>JADMIO011153590.1_pt1 | contig 48934 bp, 37 predicted proteins | sample 8958161 | NCBI WGS metagenome assembly JADMIO01 (sample SAMN16585339, study PRJNA669376) | soil metagenome | isolation source: Crop rotation soil | place: USA: Cullars Rotation, Alabama | collected 2011
GCCGCGACTTCAAGTCACGTGAATTCCAAGCTTCGGATCCCACTGTGCTGGAAAGGCGGCGTGGGGCTGCTGCTGGTGCAGATCGCGAAGCTGCGCGGCGCACGCGTGATCGGCACCGTGTCGAGCGATGACAAGGCGCATCTCGCGCACGGCGCGGGCGCTGACGACGTGATCGTCTACACCCGCGACGACTTCGAGACCGAGGTGCGCCGCCTGACCGGCGGCGCCGGCGTGCGGGTGGTCTACGACTCGGTCGGCAAGGACACGTTCGCGAAGAGCCTGTGTTGCCTGGCGCCGCGCGGCACGCTCGCGCTGTTCGGCCAGTCGAGTGGCCCGGTGCCGCCGGTCGATCCGCAGGTGCTGAACCACAACGGCTCGCTCTACCTGACGCGTCCCACGCTGCATCACTACGTCGCGACGCGCGCGGAGCTCGGGCAGCGCGCCGGCGAGGTGCTGGGCTGGGTGGAGGAAGGCAAGCTCGCGCTGCGTATCTGGCGCGAGTTCCCGCTCGCCGAGGCCGCCGAAGCGCATCGCGCGCTGGAATCACGCGTGACGACCGGCAAGGTGTTGCTGGTGCCGTAGACGCGCGACCGCGCGCCGAGCACAAGGACCGGGAGGCGGCTAGATGCAGGCCAGTGCGTTGGAATGCCAGTGCGTTTGGCGCGCCGAGTCGCGCGCCGCCGCGGGGATCGCGACGTGAAGCGCGCGCTCCTGGTATGGGTGCTGCTCGGCTCGATCGTGGCTGTCACGCGCGCGTCCGTCCCCGCGCAACGCTATTGGGTGTGCGTCACGAACGAGCAGTCGGGCGACCTCACCATCATCGACGGCGCCACGCGGCGCACGATCGCGACGATTCCGCTCGGCAAGCGGCCGCGCGGCATCCATGCGAGTCCCGACGGGCGCCGGCTGTACGTCGCGTTGAGCGGAAGCCCGAACGCGGGTCCCCCGTCCGCCGACGAGCGTCCGCTGCCTCCGATCGACCGGTCGGCGGACGGCATCGCCATCGTGGATCTCGCGCGGCGCGCGAAGGTGAGGATGCTGCCCTCGGGAGTGGATCCCATAGAGTTCGCGGTCTCGCACGACGGCAAGCGCTTGTTCATCGCGAACGAAGAGACGGCTATGGCGACCATGGTGCGCGTCGCAGATGGCAAGGTGTTGCATACCGAGCGCGTGTCCGAGGAGCCGGAAGGCGTCGAGATCGCACTCGACGGCCGCACCGTCTTCGTGACCTGCGAAGCCGACGGCATGCTGTGGATGCTCGACGCCCGAAACGGCCACGCACTCGGTCACGTCACGGTCGGTGGGCGGCCGCGCTCGGTCGCGCTCGCTCCCGGCGGACGACGCGCGTACGTGCCATCCGAGACCACCGCCGAGCTGCACGTGGTCGATCCCACGGCGCAGCGCGTGATCGCAACCTATGCGCTCCCACCCGGGTCGCGGCCGATGAAGGTGCTCCGCTCGTCCGACGCGCGCTCGCTGTACATTAGCAACGGCCTGGGCGGGACGATCGCGGTGCTCGACGCGGCCCGCGGCACGCTGCGCGACACGGTGCGCGTGGGCGCGCGGCCATGGGGGATGGCGCTCGCTCCGGATGGCCGCTGGCTGTGGGTCGCGAATGGTCCGTCGAACGACGTGTCGGTCGTGGATTTGGTCGAGCGTCGCGAGGTCGCGCGGATTCCGGCCGGCGAGGGGCCGTGGGGAATCACGATCGTGGCGCGCCGATGAGCTGAGGAGCGTACTTCCCGTACGAAGACCTCGGCGACGCCGCATGTGACGTCGGGCGCACGTCATTCCGCACGCTGGGCACGGCGCGACTGCGCGCCGGGTTACCGATCGCATTGCAGTAGCGCGCGGCGCTACAATCCCGCGCGTCCTTCGATCGCGACCTTTCCCAGGAGTCTTCGCCATGCCCGCCACCGCCGCCGCCAAGACCAGCGTGCTCGAGCGCTTCCTGCGCTACGTCACCTACGACACCCAGTCCATGGAGGGCTCGGACACCTATCCCAGCACGCTCAAGCAGCTGGTGCTGCTCGACCTCCTCGCCGGCGAGCTGAAGGCGCTCGGGCTGAAGGACGTCGAGCGCGACGCGCACGGCTACGTGATGGCGACCATTCCGGCGACCTCGAAGAAGCCGAACGTTCCGGTGATCGGCTTCCTTGCGCACGTCGACACGTCGCCGGAGATGAGCGGCGAGAACGTGAAGCCGATCGTGCATCGCAACTACCAGGGCCAGGACCTGGTGCTGCCCGACGATCCCACGGTGATTCTGAAGAAGAGCGAGCATCCCGAATTGGCGCATCAGATCGGCAACGACGTCGTCACCGCGTCGGGCACCACGCTGCTCGGCGCCGACAACAAGGCCGGTGTCGCCGAGATCATGGCGGTCACCGAGTACCTGATGCAGCATCCCGAGATCCCGCACGGCTCACTGCGGATCGGATTCACGCCCGACGAGGAAGTCGGGGGCGGCACCTCGCACTTCGACGTGAAGAAGTTCGGCGCGCGCTGCGCCTACACCATGGACGGCAGCGGGCGCGGCGAGCTCGAGACCGAGACGTTCTCGGCGGACGCGATGGTCGTGACGTTCCAGGGCGTCAATACGCATCCCGGCTTCGCCAAGGGCAGGATGATCAACTCGATCAAGATCGCCGCCGACTTCATCCACCGGCTGCCGGCGGATCGCGAGTCGCCCGAGACCACCGAGCTGCGCGAGGGGTTCGTCCATCCGTACGTGCTGGACGCGTCGGTCGATCAGACTTCGGTGCGCTTCCTGATCCGCGATTTCGTGACCGCGGGGCTGAAGGAGAAGGAAGCGATGCTCGAGCGCCTGGCGCGCGCGACAGCCGCGGACCATCCGGGCTGCACGGTGTCGTTCACGGTGACCGAGTCGTACCGCAACATGAAGGAAGTGCTCGATCGGCATCCGGAGATCGCGGAATACGCGCGCGAGGCGATCAGGCGCGCGGGGCTCACGGTCTCGGAGCCGGCGATACGCGGTGGCACGGATGGCTCGCGGCTGAGCTTCATGGGGTTGCCGACGCCGAACATCTTCGCGGGCGAGCAGAGCTTTCACTCTCGCTACGAATGGGTTTCGGCGCAGGACATGGAGAAGGCGGTGGAGGTGATCGCCCACCTAGCGCGGATCTGGGAAGAGCGCGCGTAGGCTTTGGGGTCCGCCAAGAGCGCGGATCGGGCTGCAGAATCTGCAAGGCCAGCTTCAAGGGGTATCGCTTCGGGCCATACGCTCGGCGCGGCATCTGCCGCACCTCGCCACTCGCGGCTCGCTGTCGCCGTCCCTGGCTCAAAACGCTCGCCGCGAGAGTGGCCCTGCGCGATACCCCTGGACCCCGCCTTTGCAGATTCGGCTGCTGCTAGTTCAGACGGATCAACTTTCTGGTGAACATTCCCTGGGTGGTGATGAGCCGGGCGTAGTAGATGCCCGCATTCATCGTGGCGCCGGTGTCGTTGCGGCCGTCCCACGTCTCACGATAGGCGCCTGCTTCTCGTACGCCGCTCATTAGTGAGCGTACCCGGCGGCCGTCGACGGAGTAGATCTCGAGCGAGACCGGGCCGCTGCGTGCCAGGCTGAACGAGAGCGCGGTGCGTGATGGGAATGGGTTGGGCGATGGCGGCGCGAATTGCGTTACGGTCGGCGTCACCTTTTCTGCGGCGGTGGTGTTGTCGAGCGAGACCGGGACCGGCGCGTTGGCGGCGCTTCGCCCGATTGCGGATTTCAGTGCGAGTCCGTAGGAGCCCGCTGACTTGATGCGGAACGTCAATGTCGCGAGCTCGCCGTTGCCGGTCAGACCGGTTGCGTGCACTCCCAGGATGGCCGCGTCGACGGTGCCGGGATCGGCCGACAGGGCGATGCCGTGCTGTGCGGTCAGCATCGATCCTGCTGCATAGCCGATCGGCTCCAGGACGTCCGCATTCCACTTCAGCGCGGTCGAGACCGCCTGCAACGCGCCGGATCCATGCAGGATCACGTGCACCATCACCCGGTCCGCGGCGGGGGTCGTGAACGACATCGACAGCACGTCGGTCGCGTCGGTCGCCACGCGTTTCGCCGACGACGGGCCGCTCACCTCGCCGTAGTTGATGGCGAGCAGCACCAGATCCTCGAAGCTGGCCTTGCCATCGGTCAGCGGGCGGCCGCTGACGAAATTGTTGGTGGTCGGGCCGATGTCCAGATACTGGAAGCCGGCCAATGCTGCGCCCGAGGCTCCGTAGTGCGCGCCCAGCAGCGAGACGTCTTCGATCTGGACCAGGTTGTCGCCCTGACCCGGCGTGGTGCCGTTCGTGACGTCGCCGAGGTGATAGTTCAGCGTGCCGCTGGTCATCGCGGACACGGGTGAAACGTCACCGCAGTCGTTCTTCGCGAACGCGACGTAGTACCAGAAGTCCCGCGGCGAAGGCTCGTCGAACTGTCCGCTGGCCGTCACCGTGGTGACCGGCGTCCACGGCGCCCCCGGCGGATAGCTCGGCACGCTCGGCACCGCGCCGCCGCCGTCGTCGTAGAGCGGATAGTGACCGTACGCTGCCCGGTACACCACGACACTGGTCGCGCCGCTCGGCACCGTGTACGTGACCTTGATCTTCGTTGTGCCGTCCGCGTCGTTGCCGGTGAGCAGCTGCGCAGCCACCAGGTTCGTCACCTGTGCGATCGCGATCGGCGTATTGGTCACGTGGATCATGTACGAGCCGTTGCCGATCTCGCTGGTCGCCGCCGTCGCGGTCAGCTGCACCGGACCATAGTCCGGGCCGTTCTCGAACGCCGCGCAGTCGGGCGTCCAGGTCAGCTTGCCGGTCGACGGATCGAACGTGGAGCCCGCCGGGGCGCCGGTCGCGCTCCACGTCACCGGGGCCGCCGCGCACGAACCGAGCGCCACGCCCGGCGTGTACGCCAGCGTTGCGCCTTCGGCCACCGTCTGGTTCGTCACATGGACCGTCACCGTGCCGACCTTGTGGTTCACCGTCAGGCTGAAGTTTCCGGTGCCGAACTCGCTGGTCGCCGCGGTCGCCTTGAGGGTGAACGGACCGTAGGCGCCTGCCTGGCCGCACGATGGCGTCCAGGTCGTCACGCCGGTCGACGGATCGAAGCTCGCACCAGCCGGCAGCGCGGGGGTGATGCTCCAGGTCAGCGGCCCCGCCGCGCACGACGTCAGCATCGCGCTCGGCGTCACCGTGATCGGGGTCGACTCGTCGCTCGCCGGCGGACTCGACACGCTGACCGTCACCGTGCCGGCCTTGTGATTCACCGTCAGACTGAAGTTGCCCATCCCCTGCTGGCCGGACGATGCCGTCGCAGTCAGCGTGAACGGTCCATAGCTTCCGGCCTGCCCGCACGAAGGCGTCCATTGCACCTTGCCGTTCGACGGATCGAACGTCGCGCCGCTCGGCAGCGCCGGAGTGATGCTCCACGTCACCGGCGGGAACGCGCAGGGGCTCAGGATCGCGCTCGGCGTCACGGTGATCGGCGTCAGCTCGTCCGACGGCGACGGACTCGAGACATGGACCGTCACCGTCGCGGGGGTGTTGGTCACGTGGATGGTGAAGCTCGCGGTGCCGAAGTTGCCGTTGGTGTCGGTCGCCTTCACCGTCACCGGCCCGTAGTTCGGTCCGTTCTCGAATGCCGAGCAATCCGGCGTCCACGTCACCTGGCCGCTGCTCGGACTGATCGAGGCGCCCGCCGGCAGCCCGGTCGCGGTCCAGCTCAGCGGCGTCGCGGCGCACGACGTCAGCACCGCGTTCGGGTTGACGGTCAGCATCGATTGCTCGGCCACCGTCGGATCGGGAATCGGATCCACCGACACCGGCGCGTTGTCGGAATTGCCGGTCGCCGGGCCGCCGATGGTCGATGGCAGGTCATGATTCGCACAGTCGCGCACGATCAGGTTGTCGATCACCACCGAGTAGGGACCGGTGCTCACGTTCTTGAGCTTGATGTTGAACAGATTCCCGCTCGCGCCGGTCGCGCCGCACGGGTTGTTCAGCGTGACCCCGTCGACCGTGTAATGGCCCCCGCCGTCGTCCAGCTTCTGGAACGACGTCGAGTGCGACGCGTTCATGTACGTGCCCTCGGTGATGCTCGCGAGGCCGTTGCACAGGGCGACGTTCGAGGTGATGTGGAACTCGACGTGGTAGCCGAGCATCGGAGCCGGCGAGGGATCGTTGCGGACGATGTCGAAGGGCACGGTCACGCACGCAGCCGGCGTGACGCAGGTCGACGGGCTGACCGGCGTGACTTCGGTTATCGGCGCGAACGACGCCGAAATGGTGCGGGGTCCGGTGACGCCCAGGAACGTGTAGCTCGCCGTCGGGCCGATCGGATTGCCGTCCACCAGCACCTGCTGGATTGCGTGGGTTCCGTCGGGCGTGATCGTGAAGTTCTGATCGCTCCCGTTGACGACCGGAACCGATCCCGACGGGAAGATCGTTCCACCCGGTCCCGCCGAAGCGGTGATGATGTTCGAGTAGGTCGCGAAGAAATTGTCGACCTCGAAGCTCGGCCGGCCGCCGATCCCGGCGCCCGAGAAGTCGTGCGAGCACCAGCGCAGCTGGACCACCGGTTGGTTGTCGCAGGTGGCAGGGAGTGTGACCGAGAAGGTTTGCTGATTCTGTGGGGTGGTGGTGGTCCCGGTCTGATTGATCGTCCCGTTGTAGTACAGAGTCCCGGGAGCCGTCGTCCAGGTCCCGGACGTGCCGACCCGGTACTGGAGCGCCGCTTCCGAGATGCGTGTGTTGCCGGATCCATCGTAGGGATTGCGCAACGTGCCCAAGTCGTAGCGCACGAAGATGCCGCTCCTGCCGGTGGTGTTGATCGCAGTCGCCAGCGCCAGGATGTGGCTGCTGCAGAGGAAGCCGAGCTTCTGATCGTAGTTGTATGTGCTGATGCTGTTCTTGGTCGCATCTCCGAGCGCCAGCATCGACTGATCGACGATAGGTCCGTCGTTCACGAACGCGGTACTGGTCGGGGAGATATCCCATCCGACCCATCCGGTGGGATAGGTGGTGGTATTCCACGGCAGCGCGCTGAAGGTCTCTGTGTAGGGGAGCGGCTGCGGCGCGGGGTTGTCGGGAATCTTGATCGTCACCGAGATGTTTCCGGTTCCCGGGCGTGATTCGGCGTCACCGATCGTCACGGCAAGCGACTTCACTCCGGGTGCGGTCGCCGGCGCGACGGTCGCCTGATACGTGAAAATGTTGTCACCGAGGAACTGGTCGCCGTTGGTGCCGTCGTCGAAGAACGTTTGCGTCAGAGATCCACCGATCTGGCTGAGATCGACCGATACCGTGTGATTGGTCGTGGGCGGCTGGGTGCCCGCGGTGACCTGGAAGGTGAGCGAGGTCAGATATCCGGGCGCGAGGATGCCGGGATTCGCCTGGCCAACTCCGGAAGGAGGGGTCGGGGCCCCGCAGAAGCTGAGTGGCGTCGCCGTAGTACGTGGGTTCGGGATGCCGGCCACGAAATCGTTGGCGTTGTCGTTGTTGTCCTGGCAGCCGAGCATCTTGCGAAGCACAGCATTGGCATTGCTCGGCGCCGGCGTCGGGCCCGACCCCTCGAAGCAGTTGGCGGCGGTCCCATACCCGACGAGGTCGATCGCGACCGGACAGCTCACGCTCAACGCGACCTGAGAAGCGACCAGTGCGACTTTGCCGGCGGTCGCGCTCATCGCGATCGTACCGGGCACATTGGGTGTGGGGAGAGGCGTAGTGCCGCCTGCACCTTGCGCCTCCTGAATCAGATAGTACTGACCCGAGGCGAGCACGCCCGAAATATTCGTGACCTGCCACGCAGCGCCCGTCGAGAACGTGTACTGAACGCTCCAGCCCGTCATGTCGATGGCGTTCGCCGTGGGATTGTAGAGCTCGATGAAATCGTTCGTGTACGTCGAGCCCGCGTTGCCGCCACCTCCATATACCTGGCTGATGACCACATTGGTGGGAGCGGCGTGGCCCGTGGAGGGGGCGAGCAGTGCAATTCCCATCGCCGAGAACGCGAGGGACAACATTCCAACGGTTGTTCTGCGCAGATGCGACCACATGGAAGGGGGCCTCCGGGCGGAGTGCGGCTAGTCCAAGAGCGCGGGAAAGCACGCGCATCCTCCGACCGAAATGTCGAAGAGCGGCCTGCCCGAGGAAACAGGTCTTCGACGGACCCTAGCTTAAACTCTAGACAGCGCCGTTCGGGCGCCGCTATGGGCCGAACGGCTACCATGACTCGACCTAGATGTTGCGGGCCTCGCTCACAGCGAGCCTCCGAGCCGGGATTCCAGCGCGGGGCAGGCCGCGCTAAGATGCGCGCCTGATGCCTTTCTGCCCACGCTGCGGCTCGGAAGTCCTTGCTACCTCGCGTTTCTGTCCGGCGTGCGGCGCCGAGCAGAGCTCGCTGTCGGCGATGCCGACTGCTTTTGCCGAGCCCGAACCCCCGCGTTCGACGTCGACGCGCGCCTCCATGCCGACCACGCCTTCGATGCCGATCGGGCGGCTCGATGCCTCCGCATCCGGCGTGGCGTTCTCCCCGGGGGCCGTCCTTGCGGGCCGCTACCGGATCGTGGGCCTGCTGGGCCGTGGCGGCATGGGCGAGGTGTACCGCGCCGACGACCTGCGCCTCGGCCAGCCGGTGTCGCTCAAGTTCCTGCCGGCCGCGCTCGCCGCGAATCCGGCGCTGCTCGAGCGCTTCAACGTGGAAGTGCGCCTCGCGCGCCAGGTGTCGCACCCCAACGTGTGCCGCGTGTACGACATCGGCGAGCTGGACGGACAGTCGTTCATCTCGATGGAGTACGTGGACGGCGAAGACCTCGCGACACTGCTGCGACGCATCGGCAAGCTGCCGTCGGGCAAGGCGAACGAAGTCGCGCGGCAGATGTGCGCAGGACTCGGGGCGGCACACGAGAAGGGCGTGCTACATCGCGACCTCAAGCCCTCGAACGTGATGATCGACGGCGACGGCCGGGTGCGCATCACCGACTTCGGGCTGGCGGTGCCCGCCAACCAGGCCGGCGCCGGCGACGGATCGGGAACGCCGGCTTACATGGCGCCCGAACAGTTCGGGGGTGGCCCATCGAGTGTGCGCAGCGATCTCTATTCGCTCGGCCTGGTGCTCTACGAGATCTACACCGGCGAGCGGCCGTTCACGGCGACCAGCATCGCCGAGTGGCGCAATCGCCACGCGCACACCGAGCCCACCATTCCCTCCGCGGTGGACGCCGACATCGACGATGCGGTGGAGCGCGCAATCCTGCGCTGCCTCGAGAAGGATCCCTCGCGGCGGCCCGCGTCGGCGCTGCAGCTCGCGGCGGCGCTGCCCGGCGGCAATCCGCTCGCCGAAGCATTGGCCGCGGGCGAAACGCCGTCGCCCGAGATGGTGGCGGCGGCCGGCGGGGTCGGCGCCACCCGGGTGCGCACCGCCGTGCTGCTGCTGGGGGGCACGCTGGCCCTGATCGCGGGGGTGGTGGTGCTCGGCAGGAACTCGAGCGATCTGGGGCTCGCGCCGTTCACGAAGAGCGCGGACGTGATGCGCGAGCGCGCGCGCGCCATCCTCGCCGAGGTCCAGGCGCCGCAGAATCCGCGAGACAGCGGCGGCTGGTTCGGGCGTGACTACAGTCCCATGCTCTACCTCTCGCATCACGCCCCTTCCACCCAATGGCGGCGCGAGATGCGACAGGTGGGCCCGCCGGTTCTCTACTTCTACCGCCAGAGCCCGCGCTGGATGCAGAGCTCGTCCAACGACGGCCGGCTGGGGCTCACCGATCCTCCGCACGAAGTGAGCGGCATGGCGATGGTGGTGCTCGACGGGAACGCCGCGTTGCGCGAGCTGCGTGTAGTCCCGCCGCAGGTCGATTCGACGGTGACCACCGCGCGCGCGGAGTGGGCGCCGCTGTTCCGCGAGGCCGGCCTCGACTTCGCGACCTTCCGCCCGGTGGCGCCGCGCTGGCTCTCGCCGGAGGCGTTCGACGAGCGCGCCGAGTGGGTCGGCCCCTCGCCGCGCCTGCCGGCCACCGAGCTGCGCGTCGCGGCCGCGGCGTATCACGCGCGGCCGGTCTACTTCTCGGTGCGGGGCCCATGGTCGCTGCCCGAGCGGGAAAGTGAGCGGGCGGTCACGTTGTCGTCGCGCATCAACGCCGCTTCGCTGCCGATCGCGGCGTTGATCGTGATGATCACCGGCGTGCTGTTCGCGCGGCGCAACATCGCGCTCGGCCGCGGCGATCGGCGCGGTGCGTTGCGGCTCGGCACGTTCGCGGGCGTGTGCACGCTCGCGATCTGGATCTTCTCCGCGCATCACGTCGGCGCGTTCCAGGACGAGTTCGGGCATTTCACCGGCGCGCTGGGCGCCGCGCTGTTCCTGGGCGTGTTCACCACGGTGCTGTACCTGGCGCTCGAGCCCTATGTGCGGCGACGGGTGCCGGAGCTGTTGATCGGCTGGGCGCGGCTGGTGGACGGACGCTGGCGCGACCCGCGCGTCGGGCGCGACGTGCTGCTGGGCGCACTGGCGGGGAGTGTGGTGGCACTGGGACTGCACGTGGTCAACGCGCTGCCGAGCTGGGTGCCGTTCCAGGGACAGACCCCGGTGTTCCCCAGCACCGACGCGCTCGCCGGCGGCCCCAACCTGCTCGCGTATCTGTTCTCGCTGCCCAATGTCGCATTGCTGCGGGCAATCGTGACGTTCAGCCTGTTCTTCGTGCTGAGATCGGTGTTCCGCAACCAGGCGATCGCGACCGCGGCGCTGATGCTCACCGTCACCTTCATGTTCTTCGGCGGCGAGAACTTCATGCTCGAGACGCCGAACGCCGTGCTGGCGGGCATCGTCCTGGGATGGATCGCATCGCAGATCGGCTTGCTGGCATCGGTGGTGGCGGCCCTGTTCTTCGCCGCGCTCGCGACCGTGCCGCTGCCGCTCGACCTGTCGTTGCCCTACGCAACCTCGTCGGGCCTGGTGATCGTGCTGCTGCTGGCCGTCGTGATCTACGGATTCCGCATCTCGCTCGGCTCGCAACAGATCCTGGCGCGCGCGCTCGACGACTGAGCGGGTCAAGCCGCGTCGTCCTCAGGCCGATCACTCAAGAATCCCACGCTCGCGCCTTCTCGCCGCGCGCGCCTGCCGTTAGACTTCAGAGGCCCATGTCCCGCGCACCTTCCCGAATGGAGCTGCACGCCGGCCCGTTCCTCGCCGAGCCACGCGTCCGAAGCGAATGGCGCCTGCGCGCCCACCCGCGCGTATGGGCCACCAGCGCAGCGCTGCGCACGCTGCACGTCGGGCTCGACCTGGCGATGGTGTTCGCGTGCTACTACGCGACCTACGCGATCATCACCTATGCGCTCGGCATCCACCTGATCGTGCCGTGGATCACGAGCCCGCTCGTGCCGGCGTTCCTGTCGGTATTTGTGGTGTTCTTCATGCACTCGGTCAGCGCCTACCGCGACCGGCGGTTCATCACCGATCCCAGCGACTGGCTCAACATCCTGATCGCCGCCGGGCTCGCGGTCGCGACCGCGCTGGTGTTCTCGATCCTGCTGCACGTGGTGGATGTCACGCAGATCTCGCGGCGGCTGGTGGTCGGCAATGCGGTGATCCTCGGCTTCGGACTCCTGATCGACCGCTGGATCATGCGCGTGATCCGCGGCCGCCTGCGGCGCCGCGGGCTGGACGTTCGGCGCGTGCTGATCGTGGGGGGCGGCGCCGGCGCGCGGCGTGTGCGCGACCACATCCGCAAGCATCCGGGCAACGGGCTCAAGTGCGTCGCCGCGCTCGGCGCGAAGCGCGTGCGCATGCCGGCCGGCCGATCCGAGATGGCGCGCGCGGCGCGCGCGGCGGCGCTCCCGCCCGGCTCGGAGCAGGTCCCCGAGGAGCTCGATTACTCGCTGCTCGCGCGCGCGGTGCGGCGCCGCGCGGTGGACGAGGTGATCGTCGCATGGCCCGAGGCGCCGCTCGAGCAGACCATCCCGCTGATCGTGCGGCTCGATCGCCTGCACGTGCGCGTGCGCATCCTGCATCCGTCGTTCCACGTCCTCTCGGAGCGCCTGCCGATGCGATTCGAGACCGTGCACGGCGAGCCGATCGTCGAGATCAGCGCGTTCCACGGTGGGCGGCTGCGCGAGGGATTCAAGCGCCTGTTCGATTTCACGTTCGGAGCGTTCGCGCTCGCCGTGAGCCTGCCGCTGTGGGCGCTGATCGGTGCCGTGATCAAGCTGCAGGACGGCGGTAGCGTGTTCTACCGGCAAGAGCGCGTCGCGCGCGGCGGGCGCACGTTCCGGCTATGGAAATTCCGCACCATGATCCCGGATGCGGAGGCGAAGCTCGGCGAGCTGGAGCACCTCAACATCCGCCAGGGTCCGATGTTCAAGGTCGCCGACGATCCGCGCTGCACGCCGTTCGGGCGCTGGCTGCGGCGCTATCGACTGGACGAGCTGCCGCAGTTCCTCAACGTGATGCGCGGCGAGATCAGCGTGGTGGGCACCCGCCCGCCGCTGATCAAGGAAGTCGAGCAGTACTGGCCGTGGCAGACCGTGCGCCTGCGCCGCTGGATCGGCATCACCGGCCTGTGGCAGATCTGCGGCCGCGACGACGTCACGTTCGACGAGGTCGTGCTGTTCGACCTGTACTACGACCGCAACGCCACGTTCTTCCTCGACTTGGGCATCGTGTGGAAGACGATCGGCGTGGTGCTGAGCGGCCGCGGCGGGTATTGATCGGCGGTTACTTCGAGTCGGCCGCCAGCCGGAAGCCGAACGTCGTCAGCAGCGCCCCAGAGATCGCTTCGATCGTGCGTCCCACGCTGGGCCGCCTCAGGAAGTCGCCAGCCTTCTCGATCGCGAAGCTGTAGACCACCAGCCAGATCAGCGTCATCACGCTCAGGATCAGCCCCAGCGTCAGGAATGGCACGAACGACGCGTGACCGGTGGCCACGAATTGCGGGAGCAGGCTGGTGTAGAAGATCGCCATCTTGGGATTGCCGATATTGCTGAGCATCCCTTGGCGGAACGCGCCGCCGGCCGACACGCTCTCGGACGGCAGCGTCGCGATCACGGGCCCCGCGCCGCGGGAGCGCAATGCGTGCAGCATGCTGCGGGCGCCGAGAAAGATCAGGTAGCCGGCGCCCGCGAGACGCACGGCATCGAATGCGGGGCGCGACGCGAGCAGCAGCGCGGCGAGGCCGGCGCTGGTCGCGATCGTCCACACGGATTGACCGGCGACCACGCCAAATCCGGTGAAGATGCCGCCACGGCGTCCACCGACCAGCGTGTTGCGGATCGTGAGCACGGTGTCGGGCCCGGGCGTGATGATCACGACGATCGCCAAAACCACGAATGCCGCGAAGTGAACGATCATGTCGCGCCTCCTTCAGTGCCCGCGGACGCTGCGGATCCGATACCGCGGCGTGCTCCCGGGCAAGTCTTCGCTGCCGAAGTATTTTACTTCGTGCGGAGCGAGCGTACCGACTGAATCGAGTGTCACGCCCGTGCTGTCCCCATGGCGATTCTCGAGGACGATCTCGAGCGTCACATCATGGAACGGGGCATCCGTGTTGTTCCGCAGCTGACCCACGACCCAGCGCGTATCGTGCTGATGCGGGCCCCGCAACCGGGGATGCGCCCAGTAGCTCGACAGTACTTCGATCGGCTGCGGATGCGTGCCGGGAAACGGGATGCGATACAGCGCCATCACGCCCCACACCAGCGCGGCAACGCTCGCAAGCATGCCGAGCGTCACGGCGAACCCGCGGGTCACGCTATCTCCTGGTTCCCAGTACGATCACCGGTGCCGCAGGTCTAGTCGCCATGGATGCTGCGGATCCGATAGCGCGGCGGTGTCTCGGGCAATGGCCCTGTACTGAAGGCACGCGTTTCGCGCGGGGACAGTGGACCGATACGGCACGCGACCACGCCGGTGCTGTCGCGGGCCTCGTTCTGCATCTCGAGTTCGACCGTTACTTCTCGAAACCGATAATCGGTGTTGTTGCGCACGCGGCCGCGGACCTCCCGCTTGCGGAACGCCGGCGCCGGCACCCACCACGAGGCCGTGACCTCCAGCGCCGGAGGATGGGTGCCCGGCCAGGGGATGTGGTACATCGCCATCACGCCTGCGCCCATCGCGACGGCCGAGGCCAGCACCACCAACGCGACCGCGATCGCACGTGGCGGTCGCATGCTACCGCTTGCTGTCCAACACGCCCTTCAAATCCATGATCGTGTTCTGATCCGACACGATCACCGAAACCTTGTCCGAGAGCTTGTCTACATATAAGTACTTGATATAGTTCGGATTCTGCGCGAGCGCCTTGTTGATCACCTCGATCGAGTTGGCGCGGCCGGTCGCCTCGATCACCTTGCGCTCGGCTTCCTTCTGCTCTTTCTCGAGCGTGTACTTCATCTGCTCAGCGCTCTGCTGCGCGATCTGCTTGTCCTCGATCGCCTTGGCGAACTGCGGCGTGAAGCGCACGTCGCGCAACACCAGCTCGTCCACCATGAACCCGTCCTTCTCGATCAGCACCTTGGTCTTGCGATTGATCTCGTCCTGGATCTCGGCGCGGTGCGAGGAATAGACGTCCATCACCGGATACTCCGAGATCACCAGACGGATCACGGAGCGCACCGCGGGGCGTATGATCTTCTCCTCGTAATCGGGTCCGATCTTCTGATGGATCTCGGCGACGCGCGCCGGGTCGAGGTGGTGCCAGACCGTGAGATCGATGCCGACCTGCAGGCCCTCGCGAGTCGGGGACCAGATCGAGTCGTCGGTCTCGGACTTGCGCCCCTCGCCGCTGTTGCCCGACATCGTGTACTCGAGGCGCCGCAGGTCGTACATCGCCGTATTCGAGACGAATGGCGGCACGAACGTCACGCCTTGGCGCGCGATGCGAAAGCCGTGCGTGAGCACGTTGAAGATCACCAGCGCGTGGCCGACCGGAACCGATCTGAACGATGCGGCGATCAGGATCAGCACCACCACGCCGCCGACCAGCACCCCGGCGGCGGGGACGGCGTTGCCGCCGAAGTTGGGCGTCAGCACTCGGCCGCCCGTGTCGTGCACGCGCGCGCCGCTCCTGCCTTTGAGAGCCCGCCATACGGCGTATCCCACGCCCGCTAGCACGAACAAGATCAAGAACGGCATGCGGCCTCCAGGTTCAACGGGTCATCAGTCCTGCATCCACCACGAGTTGCGATCCGGTCACGAATCGCGCCTTCGGCGAAATGAGCCACAGCACCGCTTCCGCGATGTCCTCGGGCTCCACCCACGGCACCGGCAGCAGGTTGCCCGCCGATCGCTCCGCGATCTCGAGCGGCGTCGAGCCTTCCATTTCGGCAAGTCCTTCGTTCATCGGAGTATTGACCCCGGTCGGATGCACCGAGACCACGCGAATTCCATAAGGCGCGAGCTCGATCGCCCACGACTTGGTGAGTCCGATCACGCCCCACTTGCTCGCCGCGTAATGGCTCAGCCGATTCATGCCGCGCATACCGGCGACCGACGAGTTGTTGACGATCACGCCGGACTTGCGGGCGATCATGTGCGGTATGACATGCCGTGCGACCACCCAGGGGCCCTTCAGATTGATGTCGACCATCGCGTCCCACTCGGCCTCGGTCATCTCGTGCGCGAGCGCGTAACCGCAGATGCCCGCATTGTTGAACAGCGCGTCGATGCGGCCGAAGCGCTGGATCGTCTCGTCGACCGCCTTGCCGACCGCGGCCAGGTCGCGCACGTCCGCGGCGAACGTCAGCATCTCGACGCCGAGTGCGCGAGCCTCGTCGGCCAGCGAGCGCAGGTCGTCGCTGGTTCCCATGCCGTAGTGCGGGTACGACAGCGGTTTCGCGACGTCGAGCGCCGCGACATTCATGCCCGCACGCGCGAACGCGAGCGCGGTGGCGCGGCCTTGGCCGTGTGCGGCGCCTGTGACGAACCCGACCTGGCCTTTCAGATCCTCCGACATTCCGATTCCTCCGACCCGCGTTGCGCGCTGGCTCCGTGACCGGTCACTCGACCGATTCCGAGCGGCGATACGGCTCCAGATATTCGTCGAGATCGACGCGCAGCGCGTTGTTCACGATGTTGGTCGCCACCATCATGCCGCCGAACGCGGTGAGCGCGACCATCTGGGCCGGCGCGAGATGGGCGGCGGCTGCGTCGTACGTCGCCTGCGGCACGTGTGCGTGGCCGTGGGTCAGCGCGACGCCGTATTCGACGATCGCGCGCTCGCGCGGATCCAGCGCCAGCGTGTCGGGATTCTCCCCGCGCTCGATCAGGATGCGGCGAAAGAACGTCGAGCAGATCAGGCAGTCGGTCTCGGCCGAGACCGCATGCGCGAACAGCGTGGTCAGGCGCTCGCCCAGGAATGTCGCCACCTCGTCACGCAGCGGATACCACTCCATCAACGCGATCAGCCCGCGCGGCGAGTGCGCGAGCGTTCGCTTCATCTGCGTGACGCGTCCGTGTGCGGCGAGCTGACGATCCAGCTCTTCTTGTGCCGCGGGCGCGAGCGGGGGCTCGGCGGGCGCTACGCGTGCCATGGTTCATGCCTCGTGGAGATCCACCTGACGGTGGGAGTGCGGTGTTGTGCGCCATCGGAATTCGAAACGTTAGCACACGCGCCGCGCGTCCTCGCGCCCGCATCACCGGGCCCCGGGAACCAGCTCGTGACAGCCGTTCGTGGAATCGACTTCGCGTGCGAATTTTACGCCTCCCAGCTCGCCTACCACGATTTCCGCCGTGGTATAGATCAGCGTGCCGGGCGTCAGGTGGCCCCCGAACGTCGCGCCGGTCGAATCCGACGCAGCAGCCGCGTGACGACAGGTTCTGAACGGAGGATGACGTGATTCGATCTTCGATGCTCGCGCTCGCCGTCGTGGCGCTCGCGGGAAACCCCAATGTACCCGCACACGCCGCGGACGCGCCGCCTGCCGCCGCGCCGGGCCGCGGGATTCGCTACGTGTACCTGATCCGCCACGGCGACTACCTGCCCGATTCGACCGATCCCGGCGGCGGGCATCTCAACCCGCTCGGCCACGTACAGGCGCGCGCCGCCGGTGCCCGTCTGGCCGCACTGCCGGTTCACGTCACGTCGCTGGTGACGAGCACGTACACCCGTGCGCGGGAGAGCGCGGCGGACATCGGCGCCGCGCTCGAGATGGAGCCGGTGCCCGATTCGCTGATCCACGAATGCACGCCGAACGCCGATCGGCCGAACTACATTCGAAATCACCCCGCGGCCGAGATTGCGCTCTGCGATTCGAGCCTCGCCAATGCCTGGCGAAAATATTTCGTCCCGTCGCCGGACGTGGACTCGCACGTGGTGCTGGTGTGCCACGGCAACGTGATCCGTTGGCTGGTCAGCCGCGCGCTCGGCATGGACACGCGCCATTGGCCTGCGTTCGAGATCGGCAATGGCTCGCTGACGATCGTCGCCGTGTTCCCCGACGGTGGTGCGCGGCTCGTGATGTTCAGCGACGTCGGACATTTGCCGCTCGACCAGCAGACGTGGACCGGCAAGGGTCCGGGCTGGGGATTCGCGCGCGCCGCCCAGCGCCCGGCCACGTCACGCTAGGGTGGGTCTGGCCACGTGAAATTGCGTTTACTGGCTCGCGGCTTTCGATCCATCGTCACCCAACTCGTGCCGGGGCGAGTTTCGATTGCGCGACATGAACTTGGTTTGCCGTCGTCCGATGCCGCAGCCCGTCAGAACCTCACACGCCGAGCGATGGCGCTCGCAACCGACGCCCGCACGGCCGTAGGCGCAACCGTCGGAGCCAGCGCCGTGATCACCTCGGCGATCGCCGTCTCCACCTCCGGCGTCACGGCATTCGTCACCACCAGGAACCCATGACGCTCGTTCCTATACAGCACCACGAACGCAGTGAACGTCCCCGCACTGCCGCCGTGCGCGAGCGCGACGTTGCCGCCGGTCGATATCACGTCCCACCCCATCGCGTAGTCACCGTTCGGCGCGTGCAGCGCCTGCCACACGCTGTCGGCGAGCAGCTCGGGCCGCCCGCATAGCGCGCGCAGATGGAGCTGCGCGTAGCGCGAGTAGTCGCGCATTGCGAGGCTCAGGTCGCCGCCGGGCGCCACGATCGCCGGCACATGGCCGAAAGCGGGCTCGATCGGCTGCAGCACGCCGCCGACGATGGCGTGACCGCACGGCTGGTTTGGCCCGAAATCAAGCGGCCAGCCCACGAACATCGCGCTCCCTATCGGGTCCAGGATCTCGGTGCGCAGCAGCTCGTCCCAATTTCGTCCGCTGCGCCGCTCCGCCACCGCGGCGGCGATCGCGAAGCCCGCGGTCGAATAGAAGTACGTGCCGGGTGGAGCGGCCGGCGGCCGCACCAGGATCCACTGCGCGAACTCCAGACGCTGCGCCGTGACGTCACCCGGGAATGCGGGCAGCACGGCGTAGTCCGCGAGCTCGTTGAATCCGGGAACGCCACCGTGGTTCTGGAGCAGCGCCGCGAGCGTCACATCGCGATACGCGGTGTCCATCGTGGCCGCCAGCTCGGGAAAGGCGTCGCCCATGGTCAGCGACCAGCTCAGAGTTCCCTGCTGCACCAGCTTGCCGATCGCGGTCGCGAGCATGCCCTTGGTGAGCGAGCCGACGTGGAACAAGTCGTTCATGGTCACCGCACCGCTCACGCCCAGGCGGCGCACGCCGCTCACCGCGACGACGATCGAATCCAGGTCGAACGAGGCCGCACCCAGCGCCGGCAAGCGATGCGCGAGCCGCGCCTGATCGACCACCGACGCGAGCGTAACCGGGGCCGCCGGCCGCGTCGGCGAATGTTTCGAGCCACAACCCGCGATCACCAGCAGCGCCAGCCCCACCGCGATCCCACGAATCCTCACCAGGCCTCCCTGTAAACGTTCAAACCAACGCCGCGAGATGAACTCGGTTTTCTTCGCCTGCTAGACTACGGCGCAATCGCGACGCTCGACCACTCCACCGAGGACCCGACCGTGGCTCCCGATCTCTATCCGGTTCCGCCGCACGTGCGCGAACGCGCTTACGTCACGTCGATCGAGGAATATCAGAAGATCTACCGCCACTCGCTCGAGCATCCCGACGAGTTCTGGGCCGAGCAGGCCACGGCGCTCACCTGGTTCCATCCGTGGAGCCACGTGTTCGACGCGGACTACCAGGAAGTCGATTTCGCGTGGTACTCGGGCGGGCGGCTCAACGCCTGCTACAACTGCGTCGACCGCCACCTGGCGACCGCCGGCGATCGCACCGCGATCATCTGGGCCGGAGACGAGCCCGGCACCTATCGCCACATCAGCTATCGCGAGCTGAAGCACCACGTGTGTCGCGTCGCGAACGTGCTGATCGCGCGCGGGGTGAAGAAGGGCGACCGGGTCTGCATCTACATGCCGATGATCCCCGAGACGGTCTACGCGATGCTCGCGTGCGCGCGGATCGGCGCGGTGCATTCGGTGGTGTTCGGCGGTTTCAGCGCCGAGTCGCTGCGCGACCGCATCGTCGATGCCGACTGCCGCGTGGTGTTCACCGCGAACGAAGGCATGCGCGGCGGCAAGCGGATCCCGCTCAAGGCGATCACCGATCAGGCGATCGCGGCGTTGCCCAACGTGCACACCGTGCTGGTCGCGCGCCGCACCGAGACCGAGGTGCCGATGCAGACGGGCCGCGACCTGTGGCTCGACGAAGAGGCGAAGAAGCAGCGTTCGACCTGCAGCGTGGAATGGATGGGCGCCGAGGATCCGCTGTTCATCCTCTACACCTCGGGCAGCACCGGCAAGCCCAAGGGCGTGATGCACACCACCGGCGGCTACCTGGTCTACGCCGCGTTCACTCACCGACTGGTGTTCGACTATCACCCGGGCGACATCTACTGCTGTGCCGCGGACGTGGGCTGGGTCACCGGCCACAGCTACATCGTGTACGGGCCGCTCGCGAACGGCGCGACCACCGTGATGTTCGAGTCGATCCCGACCTATCCCGATCCGGGGCGCTACTGGCGCATGGTCGACGATCTCGGCATCAACATCTTCTACACCGCGCCCACCGCCCTGCGCGCGATCGCGCAGGCGGGAGACACGTTCGTGAAGCAGCATCGCCGCACCAGCCTGCGCATCCTCGGCTCGGTCGGGGAGCCGATCAATCCCGAGATCTGGCGCTGGTATCACGACGTGGTCGGCGACGCGCGCTGCGCGGTGGTCGACACCTGGTGGCAGACCGAGACCGGCGGGATCCTGATCACGCCGCTGCCCGGTGCGACGCCGACCAAGCCGGGCTCCGCGACGCTGCCGTTCTTCGGGATCAAGCCGGTGATCGTCGATCCCGAGAAGGGCGCGGTGCTGGAGGGCAACGCGGTGTCGGGTGCCTTGTGCCTGTCGACGCCGTGGCCGGGACAGGCGCGCACCGTGTGGGGCGATCACCAGCGCTTCAAGGAGACGTACTTCTCGCAGTATCCCGGCTACTACTTCACGGGCGACGGCTGCACGCGCGACGCCGACGGCTACTACTGGATCACCGGGCGAATCGACGACGTGCTCAACGTCGCGGGGCATCGCCTCGGCACCGCCGAAGTCGAGAGCGCACTGGTCGCGCACGACACGGTCGCCGAGGCGGCGGTGGTCGGATTCCCGCACGACATCAAGGGGCAGGGGATCTATGCGTACGTGCTGCTCACCTCGGAGCACGCGCAGCACCCGCCGGAAAGCATCGAGGCCATGCTCAAGGACCAGGTGCGCCGCGCGATCGGCGGCTTCGCCGCGCCCGATGTGATCCACGTGGCGAGCGGGCTGCCCAAGACCCGCAGTGGGAAGATCATGCGCCGCATCCTGCGCAAGATCGCGGCGGGGGAGTACACCGGGCTCGGCGACGTCACCACGCTCGCCGATCCGGACGTGGTCGATCGCCTGATCCAGGAGCACCAGGGGGCCGGGAAGCGCTGATTTCGGACCGTTGCGGCGCGGTTCGCCCCTGGACGCGGGACTATCGCCTGCTTTTCGTTGCATCGGCTGGCCGGGCCGCATAGCCTTGAACGGCTACCCCTCATAGCTCGCGCCTTCCCCCAAGGCGCCGCCGCGCGACGATCACTCGAGGAATTCCAACGTGGCTACCCTGCCCGCAACCCCGTCCCGGGACGAAATCGAAGACTTTTCCGCCATCGTTCCACCGGAATTCCATCCGTTGCCGGCCGACGCCAGCCCGGAGGAGAAGGACCGGCACTGGTTCGAGACCGTGTACCAGGGCGACCGCATGCCCCAGCTCACGTTCCGCGCGGTCGCGATGGGGGCGGTGCTGGGGATGCTGATGTCGATCTCGAACCTCTACACCACGCTCAAGGTGGGCTGGTCGTTCGGCGTCGCGATCACGGCATGCGTGATGTCGTTCGTGATCTGGAACGCGATGCGCGCGCTGACCGGCGGGCGGCTGTCGTCGATGTCGATCCTCGAGAACAACTGCATGCAGTCGACCGCGTCCGCGGCCGGCTATTCGACCGGCGCCACGATCGCGACCGCGTTCGGCGCGATGCTGATCCTCGATCCGGGGCACCATCACCAGCCGTGGTGGATCGTCGCGTCGTTCACGCTCGCGACCGGCATCCTGGGCGTGTTCCTCGCGATCCCGATGAAGCGCCAGATGATCAACCAGGAGCAGCTGCCGTTCCCGTCGGGCATCGCGGCCGCCACCACGCTGCGCAGCCTGTACAGCCGCGGCGGCGAGGCGCTGCGCAAGGCATACGCCCTGATCGTCGCGCTGTTCGTCGGCGCGTTCGTCGGCGTGCTCAACACCGCCGAGGACCAGTTCGTCGCACTCGGCAAGTGGTTCGAGTGGATGCGTTCGCACCTGTTCAACGTGCATCTGCCGGACCTGGTCCCGGCCAACGGCTTTCGCCAGTTCGCGGGCAAGCCGTTCGTCGCGTTCGGCTTCGAGCCGAGCGTGCTGCTGATCGCGGCCGGCATGATCGTCGGGCTGCGCGTGTCGTTGTCGATGCTCGGGGCCTCGGCGCTGCTGCACTACGGCATCGCGCCGTGGCTCGCGTCGATCGACCTGCAGAACGCGAACGTCGCGGGCCACGTCGCTTCGATCCCGCTGGTCGGCGGCGGCACCACCTACCACGCGGTGCGCTGGGGCCTGTGGGGCGGCACCTCGGTGATGGTGCTCGCGAGCCTCACCTCGCTCGCGCTCCAGTGGCCGACGCTCGCGCGCTCGTTCACGCTGTTCCGCCGCGCACGCGCCGGCGAGCAGATCCAGGGCGGCGTCGCGCAGCGCATGGCCGAGATCGAAGTGCCGAACACCTGGCTGCTCGCGGGGTTGATCCCGGTGGCGATCGCGATGGTCGCGATCCAGATCATCGCGTTCAGCATCGCGTGGTGGGCGGGCCTGATCGCGGTCGGCATGTCGTTCGTCCTGTCGCTGGTCGCGTGCCGCGCGACCGGCGAGACCGACACCACGCCGGTCGGCGCGATGGGCAAGGTGATGCAGCTGATGTTCGCGGGCCTGTCGCCGGGCAACATCGTGCACAACCTGGCCTCGGCCGGCATCGGCGCGAACAGCGCATCGGCCTCGGCGGACCTGCTCACCGATCTCAAGAGCGGCTACCTGCTCGGCGCGAACCCGCGCCGCCAGTTCATCGCGCAGTTCGTCGGGGTGTTCTTCGGCACCCTCGCCATCGTGCCGGCGTGGTACCTGATGATCCCGAACGAAGCGGCGATCCAGAAGTTCCCGCTGCCCGCGACCAACACCTGGGTCGCGGTCGCGCGCGTGCTGTCGCAGGGCGTCGGCAGCCTGCCGGTCACCGCGCGCTGGGCGATCCTGATCGGATCGCTGGTCGGCATCCTGCTGCCGGTGCTCGAGAAGCTGATGCCGAAGGCGCGTCGATGGCTGCCGTCGGCGATGGGCCTCGGCCTGGGCTGGATCGTGTTCTTCAGCAACGCGCTCGCGTTCGTGATCGGCGCGCTGATCTCGTGGGTGTGGAGCCTGATCAACAAGCGCCACCAGGACGTCTACAACGTGCCGATCGCGTCGGGGCTGGTGGCCGGCGAGTCGCTGATGAAGGCGTTGCTCGCGATGCTCGCGACCGGCATCGGCCTGATGTCTCACAAGTGACGGCGATCCGACCCCGAATCCTGCACGCCGCGGCCGCGTTGGTCGCGGCGTGCGTGCTGTGCGGCTCCGCCGCGCTCGCGTCACCGGCCTCCGATGCGCCCGCGAGCCTCGGACCGGCGCCGCGCATCGCGCCCGGTGCGATGCAGGTGGCGCCGTACCTCGCGTACTGGAAATCGCGCCAGCTCGCGGGCGCGCGGCTGCGCGCGATCGCGCCGACCGCGAATCAGGGGCAGTACGACGTCCACTACTACGATCTCGACCTGGCGCCCGATCCCGCGACCCAAGTCCTCACCGGCAGCGTGCGGGTGCTCGCGACCGTGACGTCGGGACCGCTGGCCACGCTCGATCTGGACTTCGCGAGCGCGATGACGGTCGACGCCGCGACCGCCGGCGGCCAGCCCGCGGCGACCGCGCACGCGAGCGACGTGCTGACCATCACACTCGACCGCACCTACGACACCGGCGAGCTGGTGGACGTGACCGTGCACTACCACGGCCAGCCGGGCTCGACCGGCTTCGGGGCGTTCGCGTTCCACACCCACAATGGTCAGCCGCTGGTGTGGTCGCTGAGCGAGCCGTTCGGCGCGCACCAGTGGTGGCCGTGCAAGGACCAGCCCGACGACAAGGCGGACTCGGTGGACGTCCATGTCACGACGCCGAGCGGCATGATCACCGCGAGCAACGGCTTGCGCGTCGAACAGAGCGACGACGGCATCGTCGCGCACACGCACTGGCGCGAGCGCTATCCGATCTCGTCCTACCTGGTGTCGATCGCCTGCTACGCGTACGCGACCAGCACCGGCTCGTACGTCACGTCGCTCGGCGACACCATGCCGCTCATGTTCTTCAACTTCCCCGACAACGTGGTCAACGCGAACGAGGCGCAGGCCAAGCTGCCCGCGATGCTGGCGGCGTTCGCGTCGCGCTTCGGACCGTATCCGTTCGAGCGCGAGAAGTACGGCCACGCCGAGTTCGACTGGGGCGGCGGCATGGAGCATCAGACCTGCACCAGCCTCGGCAGCTATTCCGAGTACGTGGTGGCGCACGAACTGAGCCATCAGTGGTGGGGGGACAACGTGACCTGCCAGGACTTCCACCACATCTGGCTCAACGAAGGCTTCGCCACCTATTGCGAGGCGCTGTGGGCGGAGGCCAAGGGCGGCTACGCGGCGTACAAGACCGACATCATCGGCAACCGCTTCTACGGCACCGGCACCGTGTACGTGCCCGAGCTCTCCGACGTGAATCGGATCTTCAGCAGCAGCCTCACGTACAACAAGGGCTCGTGGGTGCTGCACATGCTGCGGCACGTGCTGGGCGACGCGACGTTCTTCACGGCGATGCGCACCTACCGCGAAACGCGTCCCTATGGCAATGCCACCACCGAGGACTTCGAGCAAGTATGCGAGACGGTCTCGGGCCGCGATCTGCACCAGTACTTCCAGCAGTGGGTGTATGGCGAGCTCTACCCGAACTACCGATTCGTGTGGAGCAGCACGCCCGCCGGCGGTGGCTACGACCTGCGGCTGCAGATCCAGCAGACCCAGAGCTGGCAGCTGTTCACGATGCCGGTCGACGTCCGGATCCACACCGCCGCCGGCGACACCACGCTGGTGTTGCCCGATTCGCTCGCGCTCCAGGTGTGGAACCTCCACGTCCCGAACAATCCGCAGAGCGTGACGCTCGATCCCGATGAATGGATCCTGCGCAAGATCGTGACGCCGGCCGCGGTCGAAGCGGCCGAGCGGGCGGGCACGATCGGGCTGGCCGCGCCCAATCCCAATCCGTGCCGCACCGCGACGCGCTTCGCGTTCACGCTGCCGCGCTCGGGCGAAGCGCGGTTGTCGATCGTCGACGCCGCCGGGCGCCGGCTGGCGACGCTCGCCAACGGCACGATGGCGGCCGGCGTGCACGAGCTGGAGTGGACGCGTCACGGCGCGCCGCTCGCGCCGGGCGTGTACTGGGTGCGGCTCGAGTTCGGCGGCGGCGCGCGCAGCACCAAGCTCGTGGTGCTCGAGTAACGCGGCAGGTGCGCGGTCCCGCTCGCGTGCGCCTGCGGGTACACTCCCGACTCGTGATCCCTCTCACGCGCATCACGCTCGCGCTCCTGCTGGCCGCGGTGTCGCTCGCAGGCTGCATGCCGCTGCCGCCGGAAGGGGGCGGGGTCGACGTCGGCGCGCGCAGCGACCAGTGGGCGGTGCGATTCGACCCGCAGCTCGGCTCTCCCGTATCGCTCATCAACCGCTCGCTCGACGAATCGACCGCGCGTTCGGGCACGGCGATCGACGACGCCACCGCCGAGGCCGCGGTGCGCGCGGTGTTCCGCAGCCGGCCGGAATGGTTCGCGATGCGCGCCGGCGTCGACGACTTCCGCCCTGTGCGCAGCGAGGCGCGTGGCTGGCTGCGGTTCATGCGCTTCGAGCAGACCTATCACGGACTGTCGGTGGCGGGCGCGGGCTACGACGCGCGGATCCTGCCCAACGGCCGCGTCGGCTCGCTGGAGGGCAGCTATCGCCCCGGGCTCACGCTCGAGGTGCGGCCGCTGCTCAGCGAGATGCAGGCCGAGGATCGCGCGCGCAGCGCGATCGGTTCCGATGGGCGCGCGCCGGGCGTGCCCGGCGTCCAGTACGAAGTCGAAAACGGCCTGCGCGCGCCGCGCACGCTGATGTTGATGCCGGTCGGCGGCGTGTATCGGCTGGTATGGGCGGTCGTGGTGCCGGTCGGCACCCAGGATCACGCGCGGGTGTACGTGGATGCTCGCGACGGCACCGCACTCGGGCGCCAGTTCGTGGGGTGGGTGACGAGCCGTTAGGGGCGGCGCCGAACGCGGCCGCCCCTGGCCGTGGCCGTGTCAGGGCTTGGGAAGAATCGACTCCGCGGTGTCGCCCATGATGACGCCGAAGCCGCGCGGCGGCTCGAGCGCATCCTGCTCTTCTTCCAGGTTCAATTCCTCGGGCGCGTTGAGCCGGGCCCGCGACGTGCCGCGGGTGCCGCCGCCGCGCTTGCCGACCGTGGTGCGCGATGCCGAGCGGGTGCGGCCGCGCACCGGTTTCGTGGTGCGGGTCGCGCTTCCGGCGCGGGTCGAGCTTCCCGCGCGCGTTCCGGAGCCGGTACGGCCGCGTGCGGCTTTGGCCGCCCGGGTCGTCGAGCCGCCCGTGCGAGTCGCGCCGCCGGCGCGCGTCGCCCCTGCGGCGCGGGTCGAGCGCGCGGTGCGGGGCGAACTGCCGGTGCGGGTCGCGCTGCCGGAACGCGTCGTCCCTGCGGTGCGGGTCGAGCTCGCGGCGCCGGCACGCGAGCGCGTCACGCGGCTCGGGGCCGATCCGCCGCTCGATCGTGTCGTGCGGGTGCGTGATGTGCGCTGTCCTCTTTGCATGTTGCCTCCTCGAGAATTCGCTGGCTTGCGGCCGGATGCGGCGCTGCGAACTCGTCGCAACCGCCGTACCACGCGAACTCAGCGAATCGGCTCGAGCTTGGGAGGACGCGCACCGTGGCGCACCGCGCCCGCCACCGGGATGTACTCGAGCTCGTTCAGGTCGCGGACGCAGCGCAGCATCAACCCGCCGCGGCTCATGTCGCCGCGGCCGACGAACGCGGAAGGGAAACGCAGCCGATCGCCGAGGATCTCGATCAGCACGTCGACGTACTTGCCGGTCGCGATGCTGCCGAGCAGCACCACCCGGTCGTCGCCGTCGAGAGTCTCGGCCAACGCGCGCGTGTCGGCCGCGAGGGGATCGCGGAAGCGCGGCTCGTCGGGAGTCACCCCGATCGCGGCGATCGCGAGCAGATCGTCACGCGTCACCAGGTGGTCGGCGGGGCGCAATCCGAGGCCGGGGGTGATGATCGACACCGATTGGGGCTCGGCGCCGCGCGCGAACGTGCGCGCATACGCGAGCTTGCCTCGGAAATAGAGCCCGCTCAGGAAGCTGAAGACCTCGCCGAGCGGCGCGCCCATCTCGCGAATCCGCAGCGCCAGCTCGAACGACGCTTGCTCCCGCAGCAGGATCTGGGCGCGGCGGGCGCCGCAATGGGCGGGTGAGAGCAGGAAGACGACGCGGGACATGGCGGTCGATTGTACGCGCCCGGACTGCGCTCTGCCGATGTGCGTCACGTGAAAACGCCCCGGTCGCGCGACGGTCGCGCACCCGGGGCGTTCGCCGAGACGGCGAAATCACACGTTGTATTCTTCGTCCAGCAGCCGCAGCGACTTACCGGTGTCCGCGATCGCGATGCCGGCGGCGCCGGTGCTCACGGTGGTGGACAACCAGCGGCGCAACTCGCGCAAACCCATGCGCTCCATGTCCTTCTGTCTCAGCAACACGCTGCCGTCGGCCAGCTTGTCCCCTGTCTTCCCGGCCGGGATTCGCTCCTCGATCGAAAGCTCGCGTACGTAACGGGTCGGGTCCATGGGGGCTGCTCCTGGAAGAGGCGTGCTGTCACGATCCATGCTGCATGCTTCCGGAATGGCAGATTTCATACCACCGGATCCCCTCACGACACGCGTGCGGAAGCCTTTGCGGCATCGTGATCGGGCCACCCGGCGCCCCGCTCCTGCACGGCCAATTTTGAAAACTTTTCAGCGCTGCTCTGGCAAAAGAAACATTTCCCACCTTTATCCACAGCAGAAATCTCAATAACTTCCCGCCATGCCCCGTACCACGCGCCGCGCTCGTTTACGAACCGTACAGAAATGCGACGCGCTGGTGGTGGGGGGCGGCCCCGCAGGCCTGAGCGCAGCGCTGGTACTGGCGCGGGCGCGGCGGCACGTGATCGTGTGCGACGTAGGCCAGCCTCGCAACGCGGCAGCCCGCGCGTCGCATAACTATCTGACCCGCGACGGCATCGCGCCGCGGGAGTTTCTGACCATGGCCCGTCGCGAGGTGCTGCGCTACGGGGTCGAGCTGCGCGACGTCGAGGTGGTGCGGCTGGAGGCGAACGGTCGTCGTTTCGGCGCCGTGCTCGCCGACGGCAGCCGCATCGTGTCGCGTACCACGCTGCTCGCGACCGGCCTCGCGGATCGGGTGCCGATGATCGATGGCATCGCGCCGCTCTACGGCAAGAGCGTCCACCATTGCCCGTACTGCGACGGCTACGAGTGGCGCGATCGGCCGATCGCCGTTTACGGATGCGGCCTCCACGGCTCGGAGCTGGCGCATGCGCTACTCGGGTGGAGCGCGGACGTGGTGCTGCTGACCAACGGCGCGACGCGGCTCGATGCGGCGCGCGTGCGTATCGACTCGCGGCGGATCACGCGGCTCGAGGGCCGCGGCGGATTCCTGCGACACGTGGTGTTCGCGCAGGGCGAGCGGCTCGCGCGCGCCGCGCTGTTCTTCGCGACCGGCCACCACCAGGCCTGCGCGCTGGCGCGCGAGCTCGGATGCCGGTTCTCGCCCAAGGGCGCGATCCTGACCGGGCGTGACCAGGCGACATCGGTGCCGCGGCTCTATGCCGCGGGCGACGCCGACCGCGACACCCAGTTCGTGGTGGTGGCCGCCGCCGAAGGAGCGCGCGCCGCGGTGCACATGAATCTGGCCATGCTTCGCGAGGAGCGGATTCGTGCCCTGGGGGGTGGGCGACCCGCGGCCCGCCGAGTGGTGGCGGCAGTCCTCGAGGCCCCGGCACGCGGGATCGCCGAGACGGGGGCATCTTCAGGCGTCCGAGCCCGCTCCGGGCCACGCCGGGCTCGGCCCCCAGCCCGGGCAGCCCGCCGGAGCTGATTGCGAGATAGGGAAATAACCCCCAAAATCGCTTGGCTTTTGGTGGCGGCCGAGTTACGTTTTGCTTCGCACGGCAACTGACGCCATGTGCCTCACCCGGTCCTCCTAGAGCCGTTGCGCCGCCATACCGGGAATCGTCCGCCACGACTCAGAAGGATCAGCCACCGCCTACGCCCCGCGGTGGAAGGGACTCGGAGCAACATGCTCGCGGGTTCCGTCTTCGCGCCACTCGCAGGATGCGAGAACGCGAGGCTCCGATATGTGAACCGCGGCATGGATGCCACAAGTCGGGACGGTGGAATTCCATGCAGATGAACGCTCTCCGCGATCGCCGCGCATCCTCGCGGTCTGACGGTTCCGGCTCGCCGGCGCATTCTCGTATGCGCGCGCGTATCGCCGCCGCCTTCGCGCTCCTCGCGTTGCTGCTCGCCGCGCACGCCCACGCCGACGACACCGGTCGCATTCCTCTCGTGACCGATCCGGCGCAGGTGTTCGTCGAGCCGATCGTCGCCAAGCCGGATTACCTGACACCGATCGTCGATCCAGTGTTCGGCGGCAAGATCCATCGCATCTCGGCCGACACCGGCACACCGCTCGCGCCGTTGCCGCGCGGCATCTGGTCGACCGAAGCGCGCCATCATTACTTCGCGGATCAGCCGTGGAACTCGGACGGCACGCTGATCGCGCTCCAGAACAAGTCCGACCCGAGCTTCCTGCTGCTGGACGGCGAGACCTACGAGCCGCGCTATGGCCGCTGTCCGGATTATTCGGGCGACGACCGCTGGCATCCGAGCAAGGCGCATCCGCACGAGCGCATCACGGTCAACGGCTCGGAGCTGATGTGGTTCGACGTCACGCAATGCGTGAAGACCCGCAGCTGGACGCTGCCGTTCCCGGTCGAGGACTTCGGCTCGGGCACCGGCAACCCCAGCGCCGACGGACGCTTCATCGCGCTCGGCGACACGGATCGCGTGTTCGTGGTCGACATGGATCCGCAGCCGCCGTTCGCGCCGTGGCCGGCGGTGCGCATCGGTCCCGTGTTCCGGATCGCGCACTGCGACACCGGCGGCGACTGTCTCGCGAGCTGGAGTTCGGTCTCGCCGTCGGGCAAGTACGTGGTGGTGAGCTACAACGGCCATCCGCGCGTGCTGGACGTGGATCCGCAGACGCTCGCGCTCAGCTCGCACGCGATGCCCGCGAGCGCGCCACGCTGCTTCGGCGAAGCCGAGCAGGGCTTCATCTACGATCTGTCCGCCGTCGACTTCGCGCGCAATCCATTCGACGGCGACCAGGACGTCCTGATCGGCCAGGAGCACTGCGGCAACCGCGGCAAGCTGCTGGGCTCCGAGCTGGTCGGTGGAGTGGTGATGGTGCGGCTCGCCGATGGCGCGGTGTCCTCGCTCACCGATCCGACCAACGAGGCGTACGTGCAGGGCGTGTCGGCGCGCAACGACCAGCGTCCGGGCTGGGTCTACGTCAGCTACTACCAGCAGCCCGGCAAGCGCTTCTCGGACGAGGTGGTGGCGGTCAAGATGGACGGCAGCGGTGAAGTCGAGCGGCTCGCGCACAAGCACAGCAACTATGCGAGCTGCTATCGCTGCACCCCGCACCCGGTGCCGTCGCGCGACGGGCGGCGCGTGCTGTTCGCGAGCAACTGGTACAAGGACTGCCTGCCGTGCGGCACCAAGAAGGCGATCGGCACCTATGTCGCGGATTTCCGCAGCCCCGACACCACGACCACCACCAATCATCCGCCGCAGGGAACGATCCTCGAGCCCGCCGACAATCTGCGGCTGGTGGTCGGCGACACGCTCCACCTCGCGGGCACCGCGACCGATCCCGACGGGGACCTCGCGCTCACCTACGACTGGGAGCTGGATGGCGCGGCGCCGGATCAATACGGCGCCAATCCCGATCCGATCGTCCTGACCCGAGTCGGCGCGTTCGCGATCACGCTGATCGTCCGCGACGTGAGCGGTTTGGCCGATCCCACCCCGCCGCGGCGCGTGATCACGGTCTCCGAGCCGCCGGTCGTGAACCGCGCGCCGAACGGCACGATCGTGCTGCCGGCCGGCAACGTCACGATCACCGCCGGCGACAGCGTGGTGCTGGCTGCGACCGGCAGCGATCCCGACGGCAATCTGCCGCTCTCGTACCACTGGACGTTCGCCGCCGGCGCCTCCGACGAATTCGGCGACCGACCGGCGCCGGTGCGCTTCCTGCAGACCGGCACCTTCAAGATCTCGCTGATCGTCAGCGACGCGCTGGGTCTGGCCGATCCCAAGCCCGCGACGCGCGTGGTGTACGTGAAGGCCGCGCCGCCGCCGCCACCACCGCCACCGCCGCCGGGCGGCGCGCACGAGGTGCACTGGACGATCAGTGGGCCGCGCGCGGTGACGCTCGACTGGGCAGCCGGCGGCGATTTCGTGCGGTTCGGGCGCGATACGGCCTACGGCGGTCAGGTGCAGGCGATCGTGCCGACCCCCAAGCCGTTCTCTTCAGCCGGTCCGTTCCGCGAAGCGCGGATCGACGGGCTCGAGCCCGATGCCGTGTACCACTACTCGATCGGCGCGACCGGTCCCGACCACACGTTCCGCACCGCGCCGGTGCCGGGCAGCACCGACTTCGACGTGTATGTCGCGGCCGACGTCGGCAGCTCGAGCAGCTACAAGGAAGTGCCGGTGCTGCAGTCGCTGATCGCCGCCGATCTGCCGCGCTTCACGCTGATGGTCGGCGACCTGAGCTATGGCAACGCGCATGGCCAGAAAGCAGTCGGCATCCACTTCGACGACATGATGCCGTGGTCGCAGGACGCCGCGTACATGCCGGCGTGGGGCAATCACGAGTGGGACTCGCCGTCGAGCGACGACCTGCGGAACTACAAAGGCCGGTTCGATCTGCCGAATCCCCAGACTTCGCCCGGGTCGCCGGCGGTGAGCTGCTGCAGCGAGGACTGGTACTGGTTCGACTACGGCAACGTGCGCTTCATCGCGTATCCCGAGCCGTGGGTGGGGGCGCTCGCCGACTGGAAGACACGCGCCCAGGGGTTGATGTCGCAGGCCCAGCTCGATCCCAAGATCGAGTTCATCGTGACGTTTGGCCATCGCCCGCCATACTCGTCGGGACACCATCCCGGGCTCACCTCGCTCAAGAGCATCGTCGATGCGCTCGGCGCCGCGTATCCCAAGTACGTGCTCAACCTGTCCGGCCACAGCCACGACTACGAGCGCACCAATCCCCAGTTCGGAGTCACCCACCTGGTGGCGGGCGGCGGGGGCGGCGGGCTCGAAACCGATTCCAAGAACGGCTGCCTGTGGCGCGGCGGTTGCCCCGCGCCCTCGTACGTCGCGGCGCGCGCGATGCATCACAGCGTGGTCAAGCTGCACTTCGGTCCCGATCGCATCGAGGGCTGGGCGATCTGTGGCCCGCCGAGCGCCGGCAAGAACGACATGACGTGCACGCTCGGCGCGCCGCTCGATCACTTCGTGATCGCGAGCCGCTCCGACACCTCGTCGACCCCGGCGCCGACCGACTCGGTGCTGGCGAACCTGTCGTTCGAGTCGTCGCTGGCCGGCATCGGCGTGGCGGGGCGCGCCACCATGGCGCGCAGCGGCCCCGGCGTGGACGACGACTACTGCGCCGAGTACGCGAGCGACACCACGGTCGCGTTCGGCCTCACCGACGCGCCGAACCTGGTGACCTCGACCACCGCGGCCGGCGTGCGCTACCGCTATACGGCGTGGGTGCGCGCCGCGTCCGCGCACGGCAAGGCGCGGGTGCGCGTGCGCGAGTACCAGGGCGCAACGCAGATCGCGAGCGCGACGTCCGCCGATACGCCGGTCACGGGAGAATGGACGCAGGTCGCGCTCGACTACACCACCACGCGCAAGGGCACGGCGCTCGACCTGGCGGTGCTCTACGATCCGTCGGGTTACGAATCTCGTTTCCAGGTCGACGACATTACCGCCTCGCTGCTCGCGCCGGCGGCGCCCGCGCTGGCGGAGGCGGCCCCGCTCGGTCGCGATGTCACGAAGTGGGACGACGACGATCTGGAGGACGGCGGTGGCGCCGGCACCCTGGGCCAGCGGCTCGCGGTGCTGAAATTCGAGTCGAGGCTGTTCCCCAGTCCGTTCCGCGACCGGTCGCTGCTGTCGTTCACCACCACCCGCCGCGGCCTCGCGCGCGTCGTGCTGTACGACGTGAGCGGCCGCGTGGTGCGCACGCTGGCAGACGAGTCGGATCTCGGTCCGGGCCGCCACGAGATCACGCTGGACGGCAGCGACGGGCGCGGCGGCAGGCTGGCGCCCGGGCTGTACCTGTACCGCGTGCATGCGTCCGAGGGCATTCTCGGCGGGAGATGCGTCATCCTGCCTTAGCCGCGAGCGTCCCAGAATTCTCCCGGCCCCGACGGCGCTGCTGGCGCTGTCGGGGCCGTTCGGTTTCGTGGGTACGGCGCGAACGTGACGCCGCGGACCGCGAGACCGGCGACAGCTCGCACCACGCTGCAGCGCAGCCGTCCGCCACGATGTAGTGGTGGCGGCCGCCGGTCCTGCCCGTCCGCCGAGGTCGTTCGGGACGAGAACCGTGGCGCGCCACCTCACTCACCCAGTACACTGCGCGCGCCACGAGGTTTGCCGGGCGGCACCCCACCGAGGTCGCATGCGTCGCTCGCGCTCTGTGATCGTCCTTACCATCGTCTCCGGTCTCATCCTTCCCTGCGTTCGCGCGGTAGCAGCCGAGCCGCAGCGATCTGCCGTGCCCTCCCGTCGCGACAGCTTGGCGTCGTCCTCGTCCGACAGCACCGGAGCGGCGCGTCCCCGCCGAGTCGTGATGCTGCGCGAAATGCTGGTGCGCGGGTCGCGACTGCACGATGTCTATTCCAGCGAGACCGTCCACCTGATCGATGGGCGCGCTGCCGCGACCCTGCCGGTCGACCAGGTGTCGGAGCTGTTCGCGCTCCAGCCCGGCGTCGTCGCACGCGGCGAGGAGCTGCATGTCCGCGGCGGCCGCACCGGCGAATCGCGTACCACGCTGCGCGGCGTAGACCTCGGCGAGCCGCTGCGTGGCCGCGCGCTCGAGCTGCCGCTCGCAGCACTGGCCGGCGCCGAGCTGGCGAGCGGCGGGCTCGACGCCGACGAGGGCGGCGCACTGGCGGGGGTGTTGCGGCTGCGCACCGTGGATCCCGGCGAGCGCTGGGGCGGACAGATCGGATGGCACAGCGACGCGCGCACCGGCACCCATTACGACCGGATCGGCGGGCGGATCGGCGGACCCCTGCCGCGCACCGGGCTCGGCGTGGTGGCGAGCGCCGAGGCGACGCTCGACGACACCGCGCTGCCCAACATTCGCACCCCGAGACGGCGGCACGTGCTGGGCGGCAGCTTCGGCTGGCGGGCGCACGATCGGATGCTCGGACACCTCAAGCTCGCGACGCCGCCATCGTCGTCGCGGCTCACGATGGAGCTGGTCGCCAACCGCAGGATCGACCAGCCATTCGACCCGATGTGGTCGCTCAATGGCTATACCACGCCGTGCGCCGACCCCGACACCTGCTCGCGCGCGGCCTACAGCCTGGTGCCGCGGCCTGGCTTCCAGCGCTACGACGCGGCGGACCATCAGGTGATGACCGAGGATCGCGGCGCAGCGGGTGCGGTGACCTGGGAGCAGCTCGGCGAGCGCGCGCGCACCGCGGTGACGCTGGGATGGGTGGGCTCGCGCCGCATCACCTCGCTCGACGGCACCGATCGCGAGGACTACCTCGATCCGTTGCGCCAGCCGGTGTTCGGACGGATCGAATCCATCGGCAACGATCCGTTCCACGTCTACTACGGCGACGAGCCCTACTTCCGCCGCGCGACCAGCAGCCGCTGGACGCTGCGTGCCGACCAGCAGCGCGAGACGCGGCGCGGCGACGTGTTCAAGGCCGGGGTGGGACTCACCTACGACGAGGTCGCGCTGCGCGAGTTGGACGTCACCACGCTCACGTTCGGGCTCGATTCGCTGCGGGCGTACCACGCATTCGCGCCGGGCGGCTGGGCGTACGGGCAGGTGCGCTGGGTGTTCGACGGGCTGGTCGCGAACGGCGGCGTGCGTGCCGAGTATTTCACCGCCGGCCCGCAAGCGCGCGTGCAGCGTCTCGCAGGCGGCGTCCAGCCCGGCGGCACGCTGTCGTTCTCGCCGCGCCTCGGCGTCGCGTATCCGGTGTCGGTGCGTGACGTGTTCTCACTGTCGTACGTGCGCGTGCAGCAGGACCCGCAGCGCGACTTCCTCTACGACAACCGCTTCGACATCACCAACCACCAGCCGCTCGGCAACCCGTCCCTGACCCCGGCCACGGCGATCAGCTACCAGGCCGCGGTGAAGCACTTGTTCGACGTGCGCTGGGCGATGCAGGGCGCCCTGTTCTATCGCGACGTATACGGTCTGCCCGGCGCGCGCAACCGCGGCACGTCGCCGGTGCTGCCGCGGCTCGAGTACCTGAGCATCGACGATGCGAGCGCGAGCGGCGCGGAGTGGAGCTTGATGTGGTCCGGTTCCAACGGCAGTCATGCGCTGCTCGGTTACACCTACCTCGAGGCGAGCGGCAGCCAGTCGCGCGAGGAAGGCGTGCCGTATGGGCCAAAGTTGTCCCTGCGCCCGCAACCGATCGGCGGCCACGCGCTCGATTGGGATCGCCGCCACACGTTCGACCTGGCGCTCTACCTGCGCCGGCCGGGCCGGGGATCGGTGGCGTGGACCACGATCGCGGGCACCGGCCTGCCATGGACGCCGCGTGCGCGGCGCGAACAGGACGCGGACCTGTCGGCCGAGAACACCAGGCGTTTCGCGTGGAGCGAATCGAGCAACCTGGCACTGCGCTTCGAAGGCGGGCGCTGGCTGGGTGGGGTCACGCTCGGTCTCGACGTGCGCAACGTGTTCGACGCACGCACCGACCTGACCGCGACCGTGGACGGCTACCCGAATCGCACCATCAACACGCTGTACGACGACTACGGCGCGTATCGCACCGAAACCGGACAGCCAGGCGGCGCGTTCTGGAACGATCGCGATGGGGACGGGGTCCCGGGCTGGATCGCGGTGCGCGACCCGCGCTTGCTGGTTCCACCGCGCGCGATCCGCTTCAGCATCGAGCGCGAATGGTGAGATGGACCGGGCCAAATCACCGGGGCTTTTCGCGCAGCCGCGGCGCACGGCGCGGCGTGCAGGTTGCGGGAGAAGCATGCGCGCGGACTCGTGCAGGGGGCACGCCACGCCCGTAGTCCGTTCCGCGCCAGGGGCTCAGGATGCACGCTCCGGGTGGCACAGCGACTGCACGAATACTCCGCAGCGGCGCCGGCACGCGGTCGCGGAGGAGGTTCGATGCAGACGCTTCGCGGTTTCCGGGACTCCGGACTCACGCTCGCCGTCGTGGTCGCGCTGTCGTGCGCCGCGCGCGACGCGGCGGCGACCACGTATTTCGGATTCGCGCTCGGCACGGCCGACGCGCCGCCCGCGCCGACATTCGCGTTCGCGGGGACGCCGCGCATCGCGGTGGTGCCGAACACGCGGGTGTCGCGGCTGCTCGAGGCGCGCGACCAGGACGTGTTCCGTTTCGGCGGAACCTGGTATGCGTACTCGAAGAACTTCTGGTACCGCGCCGCTCAGCTCGAAGGTCCGTATCACGTGGTGGACGTGACGCTGGTGCCGCGCGCGGTGCTGTTCGTGCCGCCGGCGTGGTGGAAGCACCACCCGCAGGGCATGGCGTACGGACCGCCACGCGGGAGCGCGGCCGCGGCGCGCCAGACGCCGAAGAGCCGCGCCCCGGCGGCGAAGGTCGTCGCGACGAAGCACGCGACGGTCGCGGGCAGCAAGACGACGCCGGCCGCGAGTCACAGCCGCGTCGCGGTGCTGCAGGGGCCGGGCGGGCGCTAGCGGAACTGGAAGGTTTGTCGTGGGCGCTGCGCCGCGAGCGGCGCCGGCGACTCCATTCCGACGCGAGCGGGGACTCCGGGCTGCCGGCCGGATTCGCGGAGTTCGAGTACGATGCCGGTGCGCGTGTGCCGGCGTCGGCCCGGTGGTGCACGCGCGACGACGTTCCCGGGCCGGCACTCCAGAGCCACCCATGATCCTCGATCCCGCGGCGCTGCCGGCGGGCGACGTCTATCGCTTCATGATCGGCGTGATCGTGCCACGCCCGATCGCGTTCGTATCGACGGTCGGCCCGCTCGGTTTCAATCTCGCGCCGTTCTCGTACTTCGCGCCGCTCACCAGCACGCCACCGCTGCTGGGGATCTCGCTCAACCATCGCGCCGGCGAGCCCAAGGACACGCTCGCGAATCTACGCGCGAGCGGGGACTTCGTCGTGAACGTCGTGAACGAACCGCTCGCAGAGCGCATGGTGCGCACTTCCGGCGACTGGCCGGCCGATCAGGACGAATTCGCGGTCAGCGGTCTCACGCCGATCGCCTCCGATCTCGTGCGCGCCCCGCGCGTCGCCGAATCGCCGGTCCAGCTCGAGTGCCGCCTCTACCGCGAGGTGCCACTCGGCGACACGGTGTTCGTGATCGGCGAGATGGTGCGCGCGCACGTCGATGACGCGGTGCTCACCGGCGGGCGTGTCGATCCGCTCAAGCTGCGGCCGCTCGGCCGCCTGGGCGGCGACGGTTACATGACTCTCGGGGAGGTGCTGCAGCTCGCTCGCCCGCGCGTCGCGCGCGGCGCGAAGCCCGCGACCGGCGCCTAGCCGGCGCCGGGCGGGGCGGTCGAGCGCCCCAACTTGCTCGTGGACGGCTACTTGTGAAGCCCTTCCCGCGGGGCCAATCGAATCGAACGCCTTGCGGAACGCCGCGTTTCGTTCTTGTTAGGCGTCTTTACATCCACGAAGATCATGCGTGTCGGCCGTCATCCCCTGGCGGGCGCCCGGATTTCGACCCCGGTCGGAGGTGCGCGTCCCTCCACTGGCGGCGCTCGCGGGACGCGTACGTTTCCTCGGAGGCGCCATGCCCCTCGTTTCCAGATGGAAGATCGGGTTTCCGCTTGCGCTCGCGCTGGTGATCTCGGCGCCCATCGCATCCGCCCAAAACGTCAACCACAATGCCATCGGACATCACTTCCTCGGCGGCGCCTCGGTCTCGATCGACCCGACCGGCGCCCTCGCGGTCGGCAACATCGGCCCGAGCGGCGCGGACGGCGTCTCGATCAACGCCATCGACGGCTCTACCGGGATGCGCGTCGTGTGGCGTGATTACGCCGGCGACTTCGCGCCCACCAAGATGCGGCAGCACCAGTGGAACTGGTACTCGAAGAGCGGCACCCCGATCGGAACGCTGACCGTCCACATCAACCCCGACGGCAGCGAGAGCGTCGCATCGGACTTCTCCGCGGTGAGCGGCGTGTGGTGGCTCGAGGTGTACACCGCAAGCGGCGAGAAAAAGAGCAAGGAGCTGACCGGGCACGTCACGCTGATCAAGCGTCCGCAGCTGCCCCCGACCCACGGGCGCTCTGCGGAGATCACGACTACTGGGCACGAGAAGTGGATCGAGCTGCTGTCGTTCTCGCCGACCAGCCAGGCCTTCGAGATCGTCTACGACCAGCCCGTGACGGTGACCGACGGCTCGTTCAGCGCGCAGGGCGTGCGGGTCCGCTATCAACGCCGGGAAGGATTCATCCTCGAGCTCGGCGATGTCCTCCTCTCGTGTGCCACGCCCGCCGGAGCGCCGCCTGCGTCGTTCGCAATCGCGGAGGAGGACGTCACGCCGCCGTGCGCGGGCCTCGACTGCCCGAACGGTCCGGGCACCAGCACCAACATGGTGGTGCTGGGTGACGCCACCTACCAGCAGGACGGGCTCTCCAACCAAATGGTGGTGGACGATCCGAACGACGTGGGAATCTCGATCACGGGGAAGACTCCCGTCGCGACGTCGCAGCCGCTGGTCTCCACGGCGATCGCGCTCGAGAGCCTGGTCGCCTCGCCCACCCCAGGGGCTCAACCGACGGTCGCGATCACCGCGTCCGGAATCGATGGCGGCAATCACCGCGACGGCTGGAACGTCGTGTGCGTCGACGCCAACACCACCTGGGGCTTGTCGCCGAACTTCTCGAGCGTTTCCGCGACCGGATACCGTGTCGAAGTGTCCCAGGGCGGCACGATGCTCGCCAACGTCTCGGGCTCGCCCGCCATCACGGTTCAGCACCTGTTCGACGGCGGCGATCCCGCGTCGGTGCGTGCGGTGATTCCCTACACCAACGGGGTTCCCGGCCCGATGGAGCTGTGGATCATCTGTATCACCAGCCCCTGTCCGGGGTGGCCGGTGACCGTCGGCGGGGCATCGTTCGTCGCGGACAAAATCCGCATCGTGCCGACCGGAGCCGCGGTGCTCACGGAAAGCCAGGTCGACGAGCTGACCTTCAGCCTCCAGCACACCCGACAGGTCACTGTCGCCAGCGCGACCTCGCATCATGCGTCCGAAAAGATCGAGGTGCTCTATGACGGGCTCTCGTACGCCGCGGCGGGGGCGGCATCGGTGGCGATCGACCCGGCGCATCACCTGGTCGTCGGCAACATCGGCACCTTGGGCAACGACGGCGTGGAGGTGGAGCTGGATGGCATCGCGAGCGGCTACCGGATGACCTGGGCCGATTACGCGACGGATTTCGGACCGAGCGGCCTGCGCACCTGCGACTGGCACTGTACCACCGGCGCGGGAATCGCACCGCTCCATCTGAACGTCACCGGCAGCCCGGGCGGCGGCGAGACACTCACCCCGGACTTCTCCGCCGTTCATCCCGGCGTCACGTGGCTCGAGGTGCTGGATGCCACCGGCAAGGTGACCGCGCGCTCGGGCAAGGGGGCCGGCTACGACGTGGTGGCCAACAAGAAGGTCCTCGGCGCTGCGCGGATCGACGGCGTGCAGGCGGGTGGTGGTCACGAGAAGTGGATCGAGCTGCAGTCCTTCTCCCCGACCGAGCAATTCATCGAGGTCGCGTACGACGCCGTGATGGTGTTCACGTCCGGATCGTTCAGCGCCGAGGGAGTCTCGGTGCGCATGCGCCGCAGCAACGGCGATGCGGTCGATGACTTGCGCAACATCCGCATCACGTCGAGCGTGCCGGCGGGAACCCCGCCCAAATCCTTCGCGCTCGCCGAGGCGGAAGTCACTCCGCCGTGCGCCGGCCTCGACTGTCCGAACGGTCCCGGCACCGGCAGCGCGCTGCACGCCGCCGGGCCGATCACGTGGGTGGCCCTGGGGAGTTACTCCGACGGCGTTCTCAGCGAAATCGGTCCGTTCGTGGTCGGGAACGATCCGCCGGTTCTGCGGATCCAGCCGATCCCGCCCGATCCGAGTCCGACGCGTCCGATCATCAAGATCGGGGTTGCCTTGGACAAGCCCGCGCCGCTCGATCCCACCACCCCGGGCTCGTTCACGGTCGGAGGCGAGGTGCTGGACTTCGGCACCGTCACGCCGCTCGGCAAGATGCACTGCGCGCTCAATGGCTCCGCGGTGTCGTGCGGTGCGGACTTCTCGGACGTGAATGCCGGCAGCTACCACCTCACGCTCTACCGCAACGGCGCGGTGGTCGGCGACCTCGCCGCTCCGCCGGACGGCTTCACGATCGACAATGCGTTCGATGGGAACGACCCGATCTCGATCCAGTGCGTCGCGCCCGGTGGCCCGACGCCGGGACCGGCGTTCTTCCGGATCATCTGCATCACCAGCCCATGCCCGGGATGGCCCGTGAGTGCCGGAGGAGCGCTATACCTCGCCGATCGCATCGACGTCACCCCGACTTCGCCGCCTCCCGGCTCGTCGATCCACACCACGGACCAGGTCACCGCACTCAAGGTCCAACTCGACTACCTCGGCGCGATCTACGTGGTAGGCAGCGAGGTGGTGCGCGGCGGCCCCGCCGTCGGCGTGATCGACAGCGAGCCGCCGCTCGAGTTCGTCCGACCACGGCTCTCACCCAACCCCGCACTCGGCCCAGTCGCCATCGATTTCGCGCTGCCTCAGGCCGCGCGCGCCAAAGTCACGATCGTCGACGTCGCCGGTCGCGTGGTACGCGCGCTCGCGGACCAGGCCTTCACCGCGGGCCCACATCGCATGACCTGGGACGGCCGAACGACGCGCGGCGCCCGCGCGCCGGCGGGCGTGTACTTCGTGCGCGTCGAGTCGGGAGCACAGACCCGCGTCGCACGATTGACGCGCCTATGGTGAGCATCAGCATGAGAAGGCCGTAGCCCCGGAACGCGCGGAAACGCCGAGGTCCAGGGGTGTCGCGCAGGGCCACTCTCGCGGCGAGCGCTTTGAGCCAGGGAAGGCGACTGCGAGCCGCGAGTGGCGAGGTGCGGCAGGATGCCGCGCCGAGCGTATGGCCCGGAGCGACACCCCTGGACCTCGGCGGTTCCGCGCGTTCCGGCGCGTCGATGGCACCCCTCGCGCGCCCCGTGGTATCAAACGACGATGAACGAGCGCCGCATCCTTCCGATCCGCACGCCCGGCGACCTGTGGACCGCGATCGAGCGCAACCTATCGCTGTGGGATCTGCTCGACTTCTTCCCGGCGGACGCGGTCGGGCCACGCGGCCCCGCCGATCCGCCGCGGCCTTATGAAGTGCATCCGATCACGATCGAGACCGATCTCGGATTCACGTTCGAGACCGACATTCAGTACGGTACCTGGATGTTCCGTCCCCGCTCGCCGAAGCAGCCCGGCATGATGCGCTGGTGTCGCGAGCGCGGGCTCGAGGTCGGCGATGCGATCGTATTCGAGCGGCTCGACGAGCGCCGCTTCCGCATGTCGCTCGAGAAAGGCGCGAGCGCCGCGCCGGGCACCGCCTCGTAGCCCATGCGCCGGCTCGCAATGCGGATCGCCGCGTCGCTCGCGGGCGGCGCGCTGGTGCTGCTGCTCGCGCTGCCGCTCGCGGCACTCCTGCTGCGTGTATCGCCCGGCGTGCTCGCCACCCGGCTCGCGAGCCCCGCGATCCTCGACGCACTGCGTCTGAGCCTCGCGACCAGCGCGGCCGCGACGCTGCTGGTGATCGTCGGCGGACTGCCGCTCGCGTACCTGCTCGCGCTGCGCAGCTTTCCGGGCAAGCGCGTGATCGAGACGCTGGTCGACTTGCCGATGGTGCTGCCGCCGACCGTCGCCGGCTTCGCGCTGCTGATGGCGTTCGGGCGGATGGGGATCGCGGGCCGTGCGCTCGATGTGTTCGGCGTGTCGCTACCGTTCACGACGCTCGGCGTGATCGTGGCGCAGACGTTCATGGCGACGCCGTTCTTCGTGACCGCCGCGCGTGCGGGATTCGCTTCGGTCGATCGCCGCTATCTCGACGCGGCGGTCACGCTGCGCGCGTCGGAGGCGCGCGTGTTCGCGCGGGTGCTGGTGCCGCTCGCGTTGCCGTCGCTGCTCGCGGGGGTCGCGATGTGCGCGGCCCGCGCGCTGGGCGAGTTCGGCGCGACCATCACGTTCGCGGGCAACCTGCCGGGCGTGACGCAGACCATGCCGCTCGCGGTGTACGTCGCGCTCCAGTCCGATCTGCAGGCGGCGGTGGTGCTGTCGGTGATCCTGCTCGTCACGTCGGTGATGCTGCTGATCGGCCTGCGCGCCACCTCGGCCGCCGTGTTCCTGGGAGGACGCCGTGCTCCAGACGCGCCTCGATAGCCGCCGCGGCGGGTTCCATCTCGAAGTCGCGCTCGAGGTGCCTGCGGGGGCGACGCTCGCGCTGCTGGGCGAGAGCGGGGCAGGGAAGACCACGGTGCTGCGCCTGCTCGCCGGCCTCGCGACGCCCGACCGCGGCGCGATCGCGCTCGGCGGCGCGACGTGGCTCGACACCGGGCTCGGGCTCGAGGTTCCGGCGCACGCGCGGCCGGTCGGCTACGTCGCGCAGGACTATGCGCTGTTCCCGCACCTCACCGTCGCCGACAACGTCGCGTTCGGACTGCGCGCGCAGCATCGTCCCGAGCACGAGGTCCGCGCGCGGGCAGCGGCGATGCTGGAGCGCTTCGGGATCGCGGCGCTGGAAGCGCGCCGGCCCCACGAGCTGTCGGGTGGCCAGCAGCAGCGCGCCGCACTGGCGCGCGCGCTGGTGCTCGACCCCGAGCTGCTGCTGCTCGACGAGCCCTTGTCGGCGCTCGATCTGCGCACCCGCGGCACGGTGCGCGAGGAGCTGGCGGAGCTGCTCGAGGCACTCGCATGCGTGACGGTGTACGTCACGCACAGCCCGGGCGAAGCGCTCGCGCTCGGCGACCTGGTCGCAGTGCTCGAGCACGGGCGCATCGCGCAGGTCGGCACGCCGCACGAGGTGGCGGCGAATCCGATCTCGGGATACGTCGGGGATTTGCTGGGCGCGCGGATCTGACGTCGTTCAAACGAAACCGGGCGCGCCCCGATGGCCGCGCCCGCGCATTCAGACCGACCGCTACCGTAGCTTCACGAGCTTCGACTCGAGACCGACGCGCCCCGCGCTCAGGCGCACGAAGTAGATGCCCGAGCCGGTGGCATTGCCCTGCAGGTCCTTGCCGTCCCAGATCAGCCGGTGCTCGCCCGCGGACAGCGTTCCCGACTCCAGGCGCTGTACCCGCGCGCCGTGCAGATCGAACAAGTCGAGGCGCGCGTCCATCGCGCGCGGCAGGGCGAACGTGATGGTCGCGCCCACGAACGTCGGATTGGGCGCCACCCGCAGCTTCACGTCGCGCAGGTCGTTGGGGCCGGGCACACTGCTCGCGTCGTTCACGGTGACGCTGCCGCGCATCCCACCGCCGAACGTGCCGTGGATCGTGCACAGGTAGTAGTGGACGCCGGGAGCGTCGAACTTGTGCGTGTACGTGGTTCCGGTGCTGTTCCCGAAGCCGCCGTCGACCGGGTTGTCGCTGTCGGGGCCGTCGACTTCCTGCAGCGGATGCGAACTGAACGCGCCTCGCCAGGTCACGCTGTCGCCCACCGCGATCGTGACGTCGCCCGGATCGTATTCGCAACAGATGAACGTAATCGTGACGTTGCCATTCACCGAGTACCCACGGGTGGGATGCGCCTGAGAAGCGGGCATGGCGTGCACGGCGTGATGATCGTGCATCGGCATGGTCGTGGCCGCGCGGGTGACGCTTGCGAGCAGCATCACGCACGCGCCGGCCAGCCATGCGATGCGGATGGGCTGATGGCGGGACAGCATGGCGACCTCCGTCGACCGGCTGGAGCGGGTGAGAGGGCTCGAACGGCGATGAGCATAGAACCGAATCGTCCCAGGGGCTCGGGAATTTCCCTCGAATCGGCCGTTTGACATGCAAGTAATTACTTGCATAATGGAGCTCATGGACCTGATCTTCAAAGCGCTCTCGGATCCCGGCCGCCGCAAGCTGCTCGATCGCCTGTACGCGAGCAGCGGCCTGACGCTCACCCAGCTCTGCGAGCAGATGGACATGTCGCGGCAGGCGGTGGCGCAGCACCTGGGATTGCTCGAGGAGGCGAACCTGGTCGCGACGCGCTGGCGGGGGCGCGAAAAGCTGCACTACCTCAATCCCGTGCCGATCCACGAGATCTACGACCGCTGGGTGAAGAAGTTCGAGCGGCGTGGACTCAAGGCCCTGGAGCAGCTCAAGCAACAGCTGGAAGGAGAGTCACATGACTGACACGGCATTCGTCTACGTCACGTACATCGCCGCCGCGCAGCAGCGCATCTGGGACTCGCTGATCAAGCCAGAGTTCACGCGCCAGTACTGGGGACACGACAACGTCTCGGACTGGAAGCCGGGATCGACCTGGGAGCATCGTGATGCCGACGGCGGCGCGCTGAAGCTGGTGGGAAAGGTGACGGAGTTCACGCCGCCCCATCGCATGGTGTGGACCTGGGCGGCGCCCAACGCAACCGAACCGCCGTCGCGCGTGACATTCGAGCTGGAGCCGATCGACGACATGGTGCGTCTGACCATCACGCACGATCAGTTGGTGCCGGGCTCCAGCATGGACCGTGGCATCCGCACCGGCTGGCCGCGCGTGCTGTCGAGCCTCAAGTCGTTCCTCGAGACCGGCAAGCCGCTCCCGACCTGGGCCAAGGCCGCGAAGTGATTCGGCGAACGAACGAGGGCGCGCCCGTGTGGGTCGCGCCCTCGTCACGTCGTTGAGAACGAACTAGCGTAGCTTGATCAGCTTCGATTCGAGAGCCGCGCTTCCCGACTTCAGTCGCACGAAGTATATGCCCGAGCCGGTCGCCTCACCGCGAGCGTCCTTGCCATCCCAGGTCACACGATGCTCACCGGCGGCGAGCGTTCCCGACTGCAAGCGCTGCACCAGTCCACCGTGCAGGTCGAACACGTCGAGCTGCGCGTCCATCGCGTGCGGCAGCGCGAAGGCGATACTCGCGCTCACGAACGTCGGGTTGGGCGCCACCCGCAGCTGGACGTCGCGCAGGTCGGCCGGGCCGGGGACGCCGGAGGCCATGTTCACCGTGATGCTGCCGCGCATGCTGCCGCCGAACGTGCCGTGGAGTGTGCAGAGGAAGTAGTAGGTGCCGGGCGTGTCGAACTTCTTCGTGAACGTCGTTCCGGAGCTGTTCGAGAAGCCGCCGGGCACCGTTCCGTCGGTGGTATTGCTGTCGGCCTGCCGCAGCGGATGGGAGCTGAACGGGCCGTTCCACACCACGCTGTCGCCGGCGCTGATCGTGACGTTGGGTGGACTGTACTGGCAGCAGGTGAAGGAAATAGTCGCCTTGCCGTTCACCGCATAGCCGCGCGTCGGCCCTTTTTGCGGGGTGGACATCGCGTGCATGTCGTGATGGTGCATCGCATGCGCGGAATCTTCGGCATATGCGGCGAACGCGGACGCGGACATCAGCGCCGCGCATCCGGCCGCGATCGCGAGGACGTTGATTCGTAGGTATCGCCCGACCATGGAGCCTCCGGAGAACGCCGCCGCACTTCAGGCGGCGGGAAATCGTCACGCACCCTGGATGATATCAAGGGGTCGGCGGCCGGGGCGAACAATTCCCACCAGCGCGAAACCGATGGACTTGCTTGATTTACATGGACGAGCCTGGGTTCAGCGCACGCCGGCTCAGCTCGCGGAGATTCGCGCCTGCTCGATCAGCTCCTGCAGCCGCAGCCCGCGACGTGCGTCCAGCTCGGTCGAGCGCCCGGCCTGCACCGACTCGGCGAACGTGCGGCGCACCAACGCCCAGGGCTCGTCCGCGGCGCCGGCGGCCGCGTCGAATTCGAGCGCGCCGTGCGGGCCGTACAGCTCGACGCGCAGAACCGCGCGCGGCAGCCGCAGCGTGCCCGACAGCGCCAGCTCGCTGACCGCGCCCCCGGTGTGAACGCACGCGAGCGACATCCAGCGCCGCGAATCGCCGATCGCGGTGAGGCGCTCGATCGGACCGAGCGCCGCTTCGATCAGGTCGAGCGCGTGCGGTCCCAGGTCCGGCAGCGCGCCGTGCTCGATCCGCCAGCCGTTCGCGTACGGACCTTCCAGGAACGCGCCGGTCAAGAACGCGACGCGGCCGCCGACCGCGCCGAACGTGCGTGCCTGCTCGAGGAACGCCGCGGTCTTGGGACGGAAGCGATGGGTGAGCATCAACTGCGTGACGACGCCCGCCTCGTCGACCGCGCGCACCACGGCCCGCGCATCGTTCAATGTCATCGCGAGCGGCTTGTCGAGCATCAGGTGCTTGCCGGCGCGCGCCGCGCGCACCGCGAGCGCCGGCTGCACGTCGGGTGGCACCGCGAACGCGACCGCGTCGCAGTAGGCAAGGAGCTCGTCGAACGAATCGGTGCCTCGCGCCCCGTGATGTGCGGCGAGCCCGTCGGCGTGCTCCCGGCGCCGCGACCACACGCCGGCCAGGTGCGTCTCGGGCCCGGCGGCGAGCATGGGCGCGTACGCCTTCGCGGCCCACGGCCCGGCGCCGGCCAGGCCCACCGCGAGCGTCACGCGCCCACGCGCGGCGCCGGAGCCGGCGCGGGCGTGAGGCGCATGCCCAGCCGCCACGCCACGATCATCACCGTCGCCGCGAGCAGCGACCACGTGAGCGCGATCGCGTCGGGTGCGGTGCCGGGCAACGCGCCGCGCCGCAGGCAGCCGAGCGCCATCAACACGATCGCGACGCCGTTCAGGATTCCGTGACGCCATCCCACGCCGCGCGCGCCGGATGGATAGCGGAGCACGTCGACGATCCCCGCGACCGACACCAGCGCGCCGGCGATCGCACCGGCGCCGAGCGCCCAGCGCGCGGCGGGGAAGAACGGCGCGCCGCGCGTGAGCGCCATCGCATCGAGCGCCAGGCTCGACGCGAGCAGCGACATCGGGAAGATCGCGATCACCGGATGGAACGTCGACGCGCGCAGGCTCACGAGGGAGCGCTGGGAATCTGCGCGAGAATCTCCTGCGGGTCGGGGAAGCGATGCGACGCCTTCTTCGAGAAGATCAGCTTGCCGTCCATCACGACCTCGAACTGGCCGCCCGAACCGCGACGCAACGTCGCCTCGATGCCGCGGTGCTTACGAAGCTCGGCCGCCAAACTGGTGGCCCGGGGCAGGTAGTTTCACTGCACGCAATAGGTGATCTCGATCGCCGACATGGGCACCTCCGACGGTGAGCATCGTTCGAGTGGCTCGTAACGTCTGCGTTCAGTCTGCCACGCGTGGGAAACGCATCCAAATCACGGCCTGCGGACCGTGCACGATCCTGCCGAAAACCCTCGGACACCCTGCACGCGTTTGACCCGCTCCGGCCGCGACGGCAAGGTTGGAGCGTCCTCGTTCCCGAAAGGCTATTTCGTCCATGCAACGCGTCACGACTGTCGAAGAGCGGCTCCGCAAGACGCTGGGTACTGGCCTGCGCACGCAGGAGCCGCTGCGCCAGCACACCACGTTCCGCATCGGCGGACCGGCGGACTTCTACTTCGACGCGCGCACCCCCGATCAGCTCGTCGCCGCGCTGCTTGCCGCGCACGAGGCGGAGCTGCCGGTGTTCCTGCTCGGCGGCGGCAGCAACCTGCTGGTGTCGGACGAAGGATTCCGCGGGATCGTGGTGCACAACGCGTGCGAGGCGATCGAATTCGACGGCGGGGCGGCGCACGTCGAGTGTGGCGCCGATTTCACCGACTTCATCCTGCGCTGCCGCGACCGCGGCCTGGCGGGGCTCGAATTCGCGGCCGGCATTCCCGGCTCGGTCGGCGGCGCCTTGTACGGCAACGCCGGCTGCTACGGCAAGGACATCGGCTCGTACACGATCGAGTGCACGGTCGCGACGCTGGACGGAGCGACGGTCGAGACGCTGCCCGCGTCTTGGTTCCAGTTCGCGTATCGCGACTCGCGCCTCAAGCGCGAGCCACGCGTGCTGCTCTCGGCGCTGATCAAGCTGCAGCCCGGCGAGCGCGAGGCCAGCACCCGCGAGATCGAGGAGAAGCTCGAGATCCGCCGCGTGAAGCATCCGCAGTGGCGCATCGAGCCGACTGCGGGCTCGTACTTCAAGAACCTGCCGCCCGACTGGCACAAGCCGGACGGCAAGCTGTCGCCAGGCACGCGCCGCGTGGCCGCGGGCCAGCTGCTCGACGAGTGCGACTGCCGCGGGTTGCGCGTCGGCGACGCGATGGTGTTCGAGAAGCACGCGAACATCATCGTCAACGCGGGCCGCGCCAGCGCGCGCGACGTGCTGGAGCTGGCGGAGCTCATGAAGGGCCGCGTGCGGGAGAAGTTCGGCGTCGAGCTCGAGGAGGAAGTGATGTTCCTCGGCGAGCGCCCCAAGGTCGACCGCCGCTAGCCGTGCCCCGCTCGCGCGACGGAGGCGACGCCCTTCCGCCGCGCACGTTGCCCGAGCCGCTCGCGCTCGAAACCCCGTGGATCTGGCGGCCGCACCAGCTGCCGGGTGAGACGCTGACCGTCGCGATCTTCCTGCGGCTGGTCGGCATCGTATTCGTGCTCGCGTTCGTCTCGGCCGGCGTCCAGATCGCGGGGCTCTCGGGACCGGACGGCATCCTGCCCGCGCGCGACTACCTGGCCGCGGTCGCGGATCATTACGGCCTCGCGCGCTACTGGCTGGTGCCGAGCCTCGCCTGGCTCGGCAGCGGCACGACCGCGCTCCACGCGCTGTGCGTCGCCGGCGGCCTGTGCGGCGCCCTGCTCGCGTTCGGCGTGGCGCCGCTTTCCAGCACATTGGGATCCTAAGCTTAGAATTCCACGTGGACAAGTTGTCG
>JADMIO010361579.1_pt1 | contig 48925 bp, 41 predicted proteins | sample 8958161 | NCBI WGS metagenome assembly JADMIO01 (sample SAMN16585339, study PRJNA669376) | soil metagenome | isolation source: Crop rotation soil | place: USA: Cullars Rotation, Alabama | collected 2011
GCCGCGACTTCAAGTCACGTGAATTCCAAGCTTCGGATCCCACTGTGCTGGAAAGCCAAGAGGTCGATTCTTCAGCGATCATCTGCGTCCCGGGGAAGCGCCGGTGCGTTTCCTCGTTCATCTGACGCAAGAGCGATATCGCCTCGAGATTTTCTCGCCCGCCCTTTTCATTCGGGATCCACTCGCCGGCTTTGCGGGAGTAATCGAGATAGAGCATGGAGGCCACGGCGTCGACGCGCAGCCCGTCGATGTGGTACTTGTCCAGCCAGAAGCAGGCGCTGGAGATCAAGAAGTTGCGCACTTCGTTGCGGCCGTAATTGAAGATCAAGCTGTTCCAATCGGGATGGAAGCCTTTGCGCGGGTCCGCGTGTTCGTAGAGGTGGGTGCCGTCGAAGAAGCCTAGTCCGTGCAGGTCTGACGGAAAATGCGAGGGGACCCAGTCGAGGAGGACGCCGATGCCTTCCTGATGCAGCCGGTCGACGAGCCCCATGAATTCTTCGGGGGACCCGTAGCGGCTCGTCGGCGCGAAATAGCCCGTGCCCTGATAGCCCCAGGAGCCGAAGAAGGGGTGCTCCATGAGGGGCATGAACTCCACGTGCGTATAGCCCTGCCACTTGAGATAGGGGACGAGCCAGTCCGCAAGCTCGCGGTACCAGAGCGAGCGGTTTCCTTCCTCGGGGATCCTGCGAAAGGATCCGGGATGGACTTCATAGATCGCCATCGGAGCGCGTAAGGTCTGGTGGCGTTCGCGCGACGCCATCCAGGCCTGGTCATGCCACTCGTGCTGAAATTCATGGACGATCGAACCCGTCTTGGGCGCGACCTCCGTATAAAAGCCGACGGGATCGGTCTTATCGACCTTGTAGCCGCCGAAGCGCGAGGCGATGTGGTACTTATAAACCGCTCCAGGCCCGAGATGCGGGACAAAGGTCTCCCAAATGCCCGTGTTGCCTTGCGCTCGCAATGGATGCGCGCCTTTGTCCCAACCGTTGAAGGTCCCAAAGACGGAGACGTACTCGGCATTGGGTGCCCACACGGCAAAAGCCACGCCGCGCACCCCATCCTGCTCGGCGACGTGAGCGCCCAAGTGGTTGTAGATAGAAAAATGCCGACCTTGCGACCAGAGCCAGCGGTCATCGTCGGAAAAACGCGGCAGCGCTTGGCGCGGCGATGCCGAGGCGGTCTCAGTCTCCATAGGGGTCATTATCCCATTTCGAAAAGGTGGGACCGGAGGCGGTAACAACTGAATATTTGCGTGATCGCGGGCTCTAAGGAGCCGCCGTTATCTCAACGAAGAGGAGTCAGACCATGGATCAAGTGCTGGAAGGCGAGTACAAAGGGAAAGTGACGCTGATCATTCGACGGGCGGAAGACGACAAGTTTCCGTTTCAGTTTGGTCTGCGGAAGGCGAAGATGGTGCTGGATCACGTCGAGGACATCCGCCGCTTTGTCGAGCGGCACCGCGGCGATCCCGTCTAGGCGGCTTTGCGCCCGCCGGTGATGGCGAAGTTCAGGTGGCGCCAATGGCACCCGACGTCGATGAACCCGGCGTCGCGCAGCCAGCGCGTCTGATCTTCGACCGTCGCCGGCGGATCCTGCGCCTGGAACTTCGAGTACCAGAGGGTCCCGTCTTCGCCTTGGGCGCGCATGTAGAGCCGCCAGAGGCGTTCGTACTCGAGCGAGAGCGTAGGCGTCGTACCGCGGACGATATCGCGGCTAAGCAGGATGGCGCCGGGATTCATCCGGCCGATGATCTTCTTGAAAAAAGCGCGCTTGCCCTCGTCATGGGTGTGCTGCAAGACCAACCCCGTAAAGACCACGTCGTAACCCGTCCCGAAGTCGTCCTTCGTAAAGTCTCCCGAGATGAAGTTTGCGCGGTTCGGATAAGCCCAAAGCTTTTTCTTGCAGGTGTCGAGCATGACGGGACTGATATCGAAGGCGGTGACTTGCGCGTTGGGGAAGGTGTCGAGCAATAACCGGGAGAGGATCCCGGGACCGGAGCCCAAGTCGAGCGCCTTGAAGGCCATCTTTCGTTCCATGGGAATGAGATCCATGAGCAACGAATTCTGCTTCTGATAGAACGGGACAAGCCGGTTCATTAACCACTCGTAGTCCGCGGCCATCCCATCAAACTGTAGGCGAACCTCCTCGGCGTCCATGGGCCGATGATATCGAGCCGACCGTTCGGTGTAAAGAGGTGCTCTCGCCCTTCGCCTCTCGCCCTCTTATAATGAGACATGGCTTTTTGGCTGATGAAATCCGAGCCGGACGCCTTCTCGATCGGCGACCTCAAAAAAAAGGGCGTCGCGGGATGGGACGGCGTCCGCAATTATCAGGCGCGGAATTTCATCAAGGCGATGCGCCGAGGCGATCAGGCGTTCTTCTACCATTCCAATGCCAAACCTGCGGCGATCGTCGGTGCGATGACCATCGCGCGCGAGGCCTATCCGGATCCCAGCCAGTTCGACCCCAAAAGCCCCTATTACGATGCCGGCTCGCCCCCGGCGACTCCGCGCTGGTTCCAAGTCGATGTGAAATACGGGGAGACCTTCAACCGGATCCTCTCGCTAGAGGAGATCCGCGGTCTGCCGGAGCTGTCGAACATGATGCTGGTCCGTCGCGGCCGGCTTTCCGTGACGCCGGTGACCGCCGAAGAGTGGGACTTCATTTTGGCCCGAGTGAGATGAAACGCCTTGGGCTTCTGTTCCTGCCGGCATTCCTTTTCGCGCAGTCGACCACCTACCCGCCACCCCTCAACTTTTCCCAAGAACTGCTGCCCCAAGTGGTCGACCAGTTGATGCTGGAAGCCGTCGCAGCGTCCGGTGGCCCGCATTCGCCGCGGTATGCCGCCATTGCCCTGGGCAAGGACGAGTATGTCTACAGCCTGGTCGACAAGAAGTTCATTCGGTTGGTGAAAGGTCGTTTCGAATTACCGCCCTGGCAGATCTGCGGCGATTGGGCCTCCGTCCGCGTCGCCCTGATGGGAGAATCCATGGAGGCGGTGGCTCCGGAGACCGTCTGGTTCTTGGCTTATCGCGAGGGACGGTGGGTGCGGTTAAAGCGCGATGAAGACGGCCAGTTTTTCAAGGGGCTCGAACCCGCGTCTATTCCTCCCTATGCGGTGCGTTGTTTTAATCTCGACCACCGGGACCTCACAGACCATTAAAAGGGTCCCTTAGCCCTTAGAGATTTGTTGCAAACGGATCAGACGAGAGGTAGAGGATAGGGTCTATGCGCCGAGTGGGGATTCTTCTGGCCATGCTGATGTTTTGGGGGGCGGGATCGGCCCACGCCGACTGTCGCTATTTCCGCGTCCGGTATAAGTTTCTGCATTGCGAGGAGTCGAAGGAAAAGGAGGTCACGCCGGCGGACCCCGACCCCATCGAAGGGGCCGAGCTCAATGGATTGGCGGTGCGTGTCCTCTGTTCTTGTGACTACAGTCTAAGTGGTTCGGACCCTCGGTGTGATTTCGATCAGACCGTGGAGCAAAGCCAGATCTTCGGGACGGACAACGTCAGCCGATTCTGCGCCCGCGGTCCGAGCCTGTGTAACGACGTTTGCCGTCGCACCCTGCCTTAGGCGCGGTCTTCTAAATCTTTCCGAGCTTCCTCTTCCGACAACGCCTCGAGTTCTTCGATCTGATCGTTTTGACGCTCGCCCTGTTCATTTTGTCCTAGAGCTCCGAGACCGCTTTGCGCGGCCTGCGGGTTGCTGGCGTCCGGGCCAAGCGCTTGATCGGGTTGGCCGATCTCGCCGGGCGTGAAAAGCGCATCCGATTTATCGGCGGCGCCGTAGGCATTATCGTCCCAGCGGTCGGTGCCGAGATCGGGGGCGACGGGCGGTGTACCGGGTCGAGCTCCTTTGCGTGGACGACGAGCATCTTTCTTGTCATGACGCGGCATATCATTCTCCTCCTTTAAGTTTTAAGAAACGGCTTGACGTTCTTCGGCTAGGTCGACCGGCCGAAGCCAGAGTGACAGGACGGCGCCTCCGGTCGACTCCAACTCGAGGCGATCGCCGGCCTCATCGTGGTAGTAGCGGATCGCGGACACCGACAACAGCTCGTGACGCGGGATCTGCCGGAGATCGCTGGCGAACTCCAGCCGAAATCGATCCACGTCAGGGACCGCGAGGGGCTCGCGGGCGGCTAGGGCGACCGAGGCTTTTTCTAAAAGAGCGTTCTGGACCAATAGGTGAAGCGTCGTAAGGCGCTCGCGCCAGCGTGCCGTGACCAACCAATGCCGGTGGTGATCCGTGAACCAGCGGACGAACTCGACCCATTGGCTGCGCGGGATGACCTGAGCGGACATATCCACTTCCTACGACACCCACCGCGGCCGGGTCGTAACAGTCGAAGGTCTTAGGGCGTCGCCTCAACGGCGGGTCTTCGACGTTGCGATTGCTTGACGGTATCCGTCGGGAATGATAGTGTTTTCCGCATGGCTACGAAATCCCTTAGCTTCGATCAAATCTGCGAACTGGAGCCCGAGATCAAGGAACTCTATGTCCGCGCGAAAAATCTCAAAGAAAAGAAAAAAGCCTATGAGTTTTGGCACCGGCAGATGAAGCCGGTCCTGACCACCCTGGTGGGCGAACATGCCCGCCACCCCGCCTTGCGTTCCTTCGAAGCCTACGAGACGGCGATCGACAAGATCCGCCAAGTGCTCGGTCTGTAACCCCCCACGCTCGCCACCCGTCCAATGGCCGGACTCCGATGTGGCGCTTCCTTCTTAAAGTAGCTTTCGCGACCGTCGCACTCTGCCTGGTGGTTCAGGTGTATCGCCACTATCGCGCCCGGGCATTGACCAAAGCGACCCATCAAGCCGCGGTTAGCGGCTATGCGCCGGCTCCAGGGAAGCGTTCCACGACAGCTCCGCCGACGACCTTCACTCCCAACCTGGAGCAAATGTCGGAATCGCTCACCGACATCCTGTGGATCGAACAGAGAACCGTGCGCGGGGCACGCCAGGTCCCGATCGCCATCGACTCCTCCGTCGAGCGCGTTCTCTTCGCGGCTATGGGCACGACAACCAAAGCGCACGTGGTTCTTGCAGGTCCCACCGGTCAGACGATTTCCTCCGGCACCGTTCCGAGCATCCAAGCGGTCGAGATGCCGACGGGCGCTTGGTTGACGTTCGAGGCCCCCACCGCCGGCACCTGGACCTTGCGCGTAGAGGCGGACGACAGTCTTTACCTGACTGTGCGAGCGACCACCCAGCTCGGCATCGACAACGTCCAGTTCGTCCGACCTGAGCCGACGGACGTCAAAAGACTGGTCGAGTATCAAGGCGCGCTCTTAGCGGGCGGATCGGAACTGGTGGCCGTCGAGCTCTCGGGGACGCCCCGGTCGTTCGAGTTCTTTTTCGTCGGGCAAGACAGCACGGTCGTCATGCCGCTAGGCCCGCCGATGAAAGTGGAAAACACCGAGCCGGTACCCGGTCGTCGCACGGGCCGACGCTACCTCTTTCGGGCGGCGATTCCGAACACGCCGTTCCGCCTTTTCGTGCGCGGTCGTACGGACGAGGGGCACGCCTTTCAGCGAATGTCCCAGACGCTTTATGAACCCGAGGCGGTCCGGGGTCTAGAAGTCGTGACCTTTCGAAGCGCGCCGACCTTGACCGCACAAGATTGTCAACGATTTCAGGTCCTGGCACCGCTTCTGACGCCGCGACAGAACCAACCGGCGCGTCTCAGTCTTCTTTGCCTCCAAGAGGAAAAGGCGGGGTCGACCGCACGCTACCTGCGGGCCAATTTGTTTTATCGGTCGTCACAAGACAGGATCCACGACGTGGCCGTGAATTTCATCAACCTGCCCATCCATTCCTACTCCGCCGAGGAGTGCGATGAGCTCCTCGGCTTAATGAAGCGCATCCCCGACCAGGCGGCAGGTAAATTCGCCGAGAGCCGGTGGTCGATACGCTGTGAAGAGGGGCGCGTTTACTGGGATACGACGATCCATCCGAAGGTGCGTTAACCATGCGACTTCCGCTCTGGATCGTCTGCGTCGGCTTAGTGGCTGGCCCGGCTCGTGCGGATCTGACGCTCCACTACCGCGTGACCACGGCCGGCGATCCTAGTCGCCCGGCGCTAGAGGAGGAGCAGATCCGGATGCTCAAGGGGCCTCGCGCCCGGCAAGACGAGATCGAAAAATCTCCGACGGGCGACCGGCGGCATGTTGTCTTGACGCTCTTGGATGCCGGCGTCCTCGACCGGCTGGATATGGAGCGCAAGCTCTTCGATGAGATGCCGCTGCGCGAGATGGCCATCCCATCGCACGACGGCGAATCCGCTTCGCGAGACGCGTCCCGCGCGGTCAGCGTCGATGGCCCGCGGATCGTGAAGGCGCGCTTTAAGATCAAGCCGAGCCATGAAAAACGAGTGATGCAGGGCTACGCCTGTCGGCGTTACGACGGAGAGATGACGCTCGATCTCCAAGACCGCGGCTCCGGTCGTCGATCGCGGTCGCGCATGACCCTGACGTTGTGGACCTCGGACGCTCCAGAATTAATCCAAGCGCAGAGCGAGGAGCAGGCGTTTTCAAGAGCGCTATTGTCGACGATGGGACGCGCGACCGATTCCGTCGAGCCGGCCAGTCTGGTGCGAACGATGGCGGCGCAGTTTTCCGGCGCCTCACAGGACGAACTGAGGGACGTGATGCGTGAGGCCTCTGAGCAGATGCGAAAGGTCAAAGGCTATCCGGTCGTGACGACGATCAATTGGGCAGCGACTCCCCGGATCGATGCCGCCGCCCCGGTCGGCTCGAGTTTTTCGTTTACGTCGGAGCTTCTGAAGGCCACGCGCCAGTCGCTCGACGAGGCCCTGTTTCGCGTGCCGGCCGATTTCAAAAGAGCCGCGCTGTAAATTCGCGTTTGTCCGTCGAGAACTTTCATGTTGACACAATCTTTCCGACGGTTATAGAATGAACCCGCTTCGAAAAAACTCTACTTTACGACGGAGGAGGTGACCACAACATGGCAGAAAAAGTGGCAAAAGCGGGTGTAAAGCGACAAGAGGGGTACCTCTATTTCATCGACAAACAAGGGGACGTCTCCCGTGCAAAGATGGCGCGCGGCGGTAAAAAGGGCGGCAAGCCTGAGAAGGTAGCGAAGGTGGGCGTGAAGAAACAACCGGGCTATCTTTACTTCTTGGACAAAGCGGGTGATGTGTCCCGCGCCAAGATGAAGCGGCGCTAAACCTTCAAGATCAACGCTTCAAAGCAGAGCCCCTTTCTTTAGTCCCACACGGGCTAAAGAAAGGGGCTTCTGTTTTGTTTGCCGTTAAAGAGCTAGCGTCTAGTCCCTAGCCGCGAGCTCATTTCCAGACATGTCCCCTCGTCGTGTTCGTAGGCGGTAACGCAGATTCTGTACAATCAGACGATGACTTCCTCGACGGAAACCTTCGCTAAAGACACCGACGGGTTTTTTGCCCGGAATTTTGATCGCAAGATCTCCGGCGCGATCAGTCGTCAGCTGTTGAAGACGCCGATCACCCCGAACCAGATCACAGTCGCCGTCACGCTCCTGGGCGTCGGCGCAGGGATTTGGATGGCACAACCCGGTTTCGGTGCCAAGGTCGGCGGTTCGCTGGCCTTTCTTGCGACCTCGATCTTAGATGGGTGTGACGGCGAAGTCGCCCGCGCGAAGAAGATGACGTCGCGGCTCGGCGGTTGGCTCGATCTGTGGGGCGATAACGTAGTGCATGTGGCTGTTTTCTACGGGCTCGGCGTCGGCCTCGCCCGCGATTCCGGCCGCGCGGTCTATCAGACCTTAGGCCTCTGGGCGGTGATCGGGACGATTCTCTCAGCGACTCTCGCGAGCGTCCAAACGTGGCGCAAGACGCAGCGCCGAGGATTTAAGGACGAAAAGGGCCTTTTCACTTCCGTGGTCGGCGATGAGAAAGTGGTGCGCGCGGCGCCGCTTTGGGAAAAGCGCTTGGTCGCGGCCAGCGACGCCTTGGCGCGCCGAGACTTCATCTACGCCGTCGTGTTTCTGGCGCTGATCGGTCATCTTGAGCTGTTTCTGTGGGCCTGCGCATTCGGGTCTAATCTCTATGCGGTCGTCTTGGTGCTGTTATTCTTCTTCACCTCTTCACCCTCCGCCTAGCCTCGATCTATTCCTTTCGCGCCCTCTTCAATCTGGGAACGCGCGCTGGAGACCAACATGAGTTTCATCCGATGATGAGGATCATTCGATTGCTGGGCGTGCTCACCGGCTTGGGCATCGCCGCCTACTTGCTCCATCAAGTCGGTTGGACCTCGATCAAGCATTCGCTCGGGCTCTTGCGCTGGGGCTATTTCCCGATCCTGATCTACCCCTTAAGTTGGATCCTGTTGAATACCGCCGGATGGCGCTCAGCGATGCATGCGCAGTATGCGCGGACTTCCTTGTGGCGTCTGGCCCGCATCCGCGTCGCCGGTGAGACCTTTAACTCGCTACTGCCGTCGGGATACGTGGGGGGGGAGCCTTTGAAAGCGCGGCTCTTGGCGCGGGAGATGCCGTTCGCGGAGGCGACCTCGTCCGTCCTGATCGCCAAAGCCGCGCAAAGCATCGGCTTGGTTTTTTTCGTGGGCATTGGGCTGACGCTCGGTACCCGTCACGGCCACGCCGGCGCGACGCAGGGGTCGACCTTGATCTCGCTGGCCGTCTTGTCGCTCGGGATCGGGACCTTTGTGTTGCTTCTGACGCGCCGCACCTTCTCGCGCGTGGGCCGCTGGCTTCACCGGGTGACCAAACACCCCTGGCTGCTGAAACAAGAAGGGCGCTTGGTGGCGTTGGATGACTCGATTGGAACGTTCTACCGCGAGGGTAAGCTGCGTTTTTTGAAGAGCGTCCTCTGGCATCTGGGAGGCTGGCTCTCGGGCGCCATGGAAGTCGCTTTGATCTTTTTTCTGATGGGAAAGCCCGTCAGCTGGGAATCCGCGTGGTTCATCGGCGCGATGGCCCAACTCGCGGCCATCATCGGCCTGCTCGTGCCCGCCGGCGTAGGCCTCTACGAGGGCGGCCACTACATGGCGGCTTCCATCCTCGGCATCCCGCCGGCCCTCGGCCTCAGCGTCAGCCTCATCCGCCGCGTCCGCGAGATCTTCTGGGACGCCTGCGGGCTTTATTTCTTTTGGAAGCTGTCGGGGACGTTGGAAAAGAAACGGATCGAAGACGTCGGAAACATATCGTAGGGGCCGCCCTTGTGGCGGCCCGGAACGATGTAATTGGTGGGCCGCCACGGTCGGGCCAATATTTTGGTGGCCGACCGTCTCGCTCCAAAGAGATAGGTCGCGAGGCAAGGGCGGCCCCTACGTTATTTGGCTGTCGACATCTCGACGGCGGCCGGGAATCGGACCGGCATTTCTTTGAATCCGTGCATGTTGGATTGATAGGCGCCGTTCGTGAGGGCGAGGCACCAGCCGGCTTCGCGAAAGTTGGCGCCGCGCGCTTGGTCGTCGCGGACTTCGCGCACGAAATCGGGGAGCAGCGCCCGGAACCAATCGGCGTGATGCGAACCGGCGGAGAGTCCCGACGAGAAAGCGACTTCTTCCCGCTTCCCGTCATGAGTAGTCAGCAGCAGCCGGTCGTCGTCCAGCAAGAGCGTGCCCTGGGTTCCTTGCACGATCACCGAGTTGCGGCGCAGCTTCGAGCGCCAGGTGAGATGGATATAGCCGTCGGCCTCGGGGAACTGCACGAGCGTCTGAGCCGCTTCCTCAAGGGCCAGCGGATCCTCCGGCGAGCGCAGCATTTTCGACAGGACGGCCGTGGGTTCGGCCCCCACCAGATTCAGCAAGAGATAAAACGAATGCCAGCCATGGTCGACGAGGATCCCGCCGCCGGCGACCGAGGGGTCCTTCCGCCAATCGTCTGCGGGCCCCGTGCCTTTCGTGGCGCCCTCGGTAACCCCTTTGCAGTGCGTGTTGCGCAGGGTGAAGATCTCCACGTGCCAGACGGGGCCGATGCGTCCCTCTTTGAGATACGAAAAAGCTTTCTGAAAGATCGGCGCATACTTCCAGTTGTGCACCGTAAATACGGTCTTCCCCGTCTTCTGCATCGCTGACTGAAGATCCAAATATTCCGCCACCTTCAATGACAAAGGCTTTTCGCAGAGCACGTGCGCGCCGTGCTGAAGCGCCGTCAGCGCGAGGGTGGCATGAGAGACGGGCGGCGTGCAGATGTCGACGAAATCGAGCTTCTGGGTCCGGAAGAGGTCGTCGATCGACTCGAACGTCTGTAAGTCGGGCTTGAGCGCCTTAGCCGCTTCACGCCGGTTGTGGGATGGGTCCATCACGGCGACAATCTCTACCTCGGACGAGGCCGCGTAGCTCGGCCAGTGCCCCAGAGCCGCGATGTTGCCGAATCCGATGAATGCGCCTTTGAGTTTGGCCATCAGGATTTGATTTCCGGCGCGATCGTCGCCAGAGCCGCGTCGATCTTCGCGACGCCTTCCCGCGCTTCCGTTTCAGTCAACGTTAGTGGCGGATGGATCCGCACGCGGGGGGAATAGCCCATCAGGATCAAGCCGCGCTTGAGCGCCTCAACGAAGAACTTTTCGCAGAGGGCCTTTGACAATTTTTCTTTTGTACTGGTGTTGGCCACCAAATCCATGCCGATCAGAAGGCCTCGCCCGCGGACGTCGCCGATGAAGGAATATTTCTTCTGCAGCGCCACAAGACCCTCCTGCAAGATCTTGCCGACGCTCAGGCTATTCTCGATCAACCGGTCTTCAACGATGGTTTGGATCGTCGCCAAGGCCGAGGCGCTGGCGAGGGGATTGCCGCCGTAGCTCGAGGAGGAGGCGCTCGGAAGCGACCAAGGTTTGGCCGCGGCGAGCTCGTCTGAGGTAATGACGCCGCTCACGGGGAATCCCGCCCCCATGCCCTTGCCGATCGTCAAGATGTCGGGCTCGACCTCGTCCCAGTTGCAGCCAAATGTCTTGCCCGTGCGGCCGAAACCGCAGATCATCTCGTCCGAAATGTAGACGGCGCCGTTCTCGTGCGCGATATCGCGTAGGGTGCGGATCCAGCCGGCCGGCGGAACAATATTGCCCGCGGTGCCTTGGATCGGTTCGGCGATGATCGCCGCCAATTGGCCTTTCACTTTCGTCTGGATCAACTCCTTAAGACGCTGCACGCAATCGGTCAAGCAGGCCTCGGGCGAACCTCCATGGCGATAGACGTCCGGATAAAGCGAGACATGCATCCCCGGCGCCAGCGGCCCGATCTCCGTCTTCCAGTCAACGTCGGACAAGGGCAGCACCCCGCCGGTCTTGCCGTGAAACCCGCCGACGAAACCGATGACGTCCGTCTTTTTCGTATAGGAGCGTGCCAAGCGGATCGCGGCCTCGACGGCTTCGGCGCCGCCCGAGAACAGCTGTGTGCGGCCGAGTTTTCCCGGCGCCAACTGATCGATCAACTTCAGCAGCGCCAAGCGCGCCTGCGTCGTGTAACTGCCGACGGTCGCTTTCTCGATCTGCTGGCGCATCGCCGAGACGACCTTCGGATGGGCATAGCCCAAGCTGGCCACCGAGACGCCGACGTTGAAGTCGAGATAACGATTTCCGTCGACGTCGTAGAGGTAGGATCCCTGGCCGCGGTCGATCGCCAATTTCGAGAGCAAGGCAATCGACTGGATGCCCGGCGCGATGTACTGTTGTTCGTCCTCGAAAAGAGCGACGGAGCGAGGGCCGGGCCACCCGTTCAGCGCGAGGTCAGCGGACGGGGACTGAGGGTCGGTGAGGTTCGAGGGCATGAGCGGTGTCCTTTAGGTATTTGGCGATCGCGCCGGCCGCGGCGCCCCGGCAGGGCGCAAACGACGGCCAGTCGTTGAGATCGATCAAGGTGATGGAGCCGTCTGGCGCGATGATCGCATCGCCGCCGTAAACGCTCAAGTCGAGCGCCTGCGCGGCATGTTCGGCCAGCGCTTCCAGCGCGTGTTCGTCGAACGGGAAGCCTTGCGACTCGCGCGGATAAAAGGGCCAGAAAAGTCGGCCGCCGCGGACGGCATAAAATTTTACTTCGTCGCCTTCCCGGTGCTGCTGCAGGACCGCCTGGCGCAGGCCGCGCGCGCGAAACTGGGAAAGCGCCTGAGGAAGTTCTTCCGGGCGTTCGACGCGCACCACATCGCCGGCCTGCGTGGCATGGACGTCGGCCCGCTTGAGCCAAGCGGCGCCGCGCGCGAAGATCGGGCGGCAAACCTCGGCGTCCGGTGTCGACTCGGTCGAGATAAATTCGCTGTGGGGAAACCCAAGCTCTTTTTCGCGCAGCGTCGAGCAGAGACTGTCGCGATAGGTCCGGCGCGAGGCCTCGGGATCGTTCGTGATCCGCGCCCCCTGTTTTTTCCATTCCACGAGCTCGGCCACGGCGTCAGGACCTTGGCACATCGAAAACACGAGCGTGGCGTCTTGCCAGAGACGGCGGCCTTCCTCGAGCGTGGCCAGCTGAACGTCGATGCCGTCGCGCTCGAGCGCCTGGCCGACGAGCCGCAAGATCAGCGCGTCGTTCGACGCATGTCGCCCGGGAGAATAGGTGGGCTCACGATAAAGGCCGAGGAATTTCATTTTTTCAAAAGCGTTAAGGCCGCCTGGACGTCTTGAGGCCGGTCGACGTCGATCACCGGAGGGAGCGGCGCTCCGTAAAAGCGGTACCCGTATTTTAAAAGAAAGCCGAGATATTGGCGCAGGGCGGTAAAGCCGTTTCCTAAAGCCTCGTCTTTGGCTTTGAGGATCGTCGGACGTACGCGATAAAACCCGGCGGTCACGTACTCGCTATCAAAGCCGTTGTTGGTCATGGCCAGGATCTCGAAAGCCTCCGGATCGTCAACGATCTGTTGGGGCATGATCCCAGTGCCTTCGGCGCCTCGCATCGCCACGCGCAGCGGCTTCTCATCGTCAATCAGTTGCGTCAGCCCGAGCACCACGTCCGCCTCCGGAAACCGGTCGGCGTCCGCCAAGAACCGCGCGTAGGCGTCGGGCGGGCAGATCGAATCGACGGTGGTCATCAGATAGTTCGTCTGTCCTAGCGCGGCCAGGCGTTCCAGGACGATCAGAAAGCTGTGCATGGACGATGGTGTCGTCTTGACGATCCAGTCGAAGGTGATCGCCGGGCGCGCGCCATCGCAATAGGCCTGCACCTCGCGCGACGCTTCATTAATGATGCAAGTCACGTGCGTGATGCCGGCGGCTTGAAATCCGTCGAGCACATAGTCGATGAGTTTGCGGTCGCCGACGGGCGTCAGGGCCTTGGGGCGTTTCTGCCCTAGACGCTCGCCCCAGCCCGCCGCGATGATCCCGGCCGCTTTCACGAGGTGACCTTCGGGGACTTAAGGAGCGTCAGCAGGTCTTCAAGGCTGTAGAGGATCGTGTCCACTTCGGTCGGACGGGCGGGGGCTTTGCGCTGGTCGCCCAAGAGCCAGAAGGTCTGCATCCCGAGGCCCTTAGCGGGGACCATATCGCGTTCGAAGGAGTCACCCACGAACGCGACCTCGGCGGGGGAAGTCGCCCCCAAGCGTTGCAAAGCGAGCTCAAAAAGTTTCGGATCAGGCTTTTTTAGTCCGACCACGGCCGAGTCCAAGACCACATCGAGATAGGGGCTAAGACCAAACTCTTGGCAAAGCGTCTCCACGTTGCCGTAGAAGTTCGAGATGATCCCGAGCCTGATCCCCATGACCTTCAGCCGCTCCAAGACCGTGCGATTGCGCCGCAGGATCTTTTCCGAAGGTCTGATGAAGGCGTTCGCCGCCTCGGCTTCCAACTTCGGATCATTGAGCCCCAGCTTTTCGAACTGCCAGTGGACATGGCGCTCCATCATTTCACGCAGGCGCGCTTTTTTCATCGGAGGATCCAGGTCTGCTTGCGCATCGGCCCAGTAGAACGCCTCCTTGATTTGCGGCTTGGAAAGTTGGGTCAAACCGATCTTCTCGTAAATCGCCCAAAAGCGGTCGAGCCAATGGCCCCCATCGGAGTCTAGAGTGCCGCCAAAATCAAAAAGGATCGATGAAATCACGTTGAAATCTAGAGATGAAATGGGATTAGGGGGCCGGGCTCTCTTGGGACAGGAACAGGCGGGATTCTAAGAAGTTGGGAGGGGGGGTGTCAAGGAATCCGCCGTCGACCTTTGCATCGGAAAAGTGAAATGCTATGATTCTCGCCGTCAGTCATTTATGCGCTATTTTTCGGAAGTTTTGATGTTCGATAAGCGCATCCGCGGGGCCCTCGCCGCCGTAGTCTTAGCCCCCGCGCTGTTGTTCGCTGTCCCCAACCCGATCCCTGATCCTTTTCAAGCCGCGGACTCAAACGTCCCACCTTCCGGTGCTGGCGCGCCGGGGACGCTGAAATTACAACCTTTGGCGGGTGTCACCGTGACCTGGTACGGCCAATCGTGCTTCGCTATCGCGGATAAGTTGGGTCACTTGGTCTTAACGGATCCTTTTAGCCCGTCCCTCGGTTATCCGACGCCGAGCGTCCTGCCGACGCTTGTGACCATCAGCCACGATCACCCTGACCACAACTACACGCAGCCTTTCGCAAAAAACGCCTTGATCATTCGCAAACTCGGCGAGACCTCCGCCGGCGGACTTCTGTTTAACGGCATTCGGTCGTGGCACGACGACCAGAAGGGCGCCAAGCGAGGCGCTAACCGCATCTACCTTTGGACCATGGGCGGGTTGCGGTTGGCGCACCTGGGCGATCTGGGACAAACCCAACTCTCCAAGTCGCAGCTGACCGCCTTGCGCGGTGTCGACGTGCTCTTCGTCCCGGTCGGCGGCGTCTACACGATCGACGCGGGGGAGGCGGCCAAGATCGTCAAGCAATTGCGCCCGGCCGTCGTGATCCCCATGCATTTCAAAACGCCACAACTCACTGTCGACCTGCAGCCCGCGGACGCTTTCTTGCACGATACTGAATTGCCGGTCCAGGATAAGGCGGCGGCGCGGATCGATCTGCGACAAGATCAACTGCCGGCCCGAACGACCATCATGCTCTTACGGCCTGTCTCTGAAATGGAGAACGCGAAATGAAAGCCCGCAAATCGGAGCTGCTGTTTCGTCGCTCGCAGGATATCTTCGCCGGCGGCGTGAATTCGCCGGTACGCTCGTTCCGAGCGGTCGGGGGCACGCCGCGCTTCGTCGCCCGCGCAAAAGGCCCCTACTTTTGGGACGCCGACGGCCAGCGCTACATCGATTTCTGCGGCTCTTGGGGCGCCACGATCCTAGGCCATGCGCCCAATCCCGTATTGTCGGCGGTGACTAAGGCTTCGAAAAAAGGCCTCAGCTATGGCGCCCCAACCGAAGCGGAAGCGGAGCTAGGCGGTCTGATCCAAAAGGCCATTCCGTCTATGGCGCGCATGCGCTTTGTCAGCTCGGGGACCGAGGCCGTGATGTCGACGCTCCGTGTCGCACGAGCGGCGACCCAGCGTGAAGTGATTGTCAAATTCGCCGGCTGCTATCACGGGCACGTGGATTCCTTGCTGGTGAAGGCGGGGTCGGGCGTCCTGACGCTGGCGCTAGCCGATTCTGCCGGGGTGCCGCCGCTTTTGGCGCAGAAGACACGCGTACTTCCCTATAACGACGTGGAGGCCGCTCGCGAGTTGTTCAACCGGGAAGGCCAGTCGATCGCCGCGGTGATCGTCGAGCCGGTTGCGGCGAACATGGGCGTTGTTCCGCCGAAGCCCGGTTTTCTCGAAGAGCTGCGCGCTCTGACCACGGCGCATGGCAGCCTACTCATCTTTGACGAAGTCATCACCGGCTTTCGCTTGGGTTTCGGCGGTGCCCAAGGGCTCTATAAGATCACGCCGGACCTGACCTGCCTTGGCAAGATCGTCGGCGGTGGCATGCCCCTAGCCGTCTACGGAGGGCGCCGAGACATCATGGATTGGGTGGCGCCCTTGGGGCCGGTTTATCAAGCGGGCACCTTGGCCGGAAATCCGGTCGCGGTGAGTGCGGGGCTTGCGACCTTGGGCCAGCTCAAAGCGCGCAACCCTTACAAAGTGCTCGACCAACTGGCCGCTTGGTTTGTCGAGGAACTGGAAGATCTGGCCCGCGAGAGCGCCTTGAGCGTTCGGATCAACCGCGTCGGGTCGCTCTTTACGCTCTTCTTCAATAACGCGCCGGTGGTCGATCTCACCAGCGTCCAGCGCTCCAGTCCGACGCTCTACGCCAATCTGTTCCATCAGTTGCTTGAGCGAGGCGTATACCTGCCGCCCTCGCCGTTTGAAGCCGCCTTCCTGTCGACCGCCCACACCCGGCCGATCCTGCGTAAAGCGTTGAAAGTCATTGAGAAAGCTTTCAAAAAGCTCCCGGCGCAATAGCGCCGAGCGATCCCATCTGTCCTCCTCTGTGGTCGCTGGCGAAGGACGACCTCCACACTTGTGTTAGAATCTCCCCATGGTTGACGTCGCCCCCTTCAAAGCGATCCGCTACAACAGCAAGAAATACGCCAATCTTTCCGGCGTCATTTCGCCGCCCTACGACGTGATCAGCGTCCCGGAATATGACAAGCTGCTCAAGCGCGACCCCAACAATATCGTCCGGATCGAACTTCCCTTAGCTCAAGGCAAGCAGGACCGCTACGAGATCGCCGCGCAGCTTTGGAAGCGCTGGCAGAACCAGCGCGCCTTGGCCGAAGACAAGGAACCGGCGTTCTACGGCTACGAACAACGTTTTTCCGTCGGCAGCGAAGCCTACTTTCGTCGCGGCTTTTTCGCCGCGATGCGCCTCGAGAAACCGGGTCAGGGTCAGATCCGTCCGCACGAGCGCACCTTCCCCAAGCACAAGGAAGACCGCCTCAAACTCATGCGGGCCACCCACGCCAACATCAGCCCGATCTTCGGCATCTTTTTCGACCGGCAGCATCAAGTCCAAAAGCTGATCGCCAAACGCATGGCCGAAAAGCCTCTCGTCGTCAGCCGCGATGACAAGGGCGTCACGCACCGGCTTTGGCGCTGGACCGATCCGGAGGCCCGCAAACTCATCACTAGCGTCCTGAAAGCCGAAGAGGTCCTGATCGCCGACGGCCACCACCGCTATGAGACGGCCTGGAACTACAGCCAGGAACGCGCCGCCAAAGACCGCACCAAGTCGAGGAAGCGCGCCTACAACTATGTAATGACCTTCCTTTGTCCGTTGGGCGATCCGGGGCTCGTGATCCAGCCGACCCACCGGGCCGTGCGGCATTCCGCGCCCATGGAAGAATGGCAAGAGCGGATCGGTTCCAATTTCTCGTTTGAAAAGCTGACGACCTTGTCGGAACTCCTGACCAAGTTGCGCGCCAACAAGGACTCGGCGGCGCTCGGCATGGTGCTCGAAGGCGGGAAACTCTTTTGGCTCAAGCCGCAAACTGGCGCGAACGGTCTGCCCGTCGTTCCGCTACACGAACGCATCCTAAAAGACATTCCGCTTGAGCACATCTCTTATGGCCAAGACCCGCGCGATCTCGTGCAGAACTTGCAGCGTGGCGAAGCCTCCGCCGTGTTTCTCCTTCCACCGCCCGACAAAGAAGCCTTCGCGCGGATCTGCCGCGCCGGACGCCTCTTGCCTCAGAAATCCACCTACTTCTACCCCAAACTCGCGACCGGCTTGGTGATGCGGTCATTGGACGGGGATATCGGATGATCCTTACCCCGCCCTGTTTGAGGGCCAAGGGTCAGGAGAAGGGCGCGGCGTAATGTTTCCGTCCTTCAGCCAATTCTCTCGTTGGGCCTCGCAGCATAACGCTATCCCGCTTTGGATCGAGCCCCAACTCCCCTCCGCCGATCTTTTGGAATGGGTGCACAGCCTCACCGGCCAACAACAACGCTTCTTCCTATTGCATAGTGCCCCGCGTTCGGCCGAGCCGGAGATCGCTCCGGAGTCGGGAGTCCAGGCCGACTTACCACGCCCGCCGGCCGGCCAACAAGCGCGGTATTCCTATTTCAGTCTGGACGCGCCACGCTACACCTCCGAACTCCAAGACGGCGGTCTGTATGTTCGCTATCACGCTGACAGCGGGGCGCGCGCCGATTCGCTCAAAGTCGGCAATCCCTTCGAACGCTTCCACGATTGGTTCAGGACATTCAACGCGCCGCGCGTCGACGGGCTGCCGCCGTTCTGGGGGGGTGCAGTCGGGTATTTGGGGTATGAGGCATCGCGCTTCCTGGAGCCCCGACTGGCCAAACTGTTTGCCTCACGCCGGCGAAAAGAAGAATCTCTGGCGATCGAGAAATTCGGCGATCTCGAGTTCGCCGTCTACGACGCCGTGGGTATCGTCGACCACGCGCGCGGGCGGCTCTGGCTCGTCTACACGGTCTTCTTGCCCGCCGGCAAACGTCTCTCGCCGCAACAGATCGAACGCGTCTATCGTTTGGCGCAAGACCGGCTGCGTCGCTACGCCGTCGACGTTCAAAAAGCGGTCAATCACAAGCGGGCCTGGGGACTTTTTAAGGCCTCCGAGGTCCGTTCGAACCGCTCCGAGGCAGCGTACCGGTTGATGGTGCGCCGGGCCAAAGGATTTATCTCCGCCGGCGAACTCTATCAGTGCAATCTCAGTCAGAGCTTGTCAGCCTCTTGGGAAGGGGACCCTTGGTCGCTCTATCGGCAGCTCACGACGATCAATCCCTCGCCTTACGCGGCCCTGTGGCGCTCATCAACGCGCTGGATCGCTAGCGCCTCCCCCGAACTCTTGCTGCGCCTGGAAGCCGATCGCATCGAGACCCGGCCGATCGCCGGGACTTACCCGCGGCCCTCGCATCCTTGGGACGATCGAAAGGTCGCCGAGGCGCTGCGACAAGACGCCAAAGAGCGCGCCGAGCATGTGATGCTCGTCGACCTAGAGCGGAACGATCTAGGTCGCGTCTGCCTGCCCCAGAGCGTGCAAGTCTCCGAAGCTTTGGCGATGGAGATGTATTCGCACGTCATTCATCTGGTGTCCGACATCCGCGGCCGCCTGACTCCAGGCAAGACCTGGGGCGATGCGATCCGCGCGTGTTTTCCGGGCGGCACGATCACCGGCTGCCCCAAGATCCGCTGCATGGAGCTCATCCATCGCCTGGAATCGCATCGGCGCGGGCCTTACACCGGGTCGCTCGGCTGGATCGGCTTCACTGGGGACATGACGCTCAATATCTTGATCCGCACCTTCTTCCTCGATAAAAACCGCCTTTCTTTCCCAGTGGGCGCCGGCATCGTCGCCGACTCCGACGCGCAGCGCGAATACCATGAAACGTTGCACAAAGCGCAGGCCCTTCTGCAGGCGTTGCACGGTCAAGGCGTGTTGAAGGGATCGCCGCGGAGACGATCTTGATCGACCGCCCCGTCGTTGCGCGGACACTCTCGCTGGTTTTGTCTTGTCTTTTAGTCAGTTCGGGACCCCTCGAACTCGCGGCCCAGACCGCTCCAGCCTCCGCACCGGGCTCCGTTGACAACCAAGCCGAATTGCTGCGTCAGTTGCGCCTGCTGAACCAGATCCCCGAAGAGCAGCTTAACGAGAAAGTCGATCCGGCGTTTTCGATCGTCCGCACGATCTACGACACGGACGGCCCGGAATTCATGCAGCTGCGCCAGCTTCTCGGCCAGGCCGCCATCCGTCAGACGCTCAATGCCAGCGCCAAAAGCGTTGTGGCCGGTATCCTTTCGAACCGATGGGATTCTTTTGCTTTGGCGGGCAATCTCTGGCTCGCCAGCCTAGGCAGCCCGAACGAAGAGATCCGCAATAAGGCACGCAAAAAGCTTGTGCAATTCATCCAGCCCGCGCACGTGCCCGCTTTGATCGAGATGTTGGCCATGCCGAAGTCGAATCTGCAGGTCTATCAGGTGCTTTGGGAGATCACGGGCCAGAAGCTCGATCCCAGCGTCAAGACATGGCGCCGGTGGTGGGCGAAGGAACAGAAACATGTCGACATCGTCGGTCATCTGCTTAAAGACACGCGCGATCAGATCAACATCCATCCCATCACGCCCTTCGATCAGGACCGCTTCTGGTATCTGCCGACTTCGATCTCCGACGCCCGCATCCCCTATGCGGAGCGCGCCCCGAAAGAGAAGGAGATCATCACGGAGTGGAACGCTTGGGCGAACCAAGAGCCGCGGCGCTACGTGAACTCATGGAAAGCGATCAAGCCGGTCTTAGACCGCATTACCCACCAACCCGATCCGCGCGTCAACAGTTACCTCGAGCAATTGACGCACGACCCCGGTTACGGCGACTACGTCAGCGTCGTTTTGGCTTGGCGCGCCAACGCTAGCTCGCTCACCGCGATCAAATCCGCTTTCGCTGCGACACCGAGCGTAGGCCGTGCGTTAGCTCGCGGTTCCCTCGGCGACAAGACGGCGCTGCGCGATCTGCTGGTGAAGATCTCGGCACACCCGTCGCCGTTGACATTCACGATCATGGACGACGACGCGCGCACGACCTTAGACATTTTGCGCACCGTTGGCGTCGTTCCCGCCGAGCAAGCTTTTGAACTCTTGGCGCATCAAGCCTTTGATTTCGACGGTGCGGCCACCCGCTCGGATAAGAAGAAGGCCACGCAAAAAGCCAAGCGCTGGCTTGACGAGCATTACGACACGCTGATGATCGAGCGTCGTCGTGGCTACTTCCTCTCCCGCTGATCCTGCCATGAAGGTTTTCCTAAACGGCCGGCTCGTCGAGGAGCGGGCAGCTAAGGTCTCTGTATTCGATCACGGATTCCTCTACGGCGACGGCGTCTACGAAACGGTGCGCGTGGTAGACGGACAGCTGTTCCTTTGGCCGGAACATTTTCGCCGCTTGCGAGAGTCCGCCCGCCGGATCGAGCTTGCTCTGCCTTGGGGGCAAAGGACGCTCGCCACGGCCATCCGGCGAACCCTGCGGGCCAATCGCCTGGCCGACGGTTCCGCGCGGCTCACGGTGAGCCGCGGTCCTGGCCCTCTAGGGCTTAATCCCCGGCTTTGCCGGCGTCCCACGCTGACAATCCTCGTACACCCGCCGCGCCCGATCGACGACTGGCGCCGGCGCGGCATGACGATCGCCTTAGTGCGCGTCCGACGGAATGCTCCTCAGGCCCTCGATCCTCGGATCAAATCCAATAATTCTCTCAACACGATCCTGGCTCGTCTGGAAGCCAATCGGTGGAAGACCGACGAAGGCATCTTGCTTAATCTCGATGGATATCTGGCGGAAGGCACGATCTCTAACCTTTTCTGGATCCAGGGACGGTCGCTCTTCACGCCTGCGCTTTCCTGTGGCTTATTGGAAGGGGTGACCCGTGACCTCGTCCTTCGACTGGCTTCCAAAGCCGGCCTCGTCAAGCGGGAGGGCCGGTTTAAGCCTGCGGCCCTTCGTCGGGCCGATGAGATCTTTCTGACCAACGCGAGTTGGGATGTAATGCCCGTCACGCGGGTGATCGACGCGGCTGGATCACGGGTCCAGCGGTTCGCGGTGGGGGACGGGCGCCCGGGCCCCCGAAGCGTCGCCTTGCAGGCGGCCGTCGAGGCGGAACGACGCCGTTTGATATAATTCGACGAACCCCTGAAGAGGGGTCTTTTTTTCGCCGTTATCTCACTAAGGAAAACCCCCAACATGGCCTCATCCAAAAAACTCAAGCTCGGCCTGCCCAAGGGCAGCCTCCAAGAATCGACCATCGAGATCTTTAAGCGCGCGGGGATCCGCGTGCATGCTTCGGAGCGCTCGTATTTCCCAACCTCCGACGACGACGAGCTCGACATCATGCTCGTGCGCTCGCAAGAAATGGCGCGCTATGTGGCCGACGGCGTTTTCGATGCCGGCCTCACCGGACATGACTGGATCATGGAGTCGGGGGCCCAAGTCCATGAAGTCTGCGAATTGCTCTACGCCAAAACGGGATTCCGCCCGGTGCGCTGGGTGCTCGCGGTGCCGAACGATTCGCCGATCAAGACCGTCAAGGATTTGGAAGGCAAGCGGATCGCGACTGAGTTGGTGGGCTTCGTGAAAAGCTGGCTGGGCAAGCACGGCGTGAAAGCGGACGTCGAATTTTCCTGGGGCGCGACGGAAGCCAAGGCAGGCTTCTTGGTGGACGCCATCGTCGAGCTGACCGAGACGGGCAGTTCCCTCCGCGCCAACAAGCTGCGGATCGTTGAAGAGCTTCTAACGTCGAGCACGCGCTTCATCGCCAATAAAGACGCCTGGAAAGACGAGTGGAAGCGCGAAAAGCTCGAGAATATGGCGATGCTTTTGCAGGGCGCGCTGGCCGCTGAGGGTATGGTCGGATTGAAGATGAACGTGGAGCAGAAGAATCTTGAGACGGTGATGAAACTTTTACCGGCCTTAAAGCGTCCGACGATTGCGCAGCTCAGTGAAGCCGGATGGTCGGCCTTGGAAGTCATCATCGAGGAAAAGACCGTGAAGAAGCTGCTGCCGCAGCTCAAGCGCGCCGGCGCGCAAGGCATCATCGAATATCCTTTGAATAAGATCATCGCGTAACCGTCATTCCCGTCAATCGGTAGGGGCCGCCCTTGTGGCGGCCCACCATTCCAAAGGGTTTGGAAATTGAAACGGATGTCGACGCGATAAACTGAATGAGACGCCGGGCCGCCACAAGGGCGGCCCCTACCGAATCCATGCGACGCCTTCTACCTTTCGTCATCCTGATTCTCTTGATCCTCGGCGCCATCGTCGCGGTGCCGCTGCTGCTTCAGCCGGACCGCCACCGGGCGGAAGTCGCCGCCTACCTCTCCAAGCGGCTTCACCATGAAGTGACCCTCGGGAAACTCGAGGCCGGCCTCTTGCCGCCGACGCTCAAAATGAATGCGGTTGCCGTCCTGCGTGCGGACAAGACGCCGGCGATGCAAAGCGATCATGTGGATGTGGGGCTCGATCTGGCCTCACTCTTGCGCTTCAAGATCCAGCCGGCCAGTGTGCGCTTGAGCCGATGGAACCTGACGATTCAGCGGCGGCTCGATGGAAGCTGGGACCTCGATGAATGGACCCCTGTAGGCTCCGGCGGCTCAGCCTCCGAAGCGCTGCCGATCCGATCCGCCTCTTTTAAAGACGGGGAAGTCCGTTGGGTGGATCTGGCCTCTGGCCGGCAGCTCGCCGTGCAAAGCATCGAGGGGGAGCTCGACGCCGCCGAAAGCGCGAAGATCACCGGCACCTTGGCGACACAGCCGCCGGCCTCGCTGACCTATGAAGGCAAAGGAATTGTGGGAGGGCCGAGCTGGTCCGGCGATTTGCGCCTTGGCGACGAGGGTCGGCAGTGGATCCTTCAGTTGCAGGGCCAGAAAGAGGGTCTTGAGGCGAAGGGTCAGGCCAAACAGTGGCGCCTCGCGCAGGCGGTGGACTTGGGGCGTTTCTTGGCGCGCCTGCCCGCCGACGTCGCCCCCGTCGGAAAGGCCGACGTCATGCTTCAGGATTGGCGCACGCAGTTTACTTGCTCCGGGAGCACGACGAGCGTTTACCACGCCGCGACGATCGAGGGGGGACTCACGGAAGTGAATGCCCAACTCCTCGGTCAGGCTGACGGCATTCACTTAAGACTGAAAGGAACGGTCCAGGAACTGCCCGTCGTCCTTTTGGAACGTCAGGACGCACCGCTTCTGACTGATGCGAAGTTAAACGCGATCGTGACGGATTTTGATATGGCCCTTTCGACGCGCGCCCTGTCGACGCTGAGCGCTAAAGGAAACTTTGATCTGCACCGCGGCCGCTACCGGATGCCGGCGGCCAGCGTGAAAGTCTTGGCCAAAGCCAAGACGATGGGGTATCTCAAGACCAAATTCCCGGGTTTCCCCGACGAGGGCCTGCCGTTCGATAAGGTGACGGCGACCGTCGATGTCACGCGAGGCATGGCGCAACTGTCCGAGGGACGATTCCGCGCCCAGGGCCTGGAGGCCGCGATGGCCGGACGCGTCGACTTGGCCAGCCGCGGCTCGGACGCATACGTGCGCTTGCAGATCCATGAGACCGATCCGTCCAAGATCCGTTTGATCCCCAACCATTACGTTTACGCGGCCGGGGGCGCCGAACAGATCCAGCCGATGTACGGACATCTCCAAGGAACCTGGCGTGACTGGATACTCCGCGCTGTTCCTGCCAGCAAGATTCCTTCCGCGATCCAAGCCCGCCTTAGGGCGATCATCAAGAATCCATAGGTCGCCGCAACTCGCCCGGCTGTCCTTGGCCGTGGGTCTGCAGCAGTGCCAATCCCTTAAGAAGGCCCTCGCACAGGAGCTGCGTCAGGTTTTTGAAGTCTCCTAAGTCCCCTTTTCCTAAAGCCACATAGTATTTGTTCCGGTCGTCGATCTCGATAATTGCCGGGGGATAGCCCCGGGACAGGAGTTGGGTCAAGAGAATCAACCGACCGACACGTCCGTTGCCGTCGAAGAACGGATGGATCGACTCAAACTCGTAATGGTCGAGCGCGCTTTTCGAGATGACGTCTTTGCCGGGATCATTCACTTGATCGAGCCAGGCCTTCATCCGCAGGGGGACCTGCTGCGCATTCGGCAAGACTTTCTCGGTGTTCGTCAGGTTCACGTAGCCCGTCCGGTACCTCCCCGGAAGCTTCGTCGCAAAATCAAACATCACGATCTCGTGCAGCTTGAGCAGGTAGGCTTCGTGGATCTCAAACCCCGGCTTCACTTGGTCTAGCACGTAAAGCAAGGCATTTTTGTGATTGACCACTTCAAGCATTTCCGAAAGCTCCCGCCCCGGAACGGAATGCCCCGCCAGCACTTCGGCGGTCTGGGCGACGGTCATGCGGCTGCCTTCGATGGCGTTGGAATGGTAGGTGAGCTGCAGGAGCAGGGCCTCGCGGACGCCGGCATTTTCGCGGATCGTGCGAATGGGATCCGGCAGGTCTTTGAGGAGGTCCTGGAGATGCGGACGGAGGTCGATATGCTGCTTGAAGAGCGCGTCCAAATCGGCTGACTGCCGCGGACGGGGCTTAATGCCCCGGTCCAACCATCGGTAGACCGTTTTATAGCTGACCTCCAGCGCCCGGGCGATCTCTGACCGGCTCAAGCCCGCCTGTATTAACGCTTCCAGCTTTTTTAAATCCGGGTAAGGACTTTCGGAGACCATATATTCGAGTATAGCATAGGACACTGTCCTATAAAACAGACTAATATTAATTCTAAAATGTCCTGTTTGACCAGCTAACGGGCGGAAATTCACGGTCAAATCAACGCGAAACGCGATTTACTCTGCAGGGACAGAAAACTTGAGTGCGCTCAAGTATAGCCACATCTGCCGTTCTAATACGTCGTTTCGGTCCCTAAGTCAGCGCGATCTTTCCGCTTGACGCCCTCCCTTTTGCCCCTCATCCTTAGCCGGCTGTGATCCAACCGTGAAAGGGGTCCCGATGAAGAAGATCGTCATGGCAGGGTTGTTGATGTCCGTGGTTCAGACCGTGGTTCATGCGGAGCCGGTGTTTATGCCGCAAGCGGCACCCGTAGTGAAGGCACATCAAGCCGAACTCGGGGTGGACGGAAATTTTGGGTATCAAACCTCGGAGATCGAGGGGAGCCCGGGCACCACCTTTAAAAACCGCGTTTGGCAGATCCCGTTGATCGCCCGCTACGGTCTTTTGGACACGTTGGAGAGCCACCTGCTGATCCCGATCGTTCGCGCGATTGACTCCTCAGAAGGAACCGCTTCCTCGCGCAGCGCCAACACGGGCTTGGGCAATATCCAGCTGGGCGCCAAGTGGTTGTTTCTTCCCGGGCGCTTTCCGTTGGCGGCGGCGGTCGACTTCGACCTGCCCACCGCGAACTCGCGCAACCACCCGGCCGCCTTAGGATGGCGCTACAACAATCAGGTGCAGCAGGGCTTCAACACCCATCTGCAGCTGCTCGCGGATACCCCGGCCATGGCTGAACGCTACAGCGCGCACGCGATGATCGGCTATCTGTATACCGGCCGATACACCACGGCGCAGGACTCGAAGTTCAACCCCAGCGACCTCATGACCTTCGGCGCTTCGCTCGACGCGATGCTTCTCAAAGGGGAGCATCCGCTGAGCGCCTCGATCGAGATGGTCGGCAACACCGGCCTAAATCACTCCAAGACTGACGATGTCCGGAACGGGAATGACAAAGGGACCGTGCTCGAAGTCGGACCGGCGCTGCGGCATCAATGCGGCCCGCTGCGCACGCATGTCGGTTTGCTTTTCGACGCCGGCCGGGCGACCTTCCGGGCGTACAACTACCGGGTCAACTTTGGCGTGAGTCTTTTCGTCGGCGGGAAATAACTTTAGAGGAGGCCTTTATGAGAATTCCAATTCAAGCTGTTCGAGCCGCGGCGCTGACGGCGAGTCTAGCCGCGGTGCTGGCCATCTCGGCCTGCCAGAAAACACAGAAGATGAGTTCCGCCGGCGGAGGCAGTTCGACCCAAAGCGTGATGACCATCCGGGGGGCGGGCCGATGAAAACCTTTACTCGTCTTTTCACGGCGCTGACCTTAGTGTCCGGGATCTCGGCCCTAACTCACGCGTCGGACAATGTGGATCCGTCCGAAGTGAAGATCAAAGTGTATGAGACGCGGATCTCGCCCAATGCCAATTGTTCGGGCGGGTTCATCCGCGTCTTTCAAAGCGCCAGCCCGACCGCGCAAGACTTCCTGACCAATCCGGTCATCGCCACGGGCGCGATTCCCAACGGGACCTACCGCTGCGTGGCGATGCGCTTCAGCGACTTCATTACCTATAAGCCCTCGGTCACGACAGACAGCGGGAATTGCCACGCCGGAGTGCAGGGGACTCAGGACATCGCCCGCGGCGAAGTCAGCCAAGGGCCGGACGGCGATAGCGTGACGACCGCGGTCGGTGAGGACATTGTCTGGGTCTATCTGTCGACCTCAGGCAATGACGCCAACACCTGCTTCACGCCGACGCAGCCCTGCCTCTTGAATGCGCCGCTGACGGTCTCAAGCGATCGCACCGGAACGTTCGTGGTCGACTTCAGCAACCAAGTCCAAGACCACGGCGCATCGTGCAGCCTCGAGGGCCCGACCTTCTCGTTCCGCTAGGCTCTAGTCCTTCTCCAAAGACCGGCCGGCAGTCCGCGGCCGGTCTTTCTTTCGCCCCGAAACCTCCCGCCCGCAAAACGCCTACGTTCGAGATTGGGGTCTGACCCAAATGTCGAAAATAGTGCACTTTTGGTCTGGGGTCGTTGCCAGAAGTGCATTGGCGCCCGGTCAGACGGGGGCGCTTACTGGACGTTGAAGTATTTCGCTTCGGGGTGGTGGACGACGACCGCCGAGGTGGACTGCTCGGGGACGAGCTGATATTCCTCGCTAAGGCTGACGTTGATGCGGCCCGGGTTTAGGAGTTCGAAGAGCTTTGTTTGATCGGCCAGGTTGGGGCAGGCCGGGTAGCCGAACGAATAGCGGCCGCCGTGGTATTTCTGGTGGAACCACTCGCGGATCTCGGGGGCGTCTTCACCGGCGATGTTAAGTTCTTCGCGCATGCGTCGATGCCAGTATTCGGCCAGCGCTTCGGCCGTCTCAACGCTGAGGCCGTGGAGATAAAGATAGTCGCTGTAGGAATTTTCTTTGAAGAGGTGGTGCGCCTCCTCGCTCGCCTTCGTCCCGACCGTGACGATAAAGCTGCCAAAGACGTCCATCTCGCCCGAGGACTTCGGCAAAAAGAAATCGCTGATCGAACGCTTCGGCGTCGTGCTCTGCCGCGGAAAGGTGAAACGTTCCCACTCGGTCTTTGCGTCTTCCCGGTAGATGATCAGATCGTCGCCATCGGATTGGCAGGGGAAATAGCCGTAGACCACCTGCGGCACCAGCAATTGCTGCTTCAAGGTGTAGTCTTTCCATTTCTGAAAGAGCGGCTGCACGGTCTCACTCATTAACTTCTTGTACTCTTCCGAGCCTGTCTGACCGCGATTGAAGCCCCAGCGCACTTTGAGCAGCGCGGTCTCGTTGATATAGGGGAAAACGTCCTTGAGCGCGATGCCGCGTGCGACGCGACTGCCCCAGAACGGTGGCTTGGGAATGGGTGCCGGGCGCTTTACGGGCACAAAAACGGCGGGCGCTTCCTCGACAGAAGCCGCCGGCCGCGTCGTCTGGCCGGATCCGCCGCGCGTCTCATAGAGCGTCAGCTTCTTTTCCACGGCCGGATTGGTCAGTTCGTCCATGATGCGTAGGCCGGAGAAGGCGTCCTCCCCGTAGTAGACATAGCCTTTGTAGAGCTCGCGCAGGTCCTGTTCGACGAAGCGGCGCGTCAACGCGGCTCCGCCGAGCAGCACGGGCGTCTTCACCCCGCGGCGATTCATCTCCTCGAGGTTTTCCTTCATCACCGCCGTCGACTTCACAAGCAGCCCCGACATGCCGATGGCGTCCGCCTTTTCCTGCTCAGCGGCCTTCAGGATGTCATCGATCGCCATCTTGATCCCTAAGTTAACGACCTTGTAGCCGTTGTTGGTCAGGATGATGTCGACCAAGTTCTTGCCGATGTCATGCACGTCGCCCTTCACGGTCGCCAGGACAAGCTTCCCTTTGTGCGAGCCCGTCTCGGCTTTCGGCATGAGCGGTTCGAGATAGCGCACGGCCGCCTTCATTGTCTCGGCAGACTGTAAGACGAAAGGCAGCTGCATCTGTCCCGATCCGAAGAGGTCGCCGACGACGCGCATGCCGTCGAGGAGGATGGTATTGATGATCTCCAGCGGCCCGTAAGTCTTGAGCGCCTCATCCAGCAAGGTCTCGATATTTTGCTTGTTGCCGTCGATGATGCGGTTCTTGAGCTTTTCCTCGATCGTCTTGGCCTCTTCGCGCTTGGCGCCCGAGGAGACTTCCGCGGTCTCGGCATAATGCGCCATGAGCGCCGTCAGCGGATCGAACCCTCCGCTTCCGTCCGCGGAGGATGACGGTTTGCGCTCATCGAAGATCAACTGCCGGGCGAGCTCGCGCCCCTTCTCATCGATCTTGTAAAGCGGAAGGATCTTGCGCGCGTTAACGATCGCCGCGTCGAGCCCGGCCTCGATGGCATAGTGCAGGAAAACGGAGTTAATGACCTGCCGGACCGCCGGAGCCAGGCCAAAAGAGATGTTGGAGACGCCCAAGACCGTGAAAACGCCTGGCAGCTCCTTCTTGATCAAGCGGATTGCCTCGATCGTCTCGATGCCGGCTTTGCGGAACTCCTCGTCGCCCGAACCCAGGGTGAAGGTGAGCGTGTCGAACATCAGGTCCTGGGGCCGCAGACCGAATTTGTTGATCGCCAGGTCATGGATCCGCTTGGCGATCGCGAGCTTCGCATCGCGGGTCTTGGCCATGCCTTTCTCGTCGATGGTCAGCGCGACCAGGGCGGCGCCGTAGGTCTTGGCCATCGGGCAGACCTTGTTCATGCGCTCTTCGCCGTCTTCCAGATTGATCGAGTTGATCACGCAGCGCCCACCGGCACGTTTGAGCGCCTCTTCGATCACGGGCGCTTCGGTCGAATCGATCATGAGCGGCAAGCGGACGTTGAGCGCCATGCGCTTGACGCATTCGGTCATGTCCTTGATCTCGTCGCGTCCCACGTAGGCCGTGCAGAGATCGATCAAATGGGCGCCCTCGTGGACTTCTTCTTTGCCCATCTCCGTCAGGGCGTCATAGTCCTCTTTGGCGAGCAAGTCCCGGAATTTCTTCGACCCATTGGCATTCGTGCGCTCGCCGACAATGAGCGGCTTAGGTTCCTGCTCAAAGGGCACCTGCATGTAGAGGCTGCTGCAGGCCGAGATCGGGGCGACTTTCCGTGCGAGGGGACGCAGGGGGCGCACCGCTTCGACCACTTTCGCTAGATGCGCAGGCGTAGTCCCGCAGCAGCCACCGACGATGTTCACGCCGAAGCGCTGGACGAAGTCCTTCAAGTGGCCCGCCAGGTCCTCCGGCGTGAGCTTGTAGACCGCGCGGCCTCCCTGGTTCTCGGGAAGGCCGGCGTTCGGTAGTACGGAGATCGCGCGCGGCCATTGCTGAGAGAGCGTGCGGACGTGCTCGGACATTTCTTGGGGGCCGGTCGCGCAGTTCAGACCCAGGGAGGCGATCGGATAGGGTTCCATCGCCGTGATCACCGCGGCCATTTCGGTCCCCACGAGCAGCGTGCCGGTGGTCTCGACCGTCACCTGCACCATGACGGGGAGGTCCTTTTTTAGGCGAGCCAGTGCGTCGAACACGCCGACCGTGGCGGCTTTCACTTGGAGGATGTCCTGGCAGGTCTCGATCAGCAGGAGGTCGACGCCACCATCGATGAGTCCCTCCGCCTGCTCGGCATAATTCTTGCGCAGCGTGTCGAAGGTAGTCTGGCCGAGGGAAACAAGCTTCGTCCCGGGCCCCATCGAGCCGGCGACATAGCGCGGATGGTCGGGCGTGCTGAACTGCCGGGCCACATCACGCGCCAGCGCGGCCGCCTTCTTATTGAATTCATGGACGCGGCTTTCCAGGCCGAAGTCGGCAAAGTTGATGCGGCTAGCGCCAAAGGAATTGGTCTCGACGATGTCGCAGCCGACGTTGAAAAAGGAGGCATGCAGGTCACGGATCCAGTCGGGATGGGTCTCCAGGAGGATCTCGGTGCAGCCTTCCAGGCCCGCATAGTCGTCGGCCGTGGGGTTATGGAGCTGGAGGTTGGTCCCCGTCGCGCCGTCAAAAATGAGGACCCGTTCCGAAACGAGTCGATCGAACTCTTGCCGATTCATCGTCGGAAGATTATATCACCCCGTACAAACGAGGCGGTTCGAGAGGCGAATCGGGGAAAGGGGACTAGCGTACTAGGCGGGGGATCAGCGTGAGCGGGGGGATCTTCTCGGAGTACGTTGGGAAGTTTTTAAAGCAAAGCGGAGGGCGTCATTTACGGATTTAGAGGTCGGAAACCTAAGGGCTACACCCGGCTAAAGGACGACGACATTTGATCCCTTTGCATACGCTTTCGCGTACTTACCCCGAACGCCGTCGCTGAAATCATGACGGACGACCTTTACAGGGCGCTTTCTACCTGCCTTCTTCATATCTTTCCTTTCCCGGCGACTCGCTTCACGGGCGGAGATAATTCTGATCTTGTGGCCCCGCTCTTGGGGGGAGAAAAAAGCTGACGCGAGCTTAGCCGGACCACTCGCCCGAGGCGTAAAAGAAAAGGCCCGGGATCTTACGGCGCTCGACTTCATTTTTGATCTTTTCATCGACAACGATGGCGCTTAAGTTCTCTGCCAGCCGAAAAAGCAGTAGACCGCCCGCCTTGGATTCGTCGATCACGAGCGAATCAAAATCGGCGGAGATCGTGGAGCGATCGGATACTCCCATGCGGCTGGAGCGCTCCAAGTCAGCGGCGGAGACTCGCCCCACAATGTTAAACGCCTTGTAGTCCTTGTATTCTTTGCCGGTCTCGGTATCGAGAAGCACAGCGTCGAAGAGCTCAAGATTTTTGACGCCGACATGGAGCAAGCATTCCAGAAGGTCTAAGCGCATGGCCGGAACGGGTTCATCGCTATAAAGCACCTTCGGATTTCCGGGAGAGTCGGGATCTAATTCAAAGACGATGGGCTGAGGGACATCAAAACCGACCGGCGCTCCATCGATCCAAAGCGATTTTTTGAATGATTTACGGCCGCGAGTCGAACGGATCGGTGCGACGGGGTGGACGCCTTCGCCATCCATCACGAAATGGGCCATGGTTAGCCGGACCACTCGCCGGACGGATAGAAGAAGATCCCGGGGATTTTCCGGCGCTCGACTTCATTTTTGATCTTTTCATCGACAACGATGGCGCTTAAGTTCTCGGCCAGCCGAAAAAGCAGTAGACCGCCCGCCTTGGATTCGTCGATCGCGAGTGATTCAAAATCGGCGGAGATTGTCGTGCGATCGGACACTCCCATGCGGACCGATCCATCCAGATCAGCGGCGGAGACTCGGCCCACAATGTTGAACGCTTTGTAGTCCTTGTATTCTTTGCCCGTCTCTGTATCGAGGAGCACGGCGTCGAAGAGCTCAAGATTTTTGACACCGACATGAATCAAGGCGTCGAGGAGGTCTAAGCGCATAACCGGGACGGGTTGCGCGTCATAAAGCGCCTGAGGATTTCCTGAATACAGCGGATCTAGTTCGTAGACGATGGGCTGAGGAACGTCGAAGCCGACGGGCGCGCCATCGATCCACCGCATCTTCTTAAACGATTTACGCCCGCGCGTCGAACGGATAGCGGCCGTCGGATGCACACCTTCGCCGACCATCACAAAATGAGCCATGGTTAGGGTTGCGGCTGGACTTGCTGGAGAGCGTCGGCGGCCACGACCCGGACGCCGGGATCGGGATCGCCGACGAGCTTGAGAAGGCCGGGGACGGCGAGACGGGCGCGGGGACCCATCGACGCGATGGCGGAGGCCGCGGACGCCCGGACTTCCGCTTCGGAGTCACTGAGCAGCCCGATCAATTTCGGGAGTGTTTCCGCGGGTACGGGCTGCTGAAGCGCGAGCTTGCGGGCAGCGTGCGACCGCAGTAAAGGGTCCGGATCATCCAGGGCAGCGATCAAGGACTGATCGATGGCGGCTTGGCCGAGGGAGGGGGCCAAGGCCTGAGTTTCGGCGTCGACCGGCGCCGGACGCTCGCTGGCGAGCGCGCTTTCGATGTCGGGGAATTCTCCCTTGGCGGCTTGGACTTCGCGGTAGGCGGCCATGCGGCTCGACTCGCCCGTGCGCGGGTTTTCCTTCCTGAGATCCTTGGCGGTTTGATCGGACGAGATGCCCAGGCTGCGGAGCGTTCGCGCGGCGTCGAGCCGAACACCGGCATCATCCGAACTCATGGCAACCATGAGGCTTGGGACAAAGCGTTCCTGCGTCTCTTTCGGCAGGTGCGAAAACTGCATGAGCGCGGCCTGGCGCACAGCGGGGTCGGGCGAGGCCATCCGCTCAGACAAGGCGTCCCCAGCCAGTGCAAATCGCGCGGAGAAAGCGGTCAAAGTGGAGGCCAAAAACAAGCTCAGAAGTCGACGGTTCATGTCGCTTTAAGGGTACCCCCTAAATGTTACTTTTGGATTACAATACCGGCATGATTCGCAATGTTTTCGTCACCGGTTCGACGGGATTTATCGGCCAAGCGCTCTGCCGTGCCCTGCTGTCTAGAGGGCACCGTGTGAGGGGGCTAGTGCGGCCGGGATCCGAACGCCGGCTTGTTCCGGGCGTCACGCCCGTTTTGGGCGACCCTTTGAACGGGAAGACCTTTGCGCAGGCCGTGCGCCCCGGAGACATTTTCGTGCAGCTGGTCGGCGTTTCACATCCCTCGCCCGCGAAGGCAAGACAATTCCAGGAAGTCGACGGCCGTTCCGCCGCTGAATCGCTTCGCGTGGCTCAGGCCGCAGGTGTGTCACATTTTGTCTTTCTCAGCGTCGCGATGCCGGCCCCGATCATGCGCGCCTATGTCGAAGTCCGGCGGGCAGCGGAAGAGCAGATCCGCACCAGCGGTCTGCCGGCTACCTTCGTGCGACCCTGGTATGTCGTCGGCCCGGGCCGTCGCTGGCCGCTTTTGGTCAAGCCCTTCTACTGGCTTCTAGAAGCGCTCCCCGCGACGCGTCGTTCGGCGCAGCGCCTAGGATTAGTCACGGTCGATCAGATGACGGCCGCGCTCGTCCGCGCCATCGAGGGGCCGCCGGCTGGGATCCAGATCCTGGAGGTGCCGGCCATTCGAGCGGCCATTCCCCGCCCTGGGGGCGAGGAAAAGGTGAGGGCAGTGCTATCCGCGATAGACGACTTCAACCGGCAGGACCCGCATGGAAAAGAGCTGCCTTACTCGGAGCGCTTGAGCGCCTGGGCCATGAAACGTCTGCCGGAGGCCTCCGAGCTTTTGCGCATCGCCGCTCGCGGCCAGCATGTCGGCCGCTGGACGATCCCGCGAGACCGCTACCCCATGGACCGGACCGGCTACCTGCGCTGGCGCGAGGATTTGAAACGGTTCCACTCCAGTACCGTGGCGGGGTTCATGGAAGAGGCCGGCTACGCGGCCGCGGAGATCGAGCGTGTCCGTTCGATGATGCTCAAGAAAAACCTGCAGACGGATCCTGAGGCGCAAGCGCTTGAGGACGCCTTGTGCTTGCTCTTCTTGGAGACTCAGTTCGACGAACTTCGTGAAAAGACACCTGACGACAAGATGATCGACATTTTGCAGAAGACCTGGCGGAAGATGAGCGACGTCGGTCGGCGGATGGCGCTCGATCTCCCGCTCCCTCCCGACCAGGGGGCCTTGGTGGCCAAGGCTTTGACCCGTCCGTCTCCCAACCGAGACATCTAAGCGTAACCTTCACAAGCTATCCAAGTCGGTATGGGAACCCTCTACCGAATCATCAACTTCAAGAAAAGTCAGTATTTTGATCCAGCCACGTGGGGCAATGGAAAATGGTCTGGGGTCGAAGCCACGATCGACAAGATCGCGATGCTCGTCGCTCGACCGGCGGATCAAACAACAGGCTCGGTGTCTCGCGGGGGCCCGGGTTCATGGTGCGGCGATCGCGTCGAGATGCACGGGGATGACCTTTCGTCGGACGATACGGATAAGGCGCCCTACGTAGTCGCCGAGCGTGATTTCCAAGACATCACCCTCGAGGCCGTACAGCAGTTTGAAAAGCTGAAGCCCGAGCTGGCGTCCGGGATCTTTATCAATGAGTCCCGTCGGCAAGCGATCGGCGCCGGTCTGCCCTCCAAGGGCGGCCTAGCGCGGGCCATGCCGGCGGCACTTTTCCATCTCATTCTTCGAGAAATGAAGGTCTCGGGAGTCCATCGCTACGATGAAGGACCATCGCCGCTGCCGGGATCTTGGGCCGGTGATGAGATTTCTTTCCGGCGAGGAACCCTGCCGAGTCAGGTGACCGATCTCACGAGCCAGGCCATCGCGCTAGTCGCCTATGACGACCGCTTGAACGAGATCGTGGATTCGGCGCGGACACGGCAAGCGGGGGGAAATCCGGACGAGCTTCGGATTTTGCGAGAGATCGTCTTAACGTTGGGGTGCCCGAAGCTGGAAACGCAGCTCGAGCGCTATTGGCCCGGGACCTGGCGAACGCTTTAATCGGCGACGCCGAAGTTGCCCACGAGGGGAACGAAGGCACATCCTCCTAGCGTTTTCGTCTCAAAAGCGGCTCCGCGACGCGTGATCAAGGTCAACGTGGCGTCGTGTGGCTCTCCGATGGGAAGAATCAATCGACCGCCTTCCGCCAGCTGGGCAGTTAGCAGGGGCGGAAGTCGCGGCGCCGCGGCAGCGACACTAATCGCGTCGAAGGGCGCTTTTTCCGCCAGACCGCCGGATCCATCCCGTGTGTAAACCGTGACGTTCGATACACCTAGGGCCCCCAAAGTCTCGCGTGCGCGGAGCGCCAGCTCCGGTACGATCTCAAGCGTGTGAACCTCCCCCGCTAGCCGCCCCAAAAGTGCCGCTTGATAGCCGCTGCCAGCCCCGATCTCCAGCACACGCTCCTTGCCGGTCAGGGCTAGCGCCTGCAACATCACCGCGATCATGTAGGGTTGGGAGATCGTTTGTTCGAACCCGATCGCCAACGCGCGGTCGGCGTAGGCATGCGCCTGTAGTTCGGAGGGGACGAAGCGGTCGCGGGGAACGGAGCCGACGGCCTCCAGGACGCGAGGGTCAGCGATGCCCCGGCGCTCGAGTTTGTGGACCAATTCGGTTCGGTCCGCGGCGCGGTCCATTACCGCATTCTAAAAAGAAAAGGCCCGTCGCCACGCCGATGGCGTGACGACGGGCCGGATCGACGTCTCGATTTAAACGGTCTGTTTCGGGCTCAGCTGCCGGTAAACGTAGGCCGAGGCCATCAAGGTCACGGGGATCGTCACAAAGAGCCCCAGGAAGAGCGGAAGCGCTCCCAAGAGGTTGATGATCGCCGTAAGGAAGGTGAAAAAGAGCAGATCCCACTTGCAGCCGTCGGTAACGACTTTGCTGGCTTTGAAGCTTTCGATCGGACCCAAGCGCCGATCGATGATCAAATAGCCCACGTAAAGGAACATGTAGGAAAAGATGATCCCCGGCACGATCAAAAGCATCCCTAGGAAGACCAAGAGTCCATAGAGAAGCTTGCCACCCAAGTAGCGCCAAAAGATCCCAGCCAACTCGCCAAGCCGCGACGTGTCGGCTTCCCCGCTGTCGTAGATATCGAGCGAGATGCGCGTCGCGATCATTCCCATGATCAATCCGACGACGTTGAAGACAAACTTGACTAGGCCGTTCGCCAATCCGCCTTTGTCCAGCACTTGGTCGGCAATGACGCCTGGAACGACCGTCACCAAGCCGATGATCACTAGGAAGGCGATAAAGAAGCCGGTGTGGCTGGTAAAGGCTTTCCAGCCGTAGTTGAGGGACTCGCGGACAGAAAATCGCTTCGAGCGCAGAAAGTAAGAAGCGATCAAAAGCGCGATCGGAATGAGCAGGACAATGGCGGCAATGGTGGAATTCACGCGGAGGCTCCTTTCAAAGTGACGACAGTATATATAACCGTGTCATGTTAAGTTTCTATGACGAAGTTGAAAAATCAATCAAATAAACCTGGACGAAATGCGGAATCGCATCTAAACTTCTACACGTAATGGCCAACGGCAACGGAAACGGCAAGACGGCCGCGAAAAACGTCCTTTTCATCTCCTTTGAAGCCTGCGCCGGCGATCTCGCCTGGCGCCTCAAACAAGAAGGCTGCAACGTGAAGTGGTACGTGCAATCGAAGTCCGATCGTGTGCTCTATGACGGCTTCCTGGACAAAGTCGACGAATGGGAGCCGCATAAAGACTGGGCGGACCTCATCGTGATCGACGACGTCGGCATGGGAACGATCGCCGATCGTTTGCGCAAAGATGGGAAGCACGTCGTTGGCGGTTCGGCCTACACCGATCGGCTCGAGCTCGACCGCGATTTCGGCGCGCAAGAGATGAAAGCGGCCGGTCTCATCGTCCCAGACTCCTGGGAGTTCGGCTCCTTTGACGAAGCCATCAAATTTGTCGAAAAAACCCCGGCCCGCTACGTCGTGAAGCCCTCCGGCAAGGCGCAAAACGACAAAGTTCTGTCCTTTGTCGGCCGCGAAGAAGACGGGAAAGACGTGGTCGCGATCCTGCAGCGCTACAAAAAGGGCTGGTCGAGCAAAGTGAAGACGCTCCAGGTCCAGAAATTCATTTCGGGGATCGAAGTGGCGGTCGGCGGGTACTTCAACGGCCAGGACTTCGTCATGCCGGTCTGCATCAACTTTGAACACAAACGGCTTTTTGACGGCGAGATCGGCCCTTCCACTGGCGAGATGGGGACCACGATGTTTTGGACCGGGCCGAACCGGCTCTATAGGGAAACGATCGAGAAGATGAAATCGCGCCTGGCTGACGCCGGTTACGTCGGGTACTTCGATATCAACTGCATCGCGACGGCGCGCGCGGTCTATCCCTTGGAAATGACGCCCCGGTTCGGCTATCCGACCGTCAGCATTCAAATGGAAGGCATCCAAAACCCTTGGAGCGAGTTCCTCTACCAGATCTCCGGTCAGAAGATGTATCCGCTGAAGACGCAAAAGGGCTTCCAGGCCGGCGTCGTGATCGCACTTCCGCCCTGGCCCTTCTCCGACTTGGACACGTTCCGCAAATTTTCCGAAGACGCCGTCATCATCTTCACAAAGCCCAATATGGAAGGCATCCATCTGGGTGACGTAAAGCTCGAAGACGGCGACTGGAAGATCACCGGCCGCGACGGGTACGCTCTGGTCATCACCGGCTCCGGCCAAACGATGGAAGACGCGCGCAAAGAAGTCTACGGCCGCGTACGAAACATCATTATTCCCAACATGTTCTACCGGACCGACATCGGCGAGCGCTGGCGCGCCGAGGGCGATCTTCTGCACACCTGGGGCCTCCTAGCGTAGTCTGGGCCTATCGGCCCTTCAGATTCAACCCTTCGGCGTACCACTCCGCTCCAACCAAATTGATATGAACTGACGTCCCGGTACCCCTGGGACGTTTCGTGAAAACCCCTCACGACCTGATCCGACGCGCTCGACTCCTCTTCGCCTGTGCCACGCTTAGCGTACCGGCCGGCGCGGCGACGACCCTTACCGGAGCTCTCCCTTCCCACCTCGCCCTATCGCAAAGTCCGTACATTATCTCCGACTCGCCGTATGATCCCGACTACCCGGAGAAGCTTCCAGAGAGCTCCTATATTCCCGCCGGCCAGACGACGACCGTCGAACCTGGGGTGATCCTCAAAATTGCTCCATACAGCACCCTCGAGGTCTTCGGAACGCTTCAGCTGTTAGGCGTCTCGACGCAGCCCATCACGGTCACCGCGCTTTACGATGGCAGCAGCGGTGAGGGCGATTTAGCCTTTCGGTCCGGCAGCGCCGGGGCTTTTAACTATGTCGACTTACGGTATACCTCTCTTTCCCTCGAGGAGAGCACGGTCACCATGCGGAATTCGTTTTTCGGATACACGAGTTACGGTGTGTATGTTGATTACGGCGTCATCGACGTTCAGAACAGCGTTATTGACAGCGCCAACCGGGCGCTCTCCTGCTATAGGTCGTCCTGTACGATCTCAACATCAAATATTTACGGATATGTCGACCTCACGCCTCTAGGTCTGGCCGATGCCCGGAACAATTTCTGGGGATGGCCGACGGGGCCGACACATGTGTCAAACCCCGGCGGACAGGGCGCCGGGGCGGGCGCAAACGTGCTGGTCCTCCCTTTCCTCAGCGCTCCGGCCGGTGTCCAACTGCCACCCGTGCCAGACACCCTCCCTCCTCAGACACGGATCTTCATCCCGAATAAAGCTCCGGTGAGCCGCACCATCATTGTGTCGACTAGCACGCGGATCAGCCTATTTGGTCTGGACGACCGGACTCACGTGGGCGATGGACAGGGGGTTGGGATCCAGCAAACGTCCTACCGCATCAATACGGGTGCGGCGGTCCCCTATGCCGATCCTTTCACGCTGCCGGGAGGAAGTCACACGCTCAGCTATTGGAGCTTGGACCAAAATAATCACCAGGAGCTCCCCCACAGCCTGTCCATCTTGGTCGACTCGTCGCCGCCGGTGTCGACTATCTATTTCTTTCCGCGGGGCTACGTGGATGCCAGCAGCCGGACTTTTGTGTCTCCCAAAATGTCCGCCAACTGGCTGGTGGATGAACTGTCTACCGTGTCCAGCATCCACTATTCGTTCGACGGGATCACCTTTTCCACCACGACTTTTTATACGCCTGTCGAGCAAGGGACGCACACGCTGACCTATTTTGCGACCGACTTCTTCGGACTTACCGAAAGCCCCAAGACCATGTCCTGGACGACGGACAGCGCGCCGCCTAAGACGAAGCTTGTCATTCAGCCAAACCTGGGCCAGTTTCCCGACGGCAGCTACTGGATCACGCCGACGAGCGCGATCTCTCTCGAGACAATTGATCCCTCGCCTTATGCCTCGGGAGTGAAATTGGCGTCCTACACGCTGGACAGCAACGGGTATGTCGTCAACGGGGGCACATTTTCCATTCCAAGCCTCGGAGGGCATACCCTAAGCTTCGACAGCGTGGACAACGTGGGGAACGTCGAACCACGCCAGCAGGTCCGCCTGACCTGCACAAACGGTTCCCCGCCCATCACCACCCTGACGCACGGCACGCCCTTCTATATCGACGCGTCGAGCGGCCTCTATGTCAGTTCCAACACGCCACTCGGTTTTTCGGTGGACGACCGAGGATCTCCGCCCGTCGTGACGAACTACCGGGTCGATAAGGGTTCTTTCCAAGTCTTTTCGTCTTCGTTCACGCTTCCGCATGGGCGCCATGTCATCGACGTCTACAGCCAGACCGCCTCAGGCAATACCGAAGCCACGCACTCGTTTGCCGTCGGCGTCGATACCATGGCTCCGAGCGTCCAGATCACGTTTATGCCGGAAGCAACGGCGGGGAACGTCATCTCCCTTTCGACCTCTTCCTTTGTGACGGTGGTCACGACTGACCCGATCTCGGGTATTCAATCGATCGTTTATCAGGTCGATGGGGCAACGATCCCTTATGCGGATCCTTTCAGCCTCACCCAAGGCACGCATACGCTGGCTTTTGTCCTCACCGACCACTTGTTCAACGTCGCCACCGTCGCACCGTTTTCCGTAGCGGTCTCTTCCATGCCGCCGGATCTCGCCGGCAATTCGGACCCGACGGCGATCCGGTTGCCGGATGGCACGCTGGTCGTCGCTTCACCGGCCACGGTTGAAGGACCCTATGCGGTGAACAGCTCGGGACCGGTCTCGCCCGACATTGAATTCTTAGAGGTCTATCCCACCCCACCCCTGCCCCCCGGGCTCTTCTCCGTCTACCTGCGGTACAAGACGCCGTATCCAAAGTTTGGATCGGTGTCTCTGCGGGCGGCCGGATCCGCCACCTCCACACGTCTGACGGGCTCTTCCGCCGGGAATTCCGACTGGTCCGGCTATGGCGAAATCACGACGTCGATGCGTGCGGGCCCGGCGACCCTCACGGTGTCCGGCACGAAGGATGGAGCGGGTCGGACACTCCCGACGGCGATTTTCACCGTCGACATTGGCAGTTTCGCCGTGGTCCCGGCTCCAAAAGGGTTGACAGTGATTGAGAGGGATACGAGGGCGGAGCTTTCTTGGCAGGCGGTGCATGACGCCTCTTACTACAAGGTCTTCCGGGGAACCTATCCCTTTACGAGTCCGCCCGACCCCCGCGACTACCGATTCGCCTCGACGCCTTTTGTCTTTGAGGTGCCCTATGCCGATGTACCCCGCATGTATTACGCGGTAGCGACCGTGAACTCCGCCGAAGTCCAGAGTCCGCTCTCGGCGCTGGTGTCGATTGGCCTGCCGCTGACGCCGAGCGTCGTAAGTCCGCCGGATGGATCCTCCGTAGACCCCAAGGCGATCGTGCTCTCCGGCAGATCCTTGGCATACACCGGCGTCGAAGTCACTCTCGCCGGCTCCACTCAGACGATTGCGACAGGGGAGGTCTCGGTCGACGGAGACTTTTCCATCCCACTCTCGCTATCGGCGGGGTCCAATGTGCTTCACGTTCGTGCACGCGGTCTCTCGACCGGACTCTTAAGCGGAACGACCACCTGGGTCCTGAATGTCCTTGGCGCGGTCCCTCCCGTCGCCTCGCTCAAGGCCTTGCCCGGCGATACAACGATCACGCTGCAGTGGGTACCGGAGGCAACGGCCGGGATCGTCGGCTTCAACGTCTACCGCGACGGAGCCCATGTGCCCCTGAACGGCGCGCCGATTCCCGTCGGGCAGACCTCGTGGCGCGATACGGCCCTCCGCAACAAGCGAACCTATCAGTACGCCGTTACCGCCGTCGCCGGGACCGGCCTGGAATCCGCACCCAGCAAATCTGTCGTGGCGACCCCCGTCGCCGGACCGGAGTGGCCATGACCTATCGCATGCTGATTGTTTTCGGAGCCTCGCTGTTGGTTTCCGGAGTGAGTCGGGCTGACGATATCGCCCGCAAGCCGGCTGCAGAATTGAAGCGGACCTGGAAAGAGTCCGTTCCTCAACTGATTGAAGCGATGAACGATGGTTCGCGCCCGGTGAACGAGCGGACGGCCCTGGCGCAAACGGCGGCCGAAGTCGTGCGGGAGTCCCCGAACCGGAATCAACCCGTCATCCGAGATCTTGACCGGTTGGTCCGCTCATCCGATCCAACGACACAGCGCGGCGCCTTGACCGTGCTCGGTGAAATGCGCGGTCCAGAGGCGGAAACGGCCATCCTCACCGTCGCCAGAGATCGCAAGAATTCCCAAGAGCTGCGCGCGACCGCCATCGCGCATTTCGTCAAATCGGCAAAAGAAGAGGCCGCTGGGGGTGACGCCCGAATCCGTCAGACGCTCCAGCCACTTCTCACCGACGCTCAGCCGCTCGTCGCCTTGCGCGCGGCCCGAGGCCTGGCGCTTGCCGGCGACCGCGCCGGAGAAAATGCCGCGATTTCGGTCCTTAAAGCGGCCAATCCTCAGTCCCCTGCGAATCGGCCGGCGATCCAAGAGGCGATGCGCACGCTGGCCGCCGTGGGCGACCCCGCCAACAACGCCTATCTCGCGCCCTTTGAGACAAGCCAGAGTCCGGCCCTTCGGCTGCAGGCCGTCATCGCGCGCCAGGAGATCGCCTTCCGGAACGCAGGCCCCGGAGGAATTGACCTGTTACGGCGCACCGTCCTGAGCGGAAAAAGCGGGGCGGAGGTGGACTGGTCCCTCAACGCCTTGATGACGATCGCCGCCGGACTTCAGCCGGGCGATGCGGACGGCGCCATCCTGGCTCTCCGAGAAATCGCCGGGTCTCAAGCGGGGATCTGGGCGGTGCGCGCCCGAACTTTTATGGACGAACGGTGCAAACAAACCAATGACAAGCGCTTTTGTCTTTAGGCCGATGAATCTGGACCAGTGAACCGAAAACCTTTCATCGGCATTTTTGCTTCGGCGCTGCTGCTCGGCAGCGTGGCCGCTCCGCTTTGGTCTTATGACGCGGACTACGACCATCCGAACATGACGCGCGCCTCCGTCGACCTTGTCACGAAAGATCTCGACTACTCCGAGATCGTTATGTATCGCGATATTCTTGCTCAGGCCTCTCACAACGAAGACTTTGAATTTCCCCATGATCCGGGCTTTCGAGGGACCTTGCACTTTTTTAACGGGATGAACGGCCACGGACTCACTGTTTTTACAAACCTCACGAATACCGAACTTATTAGATTTCCCAGCGCCCTGGAAACAGCGAAGCCACTCTGGGATCAGGCCCTCCAAAGCTACCAGCTCGGTGATAAAGATACGGCCTACGACGCGCTGGGCCACGTCATGCATCTGGTCGTACAGGACATGGCACAGCCGTCTCACGCGACCAATGACCCGCATCTGCCGGACTACATATTTGGGGACGGCGCAACGATCGAACACCTACCCGATTCAGTCAAAAGGGCCGCAGAAGACACCGAGTTTAACTCCAAAGGACTTGATCCACGGGTCTGGGCAACGCCGGATAGGTATGCCCAATTCATTGCGCGCGGATCCTACGAGGCGGCGACTCACGAGGGGATCGGCATCACCACAACGTCGCCTCCGCTAGGCCAATCCACGGGCACGCTCGTCCTGGGCGGGCGATACACCCAAGTTGATTTTCAGGACGAAGACCCTTTGACTTTAGACCTTAATCTGAGGTGGAAAAACTGGGTGTTCTTGGGAGTCGATAATACGCCCATGTACTACCACCCCGGTGAGGAGCACGATGTCACGGCGGCGTTCTTCTTTCGAAACGACTGGTGGCCGGCCGAAGGAGATACCCGCCCCGGCAGCCATTTCATGATCGACCGGTACAACAATTATCGGTTGGGGCCTAATGGGGAACTCGCAGACGAGTACCTGATTTCGAAGATGGTTCCGGTGGCAACCGACTACGGCGCCAAAATGCTCCAGACGTTCTACCAGATCGTCAATCCGCCGCCGTACCTGAAAAAGGTGGTCGCCACAGGTTCCGTCGACAAGCTGCTCTATGAGGCCGAAGTCGATCCCGAGAGCGCAAAAACACGGATGTTGATCATCAACCAGGCCAAGCAGATCAGCACCGGTGATCAGACACTCGCCATTGATCTGTATTTTTCGCGGCCGATGGCCGCCGTGTCCGTCCAGCTCGAGGGGCAGACCGTTCCCGGTGAGCTGGATCTCACCAGTGGGCTAAATTTCACCAGCGAGCATTGGAGCGGCATGATCAAGCTCGATGAGTTCATCTTAGGACGGAGACCCTTGCAGCTGGAGGTCTATGGGCAGGATCAGGCGCCGCATCTCTTTAAGGATGATAGAGAGTTGGACGGCAAGCCGACGACTATTCCCATGCACCAACCCGATCTAACCTGGACGCATTACGAAGCCGGTTGGGACTTGAATCATCAGTTCCTGACCGTTGACAAGACTTCTCCTACCGTCGAGCTTTACGGCGACTCGGGGGATTACGAGCCAGGTTCCACGATGCTCGGGGTACACGCGGAAGATTTCGAGTCGGGAATGGACATGGTGGAGATCTCCGACCCAGAAGGAGACATGCTCGACTGGGAACCGGCAGCCACGCGCGGCGATCAGACTCTCGACGCGATCTTTGACGCCGCCGGCTCGCTGGACGATGGCGACTACATTCTCTCCGCCTATGACGTGGCCGGAAACCGCACGGACGTGCCGTTTAAGGTGTGCAGCGACCCCTCCGGAACCTGTGATCCCTGCAAGGGAGACGATCCGCCGGACTACTGCGATCCATGCGAAACGTCTAATCCTCCTCCAACCTGTGGGAAAAACTGCACCCCGGTCGTCCACACTTCGGTGGACCCGGGATCGCAGTGCCACGGGCAGGTCTGCGTCACCGCTTCGGCGAGCGGCTGTCCGGGTGGAATGGTCTGGGTCAACGGGCTGCCGCATCCGAATGGGACCGAGTGGAGCATCTGCAACGAGAATACGGGGCCCGGAGGCTTCAGCATCTCCGTTTGCGCCGCCGGCCCTGCTTCCAGCTGCTATCAGAAGGACGCGACCGACGGACTCTGCAAAGGGGATCCGACGTTTGTGGGTGGCGATATCTTCAACGACCCCTTCCCGGCCATCCGGCCCGCCGCGCCGCCCGCGTTCAGCCCCGCTCTGGCCGGCGCCCCGCGGACGACCTACCAGGGAACCTTTGACGTGAAGGCGGGCACCGCCAGCGTGAACGTCAGCGTCTGGAACGCCGCCGGCGTCCTGGTGAGGCGTCTCGTCCAGGACGGAATTTATCCGCCGGGCACGAGCACCTTCGTCTGGGACGGGCGCGATGACCAGGCGAAGCTTTTACCGGAAGGCCTGTACACCTGGCGTCTGAGCAAGCGCGACCTCGGCAACGCCGGCAGCGTCTCCGCCCAGAGCGGCCAGGTGGCCATCGACAACACCGCGCCGGAGGCGCAGGTCCAGTCGCTCTCGGTCGCACGGTCGGCGCTCGACCATATCGAAGTCGTCGGGACCGCAGATGACCCGAACCTCACAGGCGTCACCCTCGAAGTCAGCACCAGCGCCACCGGACCGTTTACGACCTTTTATTCCAACAACCAGCCGGTCCGTAACGGCATCACCGGTTCCATCGACACGAGCTCGCTCGCCGACGGACTCTACGTGCTTCGCTTGACGGCTACTGACTCCGCGGCCCTCGCGACGTCGGCGACCTGGCCGCTGACGGTCCACCGGAGCACGGGTGCCGGCGTTCGTGTGATCCTCGATCCGCCCACGCAGACGCTGATCAACGTGGATAATTCGACCACGACGCTCGACAACCCGGCGGCCTATCTCGACGAGGGGCTTCCGCGCGGCGGGGGAGCCGGCGGGCAGGCCACCGCGATCGACTGGTCGCCCTCCAGCGTCCGCGCGTTCAGCGGTGCCACGTCCCATACTGACGTCTTCGCCGACGCCGCCCCGGGGACGCGGTTCCACTATTTCATCCATGCCAATCCCGGGCTGACCGTCCCCGCCGGGGACAGCCTCATCCAGTACGTGTACCTGGACCCTCTGAATCCTCCCAAGGAAATTCTTCTGGGCTTCTATACGGGAACCGGCGATGGTCTGAGTCGGGTCACCTGGGGGACCGCCAATCTGATTCAGACGGGTGACGCTCCCGGGACGCCGGGGCTGCAGCACCTGGGCGCTTTGCCCGCGGCGGGCCAGTGGATCCGTCTGAAAATTCCTGCCGCGCTGGTAGGCCTCGAGGGAGTACCGGTCACCGGCATGGTCTTTGGCGCCTACGGTGGCCGAGCCTACTGGGACAAGACGACGACCTCTCATCCCTCCCAGGATCAGCAGGGCCCCTCGGCGGTCGGAATCGGATCCGGACCCACTGTGCCGCAGACCGTCACGACGCTGCGTTATACCGTGACGAAGCCCGCCACGCTGCAGATCGGCGTATTTGATGCCGCCTCCGGGCTGATGGTCCGCGAGTTGTCTAACGGTTTTGCCGCGGCTGGAACCCACTCGGTTTCCTGGGATCAGACCAACGGCGCTGGCACGGTGGTTCCTGAAGGGAATTACTTCTTCCGGGTGACCTCGCCCGACGGACCGATGGACTCCGAAGCCATCGTCCTGGCGGGTCCCACGACCAACCCTGGTTCCCTGCCGCCCAAGGCGACGGACGCCAACGGGAATGTCTATGCGGTGAATTCTTCCAGCCGAACGATCGGCAAGACGACGGCCTCCGGCGCCCTGCTCACCGAGTTCGGTCAGGGCGAACTGAAGGCGCCCGGCGGAGTGTCGCTGGATCTTCTCGGGAATGTCATCGTTCAGGATGGCTCGACCTTCCTCCGCTACGATGTGGCCCGCCGAGACTTCAGCACCCGGTCTCTTACCGCCGCTATTGAAATTCCGCTCGACAACGCGCTCGTCAAGGCGACGGTGCCGATCATCGGGAAAGCTTACGGCCTCGGATTCTCGGATTTCACCGTGGACATCGGCGAGGGCTGGGCGCCCTCTACCTTCACGCGGCTCAATCAGGGGTACTCGCCGGCCAATCGCTTCATCTTTCATGACGGCTCGGATACGGTCTTTGGAAATCTGGCCACCTGGGAGACGGGCCTGGTGCCGGGAGAAGAATATCCCACGCTCGACCTGTTCCACCCGCCGGTGGATCTTGGATACCGGGGCCGCTGGACCGTCCGGTTGACCGTCAAGACCCACGGCGGCCAGACGGCGGTGGACGAGAGCCGCGTCATCATCGGCCGCGTGATCAATAACGGCACCGGCGGCCGGATCGTCTCGGAGGATGGCCACGCGGCTATCGATGTCCCTCCGCTCTCCCTGCGGAGCCCCTGGGACATTTTCGGCCTGGTCACCGCGACGAGCACGCCGCCCGCCAAAATGCCGCCGTTGCCGTCCGGCCTGATTCCAGTGAGCCCCCTGTACCAGCTGATGCCGGGCAACTATCAGTTTGCGAAGCCGGTTCGCTTTACGATCGGGCTTTCAACAGGAGTGCCGATCTCCCCGAGCCGTGTCGGACTGTTCCAGTACGACGCGAACCTGGGCCGCTGGTCGGTGATCTCGGTCCTGAAGCAGTCGGAAAAGGACAGCGCAGGCAATCTCCTCGGCACGCTCTTCGTCGATCCCGTCTTGCAGACCATTCCGGCTTTCGACGGGTACTACGGACTCTTCACAAGCACGACTCCCCCGCCGGCCCCAAGCCTTGATCCGCTAGTGACGCCGACCGCGCAACGCGTGGTGCTGATTTCCGGGCAAAGCGTCCCCCATGCGCAGATTCATCTGCTGCTCGAGCCAGCCTCGACCTCTTTTGCCCCGGTCCCCTTGGCAGCCGATGCCGCCGGGCTCTTCGCCGGCAATCTCGTGGTGCCCCAGGCTGGTTCCTATCAACTGAGGGCGACGGCGATTGATCTCCTCGGCGATGTCAGCCCTCCTTCAGCACCTCTCGTTTTCGATGTGCTGGGAACGACTCCCGCTTGGATCTCCGCGCTGCGCTTTACCGATGCATCGTATGCCGCCACCCTGAGCACGGGTATTCCACGGGGCGGTTCCTTCTACCTGGAAATGCAGGCGGCGGATCAGGATCCCACCCGTCTCGATGTGGCCTACGTGCGCCTGCGGAGTTCGCAGACCGATCCGAACGGCATTGCGCTGGCGCTGACTCAGATCGATCCCGTGACGCCGGTGTATCGTGGCGCGGGCCGGCTGGCGAGTGCGTCGGAGGAAGCCGCCGCCCGGCTGGCCGCTTTGGTCAGCGGCGAGACCATTCGGGCGACGGCTGAGGCGAACGGAGAGATCTCCGCGCAGACTTCCCTGGTGGATGGGACGCTGACCGCCGCTCCTTCGGTGACCTCGGCCTCCCATCCCTCCGTCACGCAGGACACGTTTGAGGACGGCCTGCACACCTGGTCGACTTACAACCGGCTGACCGGTGCGACCGTTGCGCTGGACATCTCAACGGGCTCGACCGGTCATCAGTCGCTCCTTCTGACGCAGCAGCGTCCCAACGGCGATTTCTCCGCGACTCCTGGAGTTCAGCCTTTCGACGCCGCACAATTCCCTGAGCTCAGCTTCGACTACCGTTTCGAACCCGGGCGTCGCGTCCCCTTCAATCTGTACCTGCGTTATCGCGGCGTCTTCCACGAAATCGCCTTTGGCGGCTCGCCGGTCAATGTCGCCCCGGCCTTTGTCCCGCTGGGGGACATTCGCGCTAGCGTCTTGGCCGATGGCGCCTGGCATTCGGCCTCGATCAACGTGCTATCGCTTCTTAAAAATCTTTATCCGTCCGCGACGAGCTATCCCATCGATGCGGTGGTGTTGGGAGCCTGGCGTGAGGACCAGTATCTGGGCGTCTCGCCGGCTCAGGTTCCGGTCGGGGCCGCCGCCCACCTCGATAACTTCCGTCTCTGGGCGGGCGGCGTCGGGCGTTCGATCGCGGCGATGCGCTGGTCGAGCGGGCTTCTGGCGCCGGCCGGCTACAGTTATGCCTTTGACACGGCGCCTGACACCGATCCCGCGCCGGCCGTCATGACGCAGTCCCGGTCCGCGACGCAGTCCCTGCCAGGCGATGGCGATTACTATTTCCACGTGCGGGCGAAGGACGCTTCCGGGGCCTGGGGTCCGACGAATCACTACCGCTTCCGGGTCGATCAAACCCCGCCGCGCCTGGGGACGACCGTGCCGCCCGATACGCGGCCGCTGACGCGCGGCCCTTATCCCACGACGACGGTGCGGGTGAGCGAGCCGAGTGGCGTCGACATCAAGAGCCTGCGGTTTACCGTCAACGGTCAGTCGTACGATGCCTCGACAGGGGTGTCCTACGATGCCGGAGGCGGCACTCTGGCCATCACGGTCGAGGCTCTCCGGCCGGTGCCCGTTCTGCAAGACGGCGACATCGTGACCCTTTCGGTGACGCAGCTCGCCGATTTCGTCGGCAACCGCCTGACGCAGCCCTTCAGCTGGTCCTGGCAGCTCGTGCGCTCCGGCCAGGGAGGCTTTCCAGCACATTGGGATCCTAAGCTTAGAATTCCACGTGGACAAGTTGTCGCG
>JADMIO011197750.1_pt1 | contig 48915 bp, 43 predicted proteins | sample 8958161 | NCBI WGS metagenome assembly JADMIO01 (sample SAMN16585339, study PRJNA669376) | soil metagenome | isolation source: Crop rotation soil | place: USA: Cullars Rotation, Alabama | collected 2011
CGACAACTTGTCCACGTGGAATTCTAAGCTTAGGATCCCAATGTGCTGGAAAGCGATACGCTTGAGCTCCGCTTCGACTTCGGCCGCGCTGACCACGTGGCCGTCTGGCAACGCGCGGAAGTCGAGCTTGACCCCGGGGCGGAAGAACCAGTCGATCGGCACCTCGTCAATAGTCATCATCCGGTTGCCGCGCACATCTTTCGACTGGAAGTGATAGGGCGCGTCCATGTGTGTGCCGTTGTGGGTGGCAAGACTGATCTGTTCGATCGCCCAGCCCTCGCCGTCCGGCAGATCCTCGACGCGCAGACCGGGAAACAGGCTGGCCAGCAGGGGCCCGGTATCCTTGTTGGTCTGGTACGCGATCTTCGGGCGCATGAAGGGTGGGTCGAGCACGGTCTCGTTGTCGAGCGCGACCGAAATATCGACCATGCGGCTGGGCAATTTCATCCGTTTCTCCCGTGTCAGGTTTTTCTTTGCGTAAGGGCCCCGAGCAACCCCGGTTTGCATCGCGCGCGCTTTTGCCTATATAGGCGCCAGAAACATCACAAACCCCGCCGCGCGCGGGGTTTCTCGTTCAGGCATTGCGGCAAGGATCCGTGTCATGGCGAAAAAACCGGGAACCAACCCTAAAAACGAATTCGTTTTTTTCGACGTTGTCTACGAGGACGGCTCGCAGCGCTCCAACCGGCGCGTGCCGGCCGAACTGCTCGGCGGGCTGGAGAAAGATGAGCCGGCGCGCGGATTCATCATCGAGCAGGACCGCGAGATCGCGGAAAAGTCCGGCCGTGCGCCGCTGAAGATCAAGACCATCGCGCGCGTCGGGGCAAAGCCGAAGAAAGTCATGAAGGTCGACTAGCTCCTTCACGGGCGGCCGCCGAGCTCCTCGGCGAACAGCACCATGGTCTTGCGGTAGATCTCCGAGCGGTTCCATTCGCGCATGACCTGAAAATTTTCCGTGCCCTCGCGGTAGGCGCCGCCGGGGCGCCAGCCATTCACTTTCAAAAGATTGGCGGTGGAGGCGAGCACGTCGGGCACCGAGTGACGCAGATCGACGTGACCGTTGCCGTCATAGTCGACGCCATACTTGATGTAGGACGACGGCAAAAACTGGGTCTGCCCGATCTCGCCGGCAAAGGCCCCGACCAGATCGCGCAGCGGCAGGTCGCCGCGCTGCACGATCTTCAGCGCCGCGATCAACTCGCCCTGAAACAACTCCGAGCGGCGGCAGTCCCAGGCGAGTGTTGCCAGCGTGCGTATGACCGGCAGCTTGCCCATGTCGCCGGTGCCGTTATCGCTTTCCAGCGTCCAGATCGCCATCAGCAATTCCTTCGGCACGCCGAACTGACGCTCGATGCGCCCAAGCAACTGCCCGTGGCGCGCCATCAGGCCGGTCGCCCGTTTGAGCCGCGCCGGAATGACGCGGGTGCGCGCGTATTCCTCGAAGCTCTTGGCGTGGAACATGCCGCGCTGGCGGCGGTCGAAGGCGAGCACTTTCTGGTCAATGCCGACGCCGGCAAAGCTTTGCGCGATGACGGCGCGCGAGACGCCGGCGGCTTCGGCGTCCTGCGTCATCTGGCCGAGGAAGCGGCCGAAATCGCCGCCGCACTGCGCGGCAAACGCCAGCGGCGTCATCAAAACCGCGAGCAGGAAAGCCACAACCGGTCGCTTGATCATGCGGGCCCATCCTTTTGCATCGCGCTCTTGTAGCCGTCATCGCCGGGCTTGTCGCGGCCATCCCGCTTAGCCCCTTGCCATTTGCCCTTCGCAGCCCGCGTACATAAATACAGACAATGAGCATCATCGCATTCTTCCGTCAGCAGGAGTCGCGGCCATGAGCCGCGCTTTCGTCAAGGAGCCGGACGGCGAAACGCCGCAGGCGCTGCCGGAGCGGCCCGTGTCCGCGCACCCCAACATGGTGACGCCGCAGGGGCTCGCTGCCATCGAGGCCGAGCTTGCCCGGCTCGATGCGGTGCATGCCGCGGCCGTCCGCGCCGCCGACAAGACGGCGATCGCGCACGCCCAGCGCGACCTGCGCTACTGGACCGCGCGGCGCGCGAGCGCGCAGGTGATCGCGCCGCCCGCCGATCACGCCCGCGTCCAGTTCGGCGCGACCGTCACCATCGCCCGCGACGACGGCCGCGAACAGACGTTTCGCATCGTCGGCGAGGACGAGGCCGACCCGGCGCAGGGCACGCTCTCGCATGTCTCGCCACTGGCGCGTGCGCTGTTCGGCAAGGCCGTCGGCGACTTTGTCGTGGCTGGCGGCGGCGAAGCCGAGATCGTCGCCATCCGTTAGCGGTGGAGCAGGTCGGTCAACCGCCGAAAAAAGTCCGACGATGACGCTTACCGCCGTTTTTTGCCTGCGGGTTTCCTCGACCGGGCCTCCGGCGCGCGGATGACCCCGGACGCCGCGGCAGCCATCAGGCGGCGAAAGGTCGGGCATTCGAGGTGGCTCGGCGCGCGGCAGACCGCGGCGTGGCGCAAGCCCTCGCGCATCGCGCTGAGCCGGCGCAGGGTGCGGTCGAGCTCATCCGCCTTGGCCGACAGCATCTGCCGGTCGATCTTCACGCGGCCGTCGGCGCAGAACATCGCGCCGATCTCTTCCAGCGTGAAGCCGGACGCCTGGCCGAGCGCGATCAGCGCCAGCCGCTCGAACACTGAGGGCTCGTACACGCGGCGCAGGCCGTGCCGGCCGGCCGAGGCGATCAACCCCTTCTCCTCATAGAACCGCAGGGTCGAGGCCCGGACGCCGAAGCGGCGGGACACTTCGGCGATATCGGGCAATTTCATGCTTGACCTCAAGTGAACTTGAGGTTGTAGCACAGCCTCACACGCACGGAAACGGGGGAGGCCAAGATGGATGAGCGGGCTCTGGATGTGATCCTGAACGCGGGTCTGATCGGCGCGGGCGCGACCGCGTTTCTCGATCTGTATGCGGTGGCGCGGGCGCGGCTCGCCGGAGGGGCGCTGCCTGACTACGCACCGGTCGGCCGCTGGATCGCGCACATGGCGCGCGGGCGGTTCGCCCATGCGGCGATCGGCAAGGCGCCGCCGGTTGCGGGCGAGCGGCTGATCGGCTGGAGCGCGCACTACCTGATCGGCATCGCATTTGCCGGCCTGCTCCTCCTCGTGTGGTCCGGCTGGGCACAGCGGCCAACGCTGCTGCCCGCGCTGATCGTCGGCATCGGCAGCGTCGCCGCGCCATTTTTGCTGATGCAGCCCGGCATGGGACTCGGCGTTGCGGCAAGCCGCACGCCCAACCCCACCGCCGCGCGGCTGCGCAGTCTCACCACCCACACGATGTTCGGCCTCGGCCTTTACGCCGCCGGCTTGGGGCTGCGCGCATTCACGTTCTGAAACAAAACGAGCCGACCTCTCGCCCGCGCGCGCCACGCAGCATCACTCCTCCGCCGCGGCGACGCGGCCTTCCGCCACCAGCTGCGCCCACACCGTTTCGGCCAGCCGCATGAATTGCGCGACCGCGCGCGCGGTTTCCTCGGGCGAGGACGGCGGCCGCGGTTTGGCGTTGCTGCACTTGTTCTGCGGCGCCATGCAGCCGCGCGCCCGCCGGCAGCAGGGTCGCCGTCCGGCGCTCCACCATGCGGCTTTTTTGTCCCCGGCGCCGTAGCTTCCGGACGGAACGCAGGGGCCTGCGCTTTTGGCGCAACCGTTATCCGGCGGGCTTCCGCCCGCCTTCGTTTCCGCCGCGTCCAGCCTACCAAAGGGCGGCCGGTCGTAATGGCCGGCGGCATAGCCGTTGCGCTTACGCAAACGGCGTAAACTTGTTTGCGCGTGGCCGGGGCCTCCCGATCCTGCGGTTACAAGCCGTGAGCCACGGGCGCCGCCGCCACCCCACGTTACGCAGTGTCCTGCAGAACGCCCCTCGGCGGGGTGGTTGATTTAGGTATATGTTCCTATAGGAAAAAAGTCAAGGGGTGGCGAAAAGAGTTGTCATTTTTCTTCCCAACAACCCGGCTCATTGTTTAAAGTTTGGCGTCCTGGGGGCGCGATGAAAACAGTAAGTCCTTTGCGATATCCGGGCGGCAAATCGGCAATGGCCGGACTGCTAGCTCGCATCCGCGAGCTCAACGAGCTTGATAAACACAAAATCGCTGAACCGTTCGCCGGTGGAGCTGGGGCGTCGCTGAGCTTGTTAATGGCCGGCAGGACACCAAAAGTTCTAATCAACGATGCTGATCCTACAATTCATGCGTTTTGGTGGGCCCTGGTGCATAACACAAACGCGTTTATCGATCTAATCTCTGAAAAACGCGTCTGCATGACCGAATGGCGTCGTCAGAGAGATATTTATCGGAGCGTGCGACGGGTTTCTATAACGCGGCGCGGTTTTGCGGCCTTCTACTTGAATCGATGCAATCGCTCCGGAATCATCATGAACGGAGGACCGGTCGGAGGAATAGATCAAAAAGGGATGTGGAAAATCGATGCCCGTTTTAACAAACACGAACTGATAAAGCGTTGCAAAAAAATTGCTGAACGACGCAATCAAATTCGTGTCTCTCAAACAGATGGAATCAAGTTCATCGCTGGTGCAAATCCAAACTCAACCTTTTTCTTTATTGACCCCCCTTACTATCAAAAAGGAAAGACACTCTATTTAAATTCTCTGGATGACGCTTATCACAAAGCACTTGCGTCTAAGCTTAAAGAGCTAAAACACGCAAACTGGGTACTGAGCTACGACGATTGTCCGGAAATCCGGCAGATGTACCGAAGCTGGGCGCGTATTCGCCCTTTCATTTTTAATTACGTCGCAGCGGAGCGCCGATCTGGAAAGGAAATACTGATCGCTCCGAGGTGGATGAAGCTTCCCGGCATGCAGGAATCAGCATCAATCGCGTGGTAAGGAGGCGAAGATCATGAGTACGCTCGACAGAATCCTCGCGAGTGATCCCCTCGCTAAGATAGTGCAATCTGAGAATTTTGTCGGCTACGTCTATTCTCTTTCTTATGAAGAGGCGCTTGTAATTACAAACGACGCTTGGAAAGGTCGCGTTTCAGGCATTCCACTAAATTGTTTCTTGCTAGGCGCCACTTTCGACCCTCAACAATTCTCCTCGACGTCTGTTGCCGATCGAGAGGTGTTGTTATTTCGAGTGACCGGAACATCCCCCCTTCCCCAACACGATGACGTTCTAAAGGCCCAGGTTGATCAATTTTGCAGACGAGAAAAAATCTTCTCGAGTTCAGCTACTGACGACTTTGATGATTTCACTTGGAACGAAATTCAGTTCGGCGCACTACAGTGCAGAATTATTGGAACATTCTATACTGTTGATGGAGCGCTAAATCTTGGCAGCGATGTCGAAACATTCACAAGCGCGTCGCGGCTCAGAGTTTTCAAAGCACGGGGACCCGCCCTCGAACAAATCGTAAATTTTGTTGACCCCTTGAGGCGCCAGAAGGCTATTGAGGACGCGGCAGCGTTAGGCTTCCGCGGCCAGCCGCAGCCGTTCCGAGTCGGGACAGTACGTTATACCTCAACAAGCAGATTGCATCGAAGTGATGCAAATGAACTCGTACCGGTCGCCATCCAACCTGCGGACTTTTTGGCACGACGAACGGCCGTATTCGGAATGACCCGAACAGGCAAGTCAAATATGATTAAACAAACGATTGCCGTCGTTCATGACACCGGCAAGCGAGGTGGTGTACCGATTGGACAGCTCGTTTTCGATATCAATGGCGAGTATGCAAATCCAAATCAGCAGGATCGGGGCGCAATAGTTGCTCTCTTTCCCGAAGAAGCGGTCCTATATAGTCTCGTTCCGCGCCAAGGAATGCATGACCTTCGGAACAACTTTTATTCACAGCTGGCAGAAGGACTATTACTGCTTCAAGACTTGTTGAAAGATGACCCATTTAAACAAGCTGACCTCGAAGTTTTTAAGTCTACCTCTCTGGAGGAGCCTGATCAATCAGAGATGAGTGATCACCGAAGATGGGAGGTTCGCGTGGCGCTCTACAAGTGTCTCCTACACGAAGCGGGATTCCAAGCACCACCAAACGAGCGAGTGGAATTCAGAGCGAACGCAAATATTCGGCAGGCCGTCACCTCGAATGGTGGTCCACAAACAAACGCTGAAAGAATCCGTCTTTCACTAGCCGACGGAGTCACGTGGTTTACTGCCCTCAAGGCGGCCAATCATCCCCAACCATTAACAAGCTCCAGCGGCAAACCATGGCTTGATGAGGAATCGCGCGCAATTCTCAATATGCTTGCTCGTCGAAATGATCAAAATAGCCCGATCAGAGGATTTCGCGCCCTCGTTCCTTTCAGGGACTACCATTCACCGCGACGTACAGATGAGATCGTTGATGAAATCTACACGCATCTCCAAAACGGAAAGATCGTCGTTTTGGATTTGGCTTTGGGCCCCGAGGCAATTCGAAATGCCCTGAGTAAGCGCATTGCCGCGGGAATTTTTGGGCGGTCGATGCAAGTGTTCATTTCGGGTCGCCCAGCACCAAACATCCTTCTTTACGTAGAAGAAGCACATAATCTAATCGGCCGAGATGCAGACCCCGACGAAACTTGGCCTAGAGTTGCTAAGGAGGGAGCCAAATACCGCTTGGGTCTTGTATACGCTACCCAAGAGCCCTCTTCTATGAGTCCGAATGTTCTTGCAAATACGGAGAACTGGTTTGTCACCCATCTAAATAACGACGACGAAGTTAGGCGCCTTTCAAAGTTTTACGATTTTGCAGATTTTGCTACGTCCCTTATCAGAGCCCAGGACGTGGGCTTTGCTCGTGTCAAAATGCTTTCTTCGCCTTTTGTGATTCCGGTACAAATTGATCAATTTGATATCTCAATTTGGCAGGCTAACCTTAGTTCGGATGACAAGCGAGCCCAATAATGCCCTACGACGGCGAAAGGGCCAGCAAAGTTTCACACTTCGATATCGTCAGAAATCCTGACGTTCAAAAATTTCTTGCAGAGTGTTCAGTTATTCGCGTTCCCTCACCCGAGGAGGCGACAAGAATCGTTTCACTTTTTTCCGACTTCGTGGCTGATGAAAACGCAAGCCTGCCGAAATCAGTATTAGCAATCGATGGCAGCCTTCACGAGGCTCAACGAGATCGGCAATTCCCTTCGACCCGTGTAGGTTATCTAAAAATTGGTTTGATGCTTGTCAGCCTTGACGAGTTCTCTAGCTTGCGACCGCCCGGCGAGTTTTTCGTTGACCCTTTTCGGCTCGCTCGTTTGCAAAACCAAGCCGATAGCCTGACATTCACACTTCCGAGCTCTAACGTGAAGTTAAAAGATTGCGCCACCGTTCGCGAAAGCTTCCGCATCCAACTCAATAGAGAGCTTGACGCCGAGAAAACTTGTCCCGGGGGAGACCGCGACCACAGTCTCTTAAAAATGCTAATCTTATTAGCGTCTCAGAGAGAGGGCCCTCTTCGCACAGGAAACCCCAACCAGGTCAAACTTCATAAATGTCCCGCCTGCGGATTTGATGACTCCCCGCTAGTAGTAGTTTACGGGGTTGATAACCGTTGCTCGAGCTGTTCGGCACCAGTCTACCCAGCCGATTGCCTTCGTCTTTGGGAGGCTGTGTCAGAATACGGTGGCAACATTGAGCCGCTTACGCGAGCCATGAATTACGTAGAGCATCTCAGCCTTGCGCAACACATACGATACTTGACTCAAAGGTCACCCGAAGCCTTAAGCAACCTCTGTTTTTTCGTCGACGGGCCTTTAGCTTTTTTTGGAAACGCTGCGTGGATTCACGCGCAGATGATGAGTCTTATCTTCGATGCCCAAGAGAATTTGAAAGCCAAAGGTCTTCCGGGATTCTTGGTGATTGGCCTTCAAAAATCGGGGCAAGTTGTCGAACACGCACAATCGCTCGAGCGGATCCTACCTCTCGGTAAGTATGCGGCTATTGGCGATGACTACCGCGGCAATTACATCGCACAACGGCCTGAGGGTTGGGAAAAAACGTTTGGTCACGAGACCTACTATGGGCAGGACTTCATTTTCAAAACTGATACAGGACAAACATTTGTCTTCGCCTTGCCTTATCCGATGAGATCAAAAGAACCAATCAGTGAATTTCGAGTGGCTAAGTCGAACTGCGGTTTGTACCACGGTTTAAATACCGCACTTCATTTAATACGTCACTTTGAGCTAGACCTTTATCAAAATGCTGTAATCCCAATTGCTTTGGCCCACCGCCACGCGTCGATCAGCTTGGTGCCGGGCGGTCGCGTGCTAGACCTACTAACGGCCACCGCGCTTAGGCCGCAGACGACGCAGACTTAGTCCCGCATTCGCACGTAACTGGGCAAAGTATTGATGCCGGGTCGAATGTTGGTTCGTTTCCCAATTTTCGCGCTAGGACAGTTCAAATACTCCGCCTCGTTTTCAAATCGCACATATCCCTGCGGGTCACACAAAGCACCAGGAAAATCGACAAGGCGATGAAACCAAGTTCCCTCTGAACTAAACAGGCACTGCACCGCGCCGATATTCCATTCGTCGTTAAGCCGAGGTCCAATGGGCGTAGGCATTTTGCCCTCTCCCTAGTTATCCAAAAAGCTGCGCAGCTTGCGCGACCGGCTCGGGTGCTTCAGCTTGCGCAGCGCCTTTGCCTCGATCTGGCGGATGCGTTCGCGCGTGACCGAGAACTGCTGGCCGACCTCTTCCAGCGTGTGGTCGGTGTTCATGCCGATGCCGAAGCGCATGCGCAGCACGCGCTCCTCGCGCGGGGTGAGCGAAGCGAGCACGCGCGTCGTCGTCTCGCGCAGGTTCGACTGGATGGCGGCGTCGATCGGCAGGATCGCGTTCTTGTCCTCGATGAAATCGCCGAGGTGCGAATCCTCCTCGTCGCCGATCGGCGTCTCCAGCGAGAGCGGCTCCTTGGCGATCTTGAGCACCTTGCGCACCTTCTCCAGCGGCATGCCGAGCTTCTCGGCCAGCTCCTCCGGCGTAGGCTCGCGGCCGATCTCGTTGAGCATCTGCCGGCTGGTGCGCACGATCTTGTTGATCGTCTCGATCATGTGCACGGGGATGCGGATGGTGCGCGCCTGGTCGGCGATCGAGCGCGTGATCGCCTGGCGGATCCACCAGGTCGCGTAGGTCGAGAACTTGTAGCCGCGGCGGTACTCGAACTTGTCGACCGCTTTCATCAATCCAATATTGCCTTCCTGGATCAGGTCGAGGAACTGCAGGCCGCGGTTGGTGTATTTCTTGGCGATGGAGATGACGAGGCGCAGGTTCGCCTCCACCATTTCCTTCTTGGCCTGCCGCGCCTCGCGCTCGCCCTTCTGCACCATGTGCACGATCTTGCGGAATTCGCCGATCTCGACGCCCGTTTGGGCCGCGAGGTCGTGCACCATGCCGCGGATTTCCTTGATGCGGTCCTTCTCCTTGGCGACCAGGTTCTTCCAGCCCTTGGCCGAGAGTTTCGACACGCGGTTGAGCCAGCGCGGGTCGAGCTCGCCGCCCATGTATTGCTTGATGAAGTCCTCGCGGGCGACGCCGTAGGATTCGGCGAGCCGCATGAGGCGGCCCTCGTTGGAGACGAGGCGCTTGTTGATGTCGTAGAGCTGCTCGACGAGTGAATCGATGCGCGCCTGGTTCAGCCGCAGCGACTTCACCTCGGAGATGATCTCTTCCTTCAGCTTCTTGTACTTGCGCTCCTGCGCGGGCGAGAGCGACGTCGAGCGCAGGCGGAACTGGATGTCCTGCTCCTGCAGACGGCGCAGGCGCTTGAACGAGTCGGCGATGGTGTCGAAGGTCTCGACGACTTTCGGCTTCAGCTCGGCCTCGATGGCGGCAAGCGAAAGCGAATTCTCCATGTCGTCGTCTTCGTCGTAATCGCTTTCGGCCGCCGCCTCGCCCGGATCCTTCGGCTCCTCGCCGTCGGAAGCCTCGCCGTCGGGCTTGGCCTTGAACGGGGTGGCGGTCGGCGGCGCCGCCGGCGGCGCGACCGGCTGCACGACCTGCAAATGCGGCGCGCCGGGAACGGGCACGCCGGCCGGCTGCACGACCGGCTTGCCGTCGGGGCCGATCACGACCGGCGTTGCAATCTTCTGCGCGTCGGGACCGGCATAGGTCGCTTCGAGATCGATGATGTCGCGCAGGAACACTTTTCCTTCGTTGAGCTCATCGCGCCAGATGATGATGGCCTGGAACGTGAGCGGGGACTCGCAGAGGCCCGCGATCATCGCCTCGCGGCCGGCTTCGATGCGCTTGGCGATGGCGATTTCGCCCTCGCGCGACAGCAATTCGACCGAGCCCATCTCGCGCAGATACATGCGCACAGGATCGTCGGTGCGCTCGGAGGGCTCTTTCTTCTCGGTGGTGGCGAGCGACTTCGCCTTGGTCTCGACGACCTCGCGGCCGGTGTCGTCGTCATCATCGTCGTCGGTTTCGTCGGTCGCCTTCTCCTCGCCGTCGGTGTCGGTTTCCTCGGTCTCGACCACGTTGATGCCCATCTCGGACAGCATCGCCATGATGTCTTCGATCTGTTCGGGGGCGGTCGATTCCGACGGCAGCACGGCGTTGAGCGCATCGAAAGTGACATAGCCGCGCTTCTTGGCGGCCTTGATCATCTTTTTGACGGCGGCATCGGACAGGTCGAGCAGGGGCAGCGGGGTATCGGGGGCGCCGTCTTCCTTTTCGGGGGCCTCGTCCTTGGCCTGCGCCGCTTTTGCCTTGCTCGCCATACGACTCTCCTGGACTTCCGCTAACGCGCGTTCCCCGGCAAAGGGTGCACCCAGCTACAAAAAGGGCCGCGCGCTTGAACAAAGCGCCGCGCGCCCCGAATCAGGTCAACCAGTCTCCCCGGAACCCGCTAAGTTCCGATTAACCATGAAAGCCGCGGGAATCGACCCATTATTCCACACCGGTCCGGCCTTTTAAACGCCTGCCCGACACCCGCGCAAGCAGGTCACCGCTAAATTAGCGATGCCTCACAAGCTCCGGGCGCCACGTCCGGACGAAGCCCCAAAGCCTTCGATCAGCGCTTCCGTCCCCTCCGCCTCGCCCAGGCGGATTTTCACGTCGCGCAGCCGCAAGTAGTTGGCCTCGCTTGCATCCTGGCCAAGCGCCTGTTCGGCGTCCTTGAGCTCCTTAAGTAGGGAATGCCACTGCCGATGCAAGGCAACGAGCTGCTGCCAGGTGACGAGAACATCGTCGGGGGCAGCCTCTGGGCGCGCGCCCCAGACCGAGCGGGTGGTGATGGCGGCGGCAATGCGCGCGGCAAGCTCGGTGAGCCCGCGCGCCGCCAGTTCGGCCTGCAAGCCATCGGCGTCGAGCGCTGCGGCGTGCGCCGCGATGTCGATCAGCGCGCCTTTGAGCCGATCGGCCTCGGCGTTGCGGAAATCGAGCTCGCTCAGTTCCTCCAGATGGTCATGCAGCAGCCACGGGTGGTTGAGCGCGGTCTGCAAAATGAGTGCCTCCCGCAAGGGCACCGTGCTGCGCCCGCGATGCACGGGACTGACTGCGAGTTGCTGGCTCACCACCACGTAAGGTCCGGGCCGCTGCGCCGGACTTCGCCCGGCCTGTCCGTTTCGCGGCGGCCAGTCGCGGCCCTTGCCCCGGTCGCGCCAGTTGCCCTGCCCGCGCGGCGTCCAGTTGCGCTCGCCGCGCGCGCCAAAGTTGCCTTGCGCGGGCGCAAAGAACGCAGCGAGCCGGCCGTTGAAGTCCTGCCGGTAATATTTGCGCACGGCGTCATCGCCAATTTGGGCGGTGATCTCGTTGATGCGCGCTTCGAGCGCGGCGCGCCGCTCCGGCGTGTCGAACTGATGGCCTTCTGTTTCGCGCGCCCACAGCATGGCGGCGAGCGGCCGCGCCGCCGCGATGACCTCGCCAACCGCCTCCCGCCCGCCCGCCCGCGCGAGATCGTCCGGATCCTGCCCCTGCGGCAGCAGCGCGAAGGAGAGGCTCTTGCCGGGCTTGAGCCGGGGCATCGCCAGATCGACCGCGCGGTAGGCGGCGCGTAAGCCAGCGCCGTCGCCGTCGAAGCAGAGCACCGGCTCGTCCGCCATCTTCCACAACAGCGTGAGCTGGTCTTCGGTCAGCGCGGTGCCAAGCGGGGCGACGGTTGCCGGAAAGCCCGCGCCGACCATGGCGATGACGTCGATATAGCCTTCGACCACGATCAGTTGCGCGCCGTCATGCGCGGCCTGCCGTGCGGCGGCGATGTTGTAGAGCGTGCCGCCTTTGTGGAAGAGCGGGGTTTCCGCCGAGTTGAGGTATTTGGCGAAAGCGTCCTTCTCAAGCGCGCGCCCGCCGAAGGCGATGACCCGGTTGCGCCAGTCGCTGATGGGAAAGATGACGCGGTCGCGGAAGCGGTCGAACGGCAACGGGATGTTGTCGCCGGCCGTGAGCAGGCCCGCCTCGACCATGTCCTCGACCGGCACCCCTTGCGCGCCGAGATGCTCCTTGAGCGCGAAGCGCTCGCCCGGCGCATAGCCGAGGCGGAATTTGATCTGCGTTGCGGCGTCGAGGCCGCGGTCAGCGAGATAGCCGCGCGCCTTGGCGCCCGTTTTACCGGCAAGCGTCGCCTCGAAGAACTTCGCCGCGAGCTCCATCACATCATGCAGCGTCCTGCGGCGGGCATCGCGCGCCTCGTCCTCGCGCGAGACTTTCGGCAAGGGCACGCCTGCCATTTGGGCAAGTTGCTCGACCGCTTCCGGGAAGGCAACGCCTTCGGTCTCCATGACGAAACCGAAAATGTCGCCGTGCTTGCCGGAGGAGAAATCGTGGAAGAAGCCCTTCTGGTCATTGACCGTGAACGAAGGCGATTTCTCTTTATTGAAGGGCGACAGGCCGACGAACTCGCGGCCCGTCTTGCGCAGCTTCACGCGGCGGCCGACGACCTCCGAGACCGGAAGCCGGGCGCGCAGCTCATCGAGGAACTGGGGCGTGAAGCGCATGGATGACGACCGAATCGGTGGCTAACCGTCAAGTCTTTCGCATATCGCCCTATTGCGGCGCGGCGGCGGCGGTACTTTCCCCCGCTCATCACAGGGGGTTCACGGCGAAATTCAGCCGCTCAGCTTCGCTTTCACCGCCGCGCTTGCCTTGGCCATGTCCATCTGCCCGGCATATTTGCCGCGCAGGGCGCCGATCACCTTGCCCATATCCTTCATGCCGGCGGCACCCGTTTCCTTGATGGCGGTGTCGATGGCGGCGGCCATTTCGGTTTCGGACATCTGCTTGGGCAAATAGCCGGAGATGATGGCGATCTCTTCTTCCTCCTGCTTGACCAAATCGGCGCGGTTGCCCTTCTTGTAGAGTTCGACCGATTCCTGGCGCTGCTTGACCATCTTCTGCAGCAGCGGCAGCACGTCGGCATCAGTAAGCGGCGGCTTGCCGCTCCCGCGCGCCTCGATGTCGGCATTCTTCAGCGAGGAATTGACCATGCGCAGTGTGGACACCGCGCGCTCGTTCTTGGCCTTCATCGCTTCGGTCAAAGCCTTGTTGATGTCGTCGCGCAGCACGGAGAAAGCCCTTTTTTGCTTGCGTTATACATATTTGGGGCGGGGGGAATCGGCCCCTTGCCTCGCACATTATTATACGCAACTAAGTGGCCATGACCCAGACGCAAACCAAATCCACCGGGGCATCTCGCGGTTCATGGACAGAACCCAAGGCCACGGCGCTTTTGGTGCTGGCCGACGGAACCGTGATCGAGGGCTTCGGCCTCGGCGCCACGGGACACGCGGCCGGCGAGGTCTGCTTCAATACCGCGATGACCGGCTACGAGGAAATCCTCACCGACCCCTCCTATGCCGGGCAGATCATCACCTTCACGTTTCCCCACATCGGCAATGTCGGCACCAACGAGGACGACATCGAGAGCGTCAACCTGGCCTCGCGGCCGGGCGCCTGCGGGGTTATCCTGCATTCGGCGATCACGCAGCCGTCGAACTACCGCGCCACCCGCAGCCTCGAGGACTGGTTAAAGGCGCGCGGCATTATCGGCCTCGCCGGCATCGACACCCGCGCGTTGACTGCGCTGATCCGCGAAAAGGGCATGCCCAACGCCGTGATCGCGCACGAGCCGTCGGGCAAGTTCGATCTCGCCGGCCTGAAAAAAGAAGCGCGTGACTGGCCGGGCCTGGTCGGCATGGACCTCGTGCCGCAGGTGACGTCGGCGCAAAGATTCACCTGGGACGAGACGCAGTGGCAGTGGGAAAAAGGCTACGGGCAGCTCACCAAGCCGGAATTTCATGTTGTCGCGGTCGACTACGGCATCAAGCGCAACATCCTGCGCCTGCTCGCCTCGACGGGCTGCAAGGTGACGGTGGTGCCGGCCAAGACCTCGGCTGAGGACATCATCGCGCTCAAGCCGGATGGCGTGTTCCTGTCGAACGGGCCGGGCGATCCGGCGGCGACGGGCGAATATGCAGTGCCGGTGATCCGCAAGCTGATCGACTCCGGCACGCCGACCTTCGGCATCTGTCTCGGCCATCAGATGCTGGGAATTGCGGTCGGCGGCAAGACCGTGAAGATGCATCAGGGCCATCACGGCGCCAATCATCCGGTCAAGGATCTCACCACCGGCAAGGTCGAGATCACCTCGATGAACCACGGCTTCGCCATCGACAAGGACACGCTGCCGAAGAACGTGCAGCAAACGCATGTGTCGCTGTTCGACGGCTCCAATTGCGGGCTCGCGCTTGCCGACAGGCCGGTATTCTCTGTGCAGTACCACCCCGAAGCCTCGCCCGGTCCGCGCGATTCCCATTATCTGTTCACCCGCTTCGTCGAAATGATGCGGCAGGCCAAACGCAAGATCGCGTAGGAGCGCCACGCTTTCTTTTCATGCGTCGATAACGATCGTGTCCGCAAAGCCCCTCACTTTGATGTTCAAGGACGATGGCGCGGTGCCGAACAATCCGGCGCTGCCGGCGCTCGTCTACAAGAGCGTGGTCAATGTCGCCGGCGCGCAGGATCCGGCGGCGGCAATCGAGAAAACGTTCAAGGATAACGGCTGGGGCCACGGCCAGTGGCGCAACGGCATTTTTCCCTTCGTCCACTATCATTCGATGATCCATGAGGCGCTCGGCATCGCGCGCGGACAGGCGCGCGTGCAGCTCGGCGGCAAGGACGGCGAGACGCTCGATTTCACCGCCGGTGACGTGGCCGTGCTGCCCGCCGGCACCGGCCATCAACGGCTTGTCGGCAGCGAGGATTTTCTCGTGGTCGGCGCCTATCCGCCGGAGGGTACGTACAACCTTTGCCGCGGCGACAACCCGGCCGACCGCGACAAGGCGCTGGGCACGATCCCGAAGGTGCCCGTGCCGGCGAGCGATCCGGTTCAGGGCAAAGACGGCGCGCTGCCGAGACTATGGCGGCACCCATGATGAACTGGATCGACTTCTACGATTTCAAGCATTCGGTGATCTACGTCAATGAGCGGCATCGTGACGTGCACTACCGCACCATCGCGCACGACATTCGCGCCTATGTGCCCTCGTCCACCGCCAACGTGCTCGACTACGGCTGCGGCGAGGCAAACTTTGCCCATATCGTCGCGCAAGCGAGCGGGCATCTTAGCCTGGTGGAAGCAGCGCCCAATGTTCGCAATGCGCTTGGCGGACGCTACGCCGGTTACGCGAAAATTTCCGTGCTGACGCCGGAACAGGCAGCTGAGAGCCCGCCGCACTCGTTCGATCTCATCGTGCTGCATTCGGTGGCGCAATATCTCGACGGCGCCGAACTCGATTTGCTGCTGGCGACGTTCCGCCGGCTGATTACTCCAAAAGGCACGCTGGTCGTCGGCGACATCGTGCCACCGGGATTTGCCGCGCCGGCAGCCGCGCTTGCGCTGCTGCGTTTCGGCGCCGCCAACGGATTTTTCTGGGCTGCGCTCGGCGGATTGATGCGGATTTTTCTGTCGGATTATTTCAAGCTGAAAAAAACGCACGGCCTGTCGCACTACGGCGAAGCCTCCATGCTGAATAAACTCAAGCGCAATGGCTTCAAAGCCCAGCGGGCCTTCCACAATATCGGCCACAACCAGCGCCGCATGACCTTCCTCGCGCATCCGTCATAACGGGCTGTTAAGCGGGCCGGCGCATTCTGGCAGCGGCCCGGTGGCGGATTGGCAACGCGGAAGCCGTGCAAGGTCTTCTTATCCTGGTTCGATTCCAGGCCGGGCCTCCAATTTTTACGCGGCGGTTATGGGCCGATCTTTCTCATGGCGCAAATCCGCTCAGAATTCCGCAAAATGATCCCATCTGCGGTTGTCGTGCGCGTCCTTTCGAAAGGCGATGCAAGATCCGGTTAGTCCGGCGCTGAGGTCTGGCGCGTTGACCTCGTGTTTGAGGAATTGCCGGAAGGGTCGGCGCCGTATCACACGGCGCAGCAGACGGTGCTTCAAGGACAATTGCGCATCCGATCCGTCGCTGCCGAGGACGGAATACTTCAAGTTGGTTTTCACGAACCGGCAGACTTTGCGAATGGCCGGCCAATCCGCGTCATCGAAAGCAACCACACCACCTACCTTCAACATTCGGTCGATGAAAAAGAAATCCACCAAAGTAAAATCGAACGTGTGCCAACCATCAATGAAGGCAAAATCGATGTGCTGTCCGGAGCGCTCCATCTCGGCGAGCGCACGGTAGGAAGGCGCTTCGATAAGGCGCACGATGTCCGCGTATCCCGCCCGATGAAGATTGGCGATACCGATCCCGTCCCAGGAAGCTCCCCACTGGCCGCCATGCTGATTTGGATCGATGACAATATGCTGCGTCCCCTCGCGTACCGTCAGCGCCTCACAAATGAAGAGTGCCGAAACGCCGTAAGCGAGCCCCACCTCTAAACTCACGGTCGGGTCCAGTTGGCGAATTAATTTCTGCAGGAATCGACCTTCCGAGAGGGAGATCGAAGAATGTAATTTGACCGTACCGGCGCCATCCGCGGTCTTCGTGGCGCCTGTGTCGATTATCTCCGCGAGAACAGGGTTCATCTGATTAAAACCGCAGTGAAACCGCACGGCGCGTGTCACAATGACATGGGAAGAAGTCTACTCAAATCTCCCTTTGCAAGGCGAGCCGACCGAACCTGTGCGCGGGAACTTCAGCAAGCTGAGGTGTTTTTACGCGCCGCCGATCTTCTCTTCTGCCTCCACACGGCGCGGCGGGGACGCGTTGTCGATCTCCGAATTGAGCTCGGCGCCGAACAGCACAACAATTGCGCTCATCCACAGCCACATCATCAGGCCGATGCCCGCACCGAGCGAGCCGTAGGTCGCATCATAGTCGGCGAAGCTGGCGAGATACCAGGACAGCAGGGCGGAGCCTGCAATCCAAGCCAGCGCGGCAAAAGTCGCCCCCGGACTGATCCAGTGCCATCGCGGATGCCTGAAATCCGGACCGAAGCGGTAGAGCACCGCAAGCCCGAACAGCAGCAGGGCGAGCAAGGCCGGCCAGCGCAACCAGGCGATCCAGTCCGCCTGCACGAACGGCAGGTAAGACATGACGACCGGCAGTGCGACGACCGCCGCGATTGCCAGCAAAAGCCCGCCGATAGCTCCGACCGTCAAGGCGAGCGAAATAAGATTGAGCTTGAGGAAACTGCGCCGCTCTTTGACCCCATAAGCGATGTTCAGCGCATCGATGATCGCTTTCATGCCGGCATTGGCGCTCCAGAGCGCCAGCGCAAGGCCGAAGAAAAAGGCGGCGCTTAGCCCGCCGGTATCGCCATTGACGATCCGCCCGATCTGCTCGTTGACGATGCCATAAGCGCTGGCTGGCATCATGCCGGCAAGGCTCGCCAGATGCGCGCCGATCGTCGATGGGCTGGCAAACAGCGCGTAGCTCGATACCAGGGCGGTCACGGCGGGAAACAGCGCAAGCAGGCCGTAGAATACGACGCCGGCGGCGAGCGCGAGCAGACGATCCTCGCTGATCTCCTCGTAGGTGCGATAGAGAACGTGCTTCCAGCCGCGCCAACCGAGGCCGGGCCTGCCCGCGACGCCACCAGCGACAGGTGAGCGCGCTCGTTTCGTTCCCTCGCCCGGATCAAGCACACGCGCCAACGCATACGCGCCGGCGAGCGCGAGCGCGGCCATCCACGTCGGCTTGTCGGCACGTTTGTCGGCGCTAGCAGCGTGGCGGAAAAAACTCATGTCGCGATAACCGCCGCGAACGCGTCGGGTTCAATCGCGTAGCAAGCCCTCTTTCCCGCGCAACCTCAGCGGGGAAGCGGTTTTCCGCGCGTTTCAGGAAGGAACGGGGCAAACACGAGGCCGAGAACGTAGATGGTCGCGATCGCCATCGCCGTATTACCGAAACCGCCGAAATAGACGATGATCGTCCCGGCAATGAAGACGCCGAGCGCCGCGGCTACGCGCGAGGCATTGAAGATGAAGCCCGCGCCGGTTGCTCGCCACTGCGTCGGGTAGAGCTCCGGCAGCCAGGTCGACATCCAGGTGAATTGCCCCGACGCAAAACAGCCAAGCAAAGCCGCCACGATCAGCAGGGTCGGCAAACCCGACACCCACAGGAACATCACAGGCGTCAGCAGCAGCGACAACGCCATGTAGATCCAAGTGATCGGCTTGCGCCCAAAAGCATCGGCGAGGAAGCCGAAGGCGACGTAGCCCACGATCGTGCCCGCCGTAAACGTCATGCCCGTATAACTCGCCCACAGGGGGCCCGGCAGACCGGCTTTCGTCGCGGCGGCGCCCACGAATGGCGGCACCCAAGTCGAGATCGCCCAGAAACCAACCGCGGACGCCGTCGCCATCAGCAAGGCGATGATGGTGCGGCTGCGGATCGACGGCTCGGAGAACAGCCCGACGAGCGAGAAGCGGGTGAGCGCCTGATCGTCCGCGGTGGGCGCAACGCCACGTCGCCTGCGATCGAGCGCGGCGCGGCGGCGGTCGCGAGCGGCTTCCCAAATCGCCGATTCCGGAATCGCGCGGCGAATCCATAATGTCAGCAGCGCGGGCAAGACCCCAATCAGATACATCGTACGCCACGCGCCGGGACCGGTCGTCCCGACATAGAGCCAGACGACCGCGGCGAGAAAAAATCCGATGCCGAAGCCGCACTGGAACAGGCCGGCGCCGCGGCCGCGTGCGTGATCGGGCCAAAACTCCGCCGTCATCGCGGTGCCGGTGACCCATTCCGAGCCGATCGCAAGTCCCACCAGGAAACGCATCACCGCAAATGAGGTGAAATCCCACGCCAATGCGCTTAGCCCGGTCATGAGCGAGTAAGTCAGGATAGCGACGATCATCATGCGCTTGCGGCCAATGTAGTCGGCGAGCACTCCCGCCGCCATTCCGCCGATTGCCCAGCCAATCAGGGTCGTCGCAATGACCGCGCCGGCGTAAGTCGGCAGCTGTGCGATATCGGAGGGCGCGAGAAGCTGGCGCAGCGCGACCCCGACGGTGAGGATCAACGCATAAGCTTCAAAGCCGTCGAACACCCATCCGAGATTGGACGCTACCAACGTCTTCCACTGGGTCGCATTCAACGTGAGATACCAAGCCTTGCCACTTCCTGTCGCGATTGCGTTCGCCATCGGATTTCCCCCTTGCTTGCAGGCCCACATTTTGACGCGGCCGCGCATGGCCGCAGCGCTTCGTCACGCGAACGGGCGTCCGTGACCCACGAGCGGCGGATCGTCGAGCTTGAACGTGACCGGCCTCATGTCGCCGGACGGTGGCGGGATGTCGATCGATGCCCCGATCTGCTTGAGCAGGGAGGCGTTGTCGAAGAACACGGTCTCACCCCAGAGTTCGTCACCTTTGAAATGCCAAATCACGATTGCTCGCATGCGCACCGGCTTGCCGGTGGCCGGCCAACCAAGAAAGGTGCCAAGATGCGTGCCGCGCCATTCGTTTTCGGTGACGACGCAGTTTTCGTCGGCGCAAAGTATCCGGCGGACGCGAACGGCGAAGTCGGGAAAGCCTCTCGGCGCCGCGGATGTACTCGCGGTCGGCCGCCGCCACGCCGAGATACTTCGCCACCGACTTGAGCCCATAGCTCGGCAGATCGCGTACGGTATAGTCATAGCGCCGCACGGCGTCGAGCGTATCGATCAGCTCGCGGCCGGGCGTCATGAAGCGCACGCGACGATCGTCGCCGTTCTCGGTTCGCACGCCGCGCCGCGCGGGTCGCTGGCGCAGTCCCGCCGTACCAAGTCTCCCGAGCGGCAATGGAATGCCGAGCCGGCGCGCGCGTCGCTCGAGAAACGGGAGGTCGAAGCCGTGGAGATTGTGATTCTCGATCACGTCCGGGTCCACCTCGCGAACGCGCGCGACGAGCCGGCGGATGAGGTCCGCCTCGCCGGCGTCGTTCACCGCGCCGACTTCGAGCGCCTCGGTCTCGCCCGACGGATAGCGCAGCGCGGCCATGAAGATCCGGTCGCGCGACGCGTCGAGTCCGGTGGTCTCGAGATCGAACTGGAAGCGCCGGAGGTGATCGAATGAGAGATCGCGAAAGTACGTGCGGCCGGTGGCGACGAGGTACTGTTCCTCCGACGGCAGCGCGAACACCGCGTCGTCCTCCATGTCGTTGAGGTGCCCGATCCGCCGGCCGAGCCGCCGCGACGCGCCCGTGAGCACGGCGGCGGTGAGCACCCGCGCGTCGTCGGCCGAAACGAGGAAGCGAAGCTGCCCGGGACCGGACAGCTCGCGGTAGGTCACGGGCGCGCCCTTCACGCCGTCGGGCGCCAAGCCCGCGCCGAGATGCAGCAGGTCGTCGAGCCGGTCGAGGAGAAGCCAGGGGCGGAACCGGGTGTCCTCGCGAATCAGCGCGCCGGTGTCCGGGCTCCGGCGCCAGACCACGGCACGGCCCGTCGGCGCCGCCCACACCGATACGATGCCCGGCGTCGGGTCCCAGCCCCAGAGCCATTCGTCTTGAGAGTCGGTCATTCGGCCATCGGCTATCGGCGCTCGGCTGGATAAGATCGACTCGTAGGGTAGCGGCAACGGCAGATAGCAGATAGCCGATGGCTGGCGTAGCTTGCTACGCCCATGAACGTCCTGATCTTCATTTCCTGGCCCGTGAAGGCCTGGTGCATCTCGGATTCGAACGTGGCCACGCTGCGCGCGCGCTTCCCCGACGTGCACTTCGAGCACGCGCGCGACGCGGCGGAGGCCGAGCGAATGGTCGCGGAGGCCGACGCGGCGTTCACGCCATTCCTCAAACCCGAGTGGGTGACACCCGCCGCCGCGCCGCGACTTCGTTGGGTTCACTCGTCCGCCTCGGCGGTGGAGGGCTTGCTTCCGCTGGCCGATCTCGCGCGGCGGACGATCACCATCACCAACTCGCGGGGCGTGCAGGCCGTGCCCATGGCCGAGCATGTCATGGGCGGCCTGCTCGTCCTGGCTCGGCGCTATGACAGAATGCTCGACGCGCAACGCGAGCGCCGGTGGATACAGAACGATCTGATCGACGACTGGCCGTGGACGCTCGCCGGCCGCGCGATGACCATCGTGGGACTCGGCACCATCGGCATGGAGATCGCGCGCCGCGCGAGCGCGTTCGGCATGCGCGTGACCGGGGTCCGGCGGCGTCCCGACCAGCCGCGGCCGTCGTTCGTGGATCGCGTGGTGGGACCGGAGCGGCTCGACGACGCCCTCCGCGGCTGTGACGTGCTCGTCCTCTCGGCGCCAGGCGTGGCGGCGACCAACCGGCTCATCGGCGCCGAGCGGCTGGCGCTGCTCAACCGCGGCGCAATCGTGGTGAACGTCGCCCGCGCGCAGATCGTGGACGACGACGCCATGCGCGCGGCGCTGGCGAGCGGGCAGCTTGGCGGCGCGGTGCTCGACGTCTTCGAGCGGGAGCCGCTGCCCGACTCGAGCCCGTTATGGACGACCCCGGGCGTGCTCGTGACACCGCACAGCTCCGGCTTTCGCGCCGATCACTGGAGCGACGTGATCGACCTGTTCAGCGACAACCTGCGCCGGTTTCAGCGTGGAGAGCCGCTGACGAACGTCGTGGATCCTCAGGCGGGATATTGACGCCTCGTCGGTGCGGTGTGCGCCGGTGCGCCGGTGCGCCGGTCCGGGGGGGCCCTGCGGGCCCCCTGGGTGGGGAGACGGAGACTGCAACGGGAACGGCGACGGGGAGGGCAACGGTGGCGCCGCCGTGAGGTGAGAGGAGTGCGCCGGAACCGTGATTGTTTGGTTGACTGCCGCTCGGGACGTCACTGCTCGGCCTGACTAGCTGGTTGATGGTGTTGAGGTGGTTTCGCCATCACGCGAAGGAATTGCGTCGATGCGCCGGTCCGGCGGGGCCCTGCGGGCCCCCTGGGTTGGGGAGACGGAGACTGCAACGGGAACGGCGACGGGGAGGGCAACGGTGGCTCCGACGTAAGGTGAGGGGCGTGGACCGGGGCCGTGATTTTTTTTGGACCGCCGCTCGGGACGTTACTGCTCGGCCTCACCCGCTAGTCGATGGTGTTTGAGGTGGTTTTCGGAAATCACGCGAAAAAATTGCGGCTTCTGGCCGAAGTGGAGATGCATGCCGACCTCAAACGTCGTCGCGCAGAGATAGCCAAATAGTTGTTGAGTCGGATTGTCTGGGGGCTTGGGCCGCGTCTTGTTCTCCACCAGGACTTTGCCATCGACAACCATGTCCATGCGTTCGCGGCACAACGGCTTTCCTTTGTAGTAGATCGTTACCCATACCTCGCGCTCCACCGTATGGCCGCGCTCTATGAGCTCACGCTCCATCGCGAGCGTATAGACGTACTCACGGTACCCGTAGCCGAGCTCGGCGTAAACGGTGTCGAATGAGGCGATGATGTCTCCAGTGATGTGCTCATGGAGCAATGGTTTTCTTGGCATGCACAGATCATCGTGCCGCCGGCGCCGCTCATAATCATCATTTCATTGCTTATCACAGCCTTCGAGTGCAACGCGAGACGTCCGCGATTCGGTCCAAAAGAAATCACGGCCCCGGTCCACGCCCCTCACCTTACGTCGGAGCCACCGTTGCCCTCCCCGTCGCCGTTCCCGTTGCAGTCTCCGTCTCCCCAACCCAGGGGGCCCGCAGGGCCCCGCCGGACCGGCGCATCGACGCAATTCCTTCGCGTGATGGCGAAACCACCTCAACACCATCAACCAGCTAGTCAGGCCGAGCAGTGACGTCCCGAGCGGCAGTCAACCAAACAATCACGGTTCCGGCGCACTCCTCTCACCTCACGGCGGAGCTACCGTTGCGGTCCCCGTCGCCGTTCCCGTTGCAGTCTCCGTCTCCCCAACCCAGGGGGCCCGCAGGGCCCCGCCGGACCGGCGCATCGACGCAATTCCTTCGCGTGATGGCGAAACCACCTCAACACCATCAACCAGCTAGTCAGGCCGAGCAGTGACGTCCCGAGCGGCAGTCAACCAAACAATCACGGTTCCGGCGCACTCCTCTCACCTCACGGCGGAGCTACCGTTGCGGTCCCCGTCGCCGTTCCCGTTGCAGTCTCCGTCTCCCCAACCCAGGGGGCCCGCAGGGCCCCGCCGGACCGGCGCACCGACGCAATTCCGTGATGGCGAAACCACATCCAACCATCGCACAAGGAACCGCCGCCACGAGTGGTGGCATCCCGAGCGGCGGTCAACAAGAAATCACAGCGCACGCAATTCACCGCACGACGTCCCGGTCGCGAGCCTCGGGCCGCAGAGCCCCTCCGAGCTTTGACGCCACCGCAGCCCAGAAGTAGCATAGGACGACGCTCAGGAGGCTCTATGTTTGCGCCGTTCTCCACGCGCGCCCCGCGCGTACTCGTTCTCGCGCGATGACGGCACGGCCGGCGCCGCCCGCGACGGACGCCGTCCGGCAGCGCTTCAGAGCGTCGCTCGACGCGTTGATCGAGGACGTCAAGCGGGACAAGGCGATTCTCGCGGCGATCCTGTGCGGCAGCCTCTCGCATGACGCCGTCTGGGCGAGGTCGGACATCGACCTCGCGCTCGTCACGATCGACGACAGCAAGGTGCCCGCGTCGAACCTCGCGCTCAACGCCGACGGCGTGAACGTGCACGCGTTCCTCGTGTCGCGCGCCGCGTTTCGCCGGCTCGCCGAAGGCTCGCTGCGCAACTCCTTCATGCATTCGCTGCTCGCGAAGGGAAAGCTGCTCTACACCCACGACCCGACCATCGCCGACGTCTTCGCCGGCCTCTCGCACATCGGCGAGCGCGACGTGGAGATCGCGCTGCTGCACGCGGGCACCGCCGCGCTCCCGGTGATCTACAAGGCGCACAAGTTCCTCGAGACGCGAAACGACCTCGAGTACGCGGCGCTCTGGCTCCTGCACACGGCCGACGCGCTGGCGCGCATCGAGGTGATCGACCACCGGCTGCTCGCCGACCGCGAGACGCTGCCGCAAGCCATGAAGCTCGACCCGGCGCTGTTCAAGACCATCTACACCGACCTCCTGAACGCCAAGAAGACGCGCAAGCAGGTCGAAACCGCCCTGGCGACCGTGGACGCCTACGTCGCCGAGCGCGCGCCGCGCTTGTTCGCGCTGGCGATCGAGTATCTCGAGAAGGCGGGCGAGGTGCGTTCGTTCAGCGAGATCGAGGCGCACTTCGAGCGCACCTACGGGGTGAGCCAGGTGGGAACGGCGTGCGAGTACCTCGCCGATCAGGGGTTGATCGGCAAAGCGGCGGTGTCGTCGCGGCTGACGAAACGGAGCAACGCCGACGTGCAGGAGCTGGCGTTCTTCGCCAGGGCCTAGCGCGGGTCAAAGCCTGCCGTCGTTCCGGAGCAACGGCGTCTTTGTTTTGATTCGGCGGGGGAACCTCGTACATTCGCTTCCCCGTTTCCCGCTCCCCGGTCCCCGCCGCCGCCCTCGCCCCCGCGATGCAGGATCTCACCACCGGCCCCGTCTCGAAGCATCTGCTCAAGACCGCGAGCTTCATGCTCGTGACCATGGTCTTCCAGACGCTGTATTTCCTCATCGACCTCTATTGGGTCGGGCGGCTGGGCACCACGGCCGTGGCTGCGGTCGGCATCGCGGGCAACTGGACGTTCATCGTCCTCGCGCTCACCCAGATGCTCGGCGTGGGCACCACCACCGTCGTCTCGCACGCCGCGGGTCGGCGCGACCACGAGCACGCGCTGCTCAACTTCAACCAGGCGCAGGTGCTCGCGATGGTGACGGGCGCCGTGTTTCTCGTCGTCGGCATGGCGGTGCGGGTGGGTTACACCGCCACGATGAGCGCCGACGCGGAGACCGCGGCGCTGGCCGACCAGTATCTGCTCTGGTTCATCCCCGCGATGGCGCTGCAGTTCGCGCTCGTCGCCATGGGCTCCGCGCTGCGTGGCATCGGCAACTTCAAGACCGGCATGGTCGTCTCGACGGCCACAGTCATCATCAACATGGTGCTCGCGCCGTTTCTGATCTTCGGCTGGGGTACCGGCCACGCCTTCGGCGTCGCGGGCGCGGCGATGTCGTCGCTCGTCGCGATCGTCGTCGGCATCGTCTGGCTCGCGGCCTATTTCATCGGCAAGGACGCCTACCTGCATTTCGTCGTCGCCGACTGGAAGCCGCGGCTCGACCTCTGGAAGCGCATGTTGGCGATCGGACTGCCGGCGGGCTTCGAGTTCGTGCTGACCGCGGTCTACCTGTTCATCGTGTACAACGTGTCGCGGCCCTTCGGCGCCGCGGCGCAGGCGGGCTTCGGCATCGGACTCCGCGTCATTCAGGCGGGCTTCATGCCCGTGGTCGCGCTCGGCTTTTCCGTGGCGCCCGTTGCCGGACAGAACTTCGGCGCGCGACAGGCGCAGCGCGTGAAGGCCGTCTTCAAGGATGCGGCGTGGATGGCCGTGGGGGCGATGGTCGTCTTCGCGATTCTCTGCAACATCGCGCCGGCCGCGCTCATCCACGTGTTCTCGAAAGATCCGGCGGTCATCGACGTGGGCGTGGAATACCTCCGCATCATCTCGTGGAACTTCATCGCGTCCGGCGTGATCTTCGTGGGCTCGAGCATGTTCCAGGCGATGGGCAACACGATTCCGTCGCTCGTCAGCTCGGCGACACGCATCGTGCTCATCGCCGTGCCGATCTTCCTGCTCGCACGGCTGCCGAACTTTCAGCTGCGCTGGATCTGGTACATCTCGGCGGCTTCGGTGGTGATCCAGCTGTTGATCCAGATGCTGCTCCTGCGACGGGAATTCGCGCGGCGGTTGAACTTTGCGCCGTCGCCGGCGGTCGTTCCGCCCGCTGGCGCATTGGAGGTTCCGAGTCGAGTGAACGTCGTGTCGGACTAACGAACCCAGTTGAACGCAGAGGGTCTCGAGGAATCTCTCGGCGCCCTCTGCCTCCCGCCCTTTTCCCGATGTCCCCCAAGAGAGCACCGAACGGCCGCGTCGCCGCCCGCACGACAATCGCCGTGCAGGGCGCGCGCGTGCACAACCTGAAGAACGTTTCCATCGAGATCCCGCGCGACAAGCTGATCGTCGTCACCGGCCTGTCGGGCTCCGGCAAATCGTCGCTCGCCTTCGACACCATCTACGCCGAGGGGCAGCGGCGATACATGGAGTCGCTGTCGAGCTACGCGAAGCGGTTCGTCGCGCAGGTGGCGAAGCCCGACGTGGACTTCGTGTTCGGGCTGTCGCCGGTGATCTCCATCGAGCAGAAGACCATCGGCTCGAACCCGCGATCGACCGTCGGTACGATGACCGACATCGCGAGCTACCTGAATCTCCTCTTCGCGACGATCGGCCAGGGCCACTGCCCGCGCACCAACGAGCCCGTGCCGACGCGCACGGCCAGCCAGATCGTCGAAAGCATCCTCTCGCTGCCGGCGGGAACGGAAGTCGAGCTGCGCGCGCCGGTGTTTCCCGTCTACGGCGAAGAGCTCGACTTCGTGCTCACGGAGGTGCGCAAGAAGGGCATCCGCAAGCTGATCGTCGACGGCAAGGCGGTCGACATCTCCGAGAAGGTGGATCTCGACGAAACGAAGATCCGCCACATGGACGCCGTGGTCGACCGCGTGCTCCTGGGGCCGAAGTACGAGAAGGCGATCAAGGCGGCCGTGAGCGCGTCGCTGCTCGTGGGCGACGGGCTGATGCAGGTGCAGGTCGTGAAGGGCGCCTCGAAGAGCGACATCGACCGCTTTCACAAAACGCTCACGAGCGCCACGCATCGCTTCGTGTACGGCGAGATCGGGCCGGTCTACTTCGTCTTCAACGATCCGGAGAGCGCCTGCCGCACCTGCGGCGGGCTGGGGGTCCACAAGCTGACGCATCCCGACCTGCTCGTGCCGGACACCAAGCGCAGCATCCGCGGCGGCTGCTTCGTGCGCGAGGCGTTCAACTATAAGCCGGACACGTGGGACGGGCGGATGATCTACAGCCTGTCCAGGGCGCTCGACTTCTCCCTCGACACGCCGTGGGAGAAGCTGCCGGAGAAGATTCGCCACGCGATCCTCTACGGCATCGAGCACAAGATGACCACGGTGCTGCCGCCCGACGCGAAGGATCGCCGTCCGGAATGGGCCGGGCAGGAGATCGGCTTCGGCGGGCTCGCGCGGCGTATCGAGCGTCACTATCGCCGCTACCGGCAGCGCGGCGAGGCGAACTCCGGCATGGAGGCGTGGCTCGACAAGGTGATGATCGAGGTCACCTGCCCGGACTGCAAAGGCGCGCGGCTGCGCCATACGCGGCAGCTCTTCACCGTCCACGGCAAGACGATCTTCGAGCTGGGCCAGCTCCACTTCGACGAGCTCCACGACTTTCTCGGCGGCGTGAAGCCGAGCGGCCGCGGGGCCGACGCGGGGCGCCAGGTGCTGAACGAGATTCGCGGGCGTCTCAAGCTGCTGCTCGGCATCGGCCTCGACTATCTCAACTTCAATCGCCGCTCGGGCACGCTCTCCGGCGGGGAGTCGCAGCGCATCCGGCTCTCGACGCAGATCGGCTCCGGCCTCATGGGCATGCTGTACGTGCTCGACGAACCGTCCATCGGCCTGCATCCGAAGGACAACGTGAAGATGATCGCGACGCTGGAGAGTCTGCGCGACATCGGCAACACGGTGATCGTCGTGGAGCACGACGAGGACACGATCCGCGCCGCCGATCACATCGTCGAGATGGGGCCGGGGCCCGGCGTGCACGGCGGCACCGTCGTCGTGCAGGGCACCATCGACAAGGTGCTCGCGTCGAAGGTGTCGCCCACGGGGCAGTTCCTCTCCGGGCGCCGCTTCATCGCGATGCCGAAGCAGCGCCGCGCCGGCATCGGGAAGTCCCTCGTCGTGCGCGGCGCGCGGGAGAACAATCTCAAGTCGGTGGACGTGAGCTTTCCGCTCGGCATGATGGTGGCCATCACGGGCGCGTCCGGATCGGGCAAGAGCACGCTCGTCAACCAGATTCTGTACAAGGCGCTGTGGAAGAAGCTGGTCGACACCCGCACGCTCCCCGGCGAGCATGACGCCGTGGAGGGCATGGAGCACGTGCACAAGGTCGTGAGCATCGATCAGACGCCGATCGGCCGGAACAGCCGGTCGAACCCGGCGACGTACATCGGATTCTACGACAACATCCGCGACCTCTTCACGCAGGCGCCGCTGTCGGTGGAGCGCGGGTACAAGGCGGGGCGCTTCAGCTTCAACGTGAAGGGCGGCCGCTGCGAGGAGTGCCAGGGCGAAGGCGTGATCACCACGCAGCTCTACTTCATGCCGGACGTGGAAGTGATCTGCGGCGCCTGCAAAGGCGCGCGCTTCAACGCCGAGACGCTCGAGGTGACGCTGCGGGGCAAGACGATCGACGACGTGCTGAACATGTCCGTCGAGGAGGGCGTCACCTTCTTCGCCGCCGAGCCGACGGTCGGCAAGAAGATCAAGGTCCTCAACGATCTCGGGCTGGGCTATCTCACGCTGGGACAGTCGGCCACCACGCTCTCGGGCGGCGAAGCGCAGCGCATCAAGATCGCCGCGGAGCTCAGCACGCTCCAGCGCGCGAAGCACACGCTGTACATCCTCGACGAGCCCACCACGGGCCTGCACCTCGCGGACATCGAAAAGCTGTTGGAATCCTTGAATCGGCTCGTCGACACGGGCCACACGGTGTTGTTGATCGAGCATCACCTCGACGTGATCAAGACGGCGGATCATGTGATCGACCTGGGCCCCGAGGGCGGGCACGCCGGCGGCGAGGTGGTGGCGACGGGCACGCCGCAGGACGTGGCGAAGAGCAAGGCGTCGCACACGGGGCGGTTTCTCAAGGCGCATCTGCGCTGATGCGGCCCGGTTAGCTTTCGCCTCCCATGGCCGAGCCGACCCCCGCCGCCGTCACCAAGAGCCGCGTCAGTCGCGTCCGGAAGAACCTGCGACTCGGCATGGCGCTCGCCTGGGCGGCGTCGCCCAACGCGCTGGTGCGCTACTCGGTGCTCGGCATGCTCAACGCGACGCTCCCGCCCTTCGCCGTGTACCTGGGCGCCGTGCTCGTGAACCGCATCGCCGACGCGCGGCTGCACGCCACCGGCATCGGCAGCCTGATGCCCATCGTGCTCGGGCTGTGGGCGGCGGCGGGAGTTCAGCGCGCGGTGGGCGCGTACATGGGCTACGGACGGAACCTGTTCGTGCGCCGCGTGCAGCTCGAGGCCGAGCGCCGGCTGCTGGCCCGGGCGGCCACGGTGGACATCGGGCACTTCGACAACTCGAACTGGCACGACCGGCTCGCGCGCGCGAAGCGTGACGTGTCGTGGCGGCCGGGCGATCTCACGTGGAGCGTGCTGGGCCTCTCGGGCAACATCGTCACGATCGTGCTGATGGCGTCGCTCCTCGCGAGCCTGCACTACATCCTCGTGCTGCTCGCGCTCGGCGCGGCGGCCATCTCGCTGCTCCTCGAGCGGCGCGTGACGGCGAAGCTCTATGAGTACTTCTATAAAGAGACGCCGGAGGAGCGCGAGCGTGAATACCTCGGCGACCTGCTGGTGCAGCCGCGGACGAACAAGGAGATCCGCGCGTACGTGCTCGCCGACTACCTGCTCGGCCGGCACAAGAACCTGTCGGAGAGTTTGTTCCGGCAACGCGCGGAGATGTACAAGTCCGGCACGCGCGTGTCGCTGCTCACCGGGCTGGTGACGGGCACGACGCTCGCGCTGGCGTACCTGTTCGTGGCCATGCGCGGCGCGGCCGGCACGATCGATCCGGGCGGCGTCGTGCTCGTGATCGGCGCGTTCACGTCGGTGTCCGGGACGCTGAGCAACATCTCGAGCACGTTCGTCTCGGTCGATCAGCACACGACGTTTCTGGACGACTATTTCTCGTTTCTCGCGATCGATCCCCTGGTGCCCGTGCCGCCTCAGCCGCGCACCCTTCCGGCGCAGCTCGGTGCCGGGATCGAGTTCGACGACGTGGCGTTCACCTATCCCGGCGGCACCGAGCCGGCCGTCGAGCGGCTGTGTCTGCAGATTCGTGCCGGCGAGCTGATGGCGCTGGTCGGCGAGAACGGGGCCGGCAAGAGCACGTTCGTGAAGCTGCTGCTGCGCTTCTACGATCCCTCGCGCGGCGCCGTGCGGGTGGGCGGCGTGGATCTGCGCGACGTGAATCCCGAGGTGCTGCGCAGCCGCATCGGCGTGCTCTTTCAGGACTACGCCAACTACGAGCTCACCGTGCGCGAGAACGTGACCATGGGCCGTCCCGACGTTCCGGTGGACGACGACCGCGTGATCAAAGCGCTCCGCGATTCGCGCAGCGAGTGGCTCGTGCGAAAGATGCCGAACGGCCTCGACTCGAAGGTGGGCCGGCTGTTCGAGGGCGGGCACGACCTGTCCGGCGGCGAGTGGCAGCGTCTCGCGCTCGCGCGGATCATGTATCGCGACGCCGACATCTGGATTCTCGACGAGCCCACGTCGTCCCTCGATCCCGAGGCCGAGGCCGCGATCTTCGCCGAGCTGAAAGCCGCACTGAAGGGCCGGATCGGCATCGTGATCTCGCACCGCTTCTCGACCGTACGCATCGCGGATCGGATCGCGGTGATCGCCGACGGCCACGTGACCGAGCTGGGGAGTCACGACGAGCTCATGGCCGCAGGCGGGCGATACGCCCAGCTGTTCGAGATTCAGGCGGCAGGGTACCGATAGCGGGCGCGGGCGCCGACGGGCAGCACCGTGGTGTGAGCAGTCACGGCCGGCGCGCCGCCCTCCCCGTGCGCTTGCCCCGCCCCTGCCCCACCCTCAATTTCTCCGGGCCGTCCCACCCCTCGAGGTCGATATGTCGATGAAATACGCCCGCCTGACCCTTCCCGCGGCCGCGCTCCTTTTCGCCTCTCACGCGTTCGCCCAGAGCCGTGACATGGGCGGCGGCCGGTGCAGCGCCAACGTCTACAACTGCGCCGACACACCCAATCCGCTCCCGCCCACCAACTCCGTCTGGCTGGAGGACATGACGTGGATGGACGTCCGCGACGCCATCAAGGCTGGGAAGACCACCGTCATCATCTCGACCGGCGGCATGGAGCCCAACGGACCGTGGCTCGTCACGGGCAAGCACAACTACGTGCTCCGCACCAACTGCGAGGCCATCGCGCGCAAGCTCGGCAACGCACTCTGCGCGCCGATCATCAAGCTCGTGCCCGAGGGCAACATCGAGCCGCCGTCGAGCCACATGGTGAGCCCCAACACCATCAGCATGCGCGAGAACACCTTCCGCGCCATGCTGACCGACGTGGTGGTGAGCCTCAAGCAGCACGGCTTCACGCGCATCATTCTCATCGGCGACTCGGGCGGCAACCAGGGCGGCCAGCGGTGGGTCGCCGACTCGCTGACCAGGATCTGGAACGGCAATCCGATCGTCGCGCACATCCAGGAGTACTACGACTACGCGGGCGTCGGCCGGTACATGGCCACGCGCGGGATCACCGAGGGACAGAGCGACAACCTGCACGACGATCCCGAGATCACGCTCAACATGTTCATCACCGACCCCGCGTCGGTGCGCTGGGAGCAGCGCGTCAAGGCGGGCAAGGCGACGATCAACGGATTCTCGATCGCCGATCGCGTGAAGACGCTCGAGCTGGCCCGCACGCTCGTCGAATACCGCGCGACGTCCACCGCCGACGCCATCGCGAAGGCGACCGCCAACAAGGGGACGCTCGCGGCGGCCGGCCGCGGACGCGGCAACGTGGCGTTCGCCGGCGGTGACTCGGCGGCCGGTGGCGGTGGTCGCGGACGGGGACGGGGCCGCGGAGGCGACTCGGCCGCGGCGGCGGGCGGCGGGGGCGGGGGCGGGGGCGGGGGCGGACGCGCGCAGCAGGCGGGAGAAGCCGTGGCGCCCGCGATGCGCAACATGGGCGGCGGCAACTGCTCGGCAAACCCCTACAATTGCGCCGGCGTGAAGAATCCGGTGCCCGAAGCGCCGTCCATCTGGATGGAAGAGCTCACGTGGATGGGCGTGCGCGACGCGCTCGCCGCGGGCAAGAAGACGATCATCGTTCCCACGGGCGGCATGGAGCCGAACGGACCGTGGCTCGTGCTGGGCAAGCACAACTACGTGCTCAAGGCGAACTGCGAAGCGATTGCGCGGAAGCTGGGCAACGCGCTCTGCGCGCCCGTCATCGAGCTCGTGCCGGAAGGCAACATCGATCCGCCGAGCATTCACATGTTCAGCCCCGGCACCATCAGTCTTCGTGAAAGCACGTTCCGCGACATGCTGACGGACGTCGCGCACAGCTTCAAGATGCACGGCTTCACGAACATCATCCTGATCGGCGACTCGGGCGGCAATCAGCCGGGCATGCAGGCGGTGGCCGATTCGCTCACCGCGGCGTGGAAGGGCTCGGGCGCGAAGGTGGTCCACGTTCCCGAGTATTACTACGAGTTTTACCAGCCGAAGGCCGGGGCCCCGAACGTGCTGCGCGATCTCGGGATCGCCAAGGCCAACCAACCGGTGGACAGCCTGCACGACGATGCGCTGATCACGCTCCAGATGATGGTGGCGGATCCGGCATCGGTGCGGTGGGCCGAGCGGGTGAAGACGCGCCAGGCGACGATCAACGGCGTCTCGATCGCCGACCTTCCGAAGGCGCTCGAGTGGGGACGGAAGCTCGTCGATGCGCGCGCGACCCGGACGGTGGCGGTCATCAAGCAGCGCACGGCGCGGTAGGCGACGGCGATGATGAGAAGGCTCTAATCTTTCTCCGGAAGGATTGCGCGGCAATCGGCCGGGCTTCACCGTAGAGCGACGCTATCCGGGAGGCCCCGTGCGCATTCGCGTGACCGCCGTCGTCATCGCCTGTCTGTGGTCGAGCCTCGCGCAGGGCCAGGCCTGCGGGGGCGATGAACGCTGGGCGATCAAGGTGGGCGCCGACGCCGGCGCCGCGCAGGTGGACCTGGCAAACCCGGTCGCGATGAACCTGCACGATCTCGTGCGCGTCGCGCGGCCATCGCTGCCGAGCGATGACATCACCCGCGTCGCCACGGAGCGCGTGGTGCGGGTGGTGGACGGCCATCTGATCAAGTTCAAGCAGGAGACCGGAAAGAAGGGCGACTCCGATTTCCACCTCGTCATCTCCGACGGCACGGGCCTCTTCTCGGCCGGCGGTTCCGGCGCCGCGTCGGAGCACAGCGTCATCGCCGAGATCGTCGACCCCAACTGCATCGGCGGGAGGAACGGCACGGTCACCACCGAGAGCGTCGTGAAGGCACAGCTCGACGCGGTGCGCGCGAAGTTCATCCAGCAGTTCCCGAACATCCACTCGGGTTGGAACGACGCGGATGCGGTTCCCGTGCGCATCACCGCCATCACGTTCTTCGATCGCCCGCACGGCCAGGTGGGCCGCGCCCTCAACGGACTCGAGCTTCACCCCGTGCTCGACATCGAGTTCAACCCCGGGCCTCCCGTCGCCCCGGGCGTGACGCCGATCGTCGCTGCTTTCGACAACGCGGGCTTCGAGAGCGGCACCGCGCCGTGGACCGCGTCCGCGCAGGTCATCACCGCCAGCGCCAACCAGGCTGCCCATTCGGGGACCCGGAAAGCGTGGCTCGGAGGCTGGGGCGAGACCCACACCGACAAGCTGTCCCGGAGCATCACGCTGCCCGCCGTGGCGCATGCCATCACGCTCTCGTTCTTCCTGCACATCGACACCGAGGAGAACGGCGATCAGTCCTTCGACAAGCTGCGCGTTCGCGTGCGGAACACGAGCGGCACGCTGCTCAAGACGATCAAGACGTACAGCAATCAGAACGCGACGACGGGCTTCACGCTGCAGACCCTCGACCTCACCGAATTCAAGGGCCGCACGATCGTCATCGAGTTCGCGTCGCAGGAGGACAAGGCGCTGTTGACCTCGTTCGTCCTCGACGATTTCGCGCTGAAGATCGAGCCCTGAGGGTTGGTGACCCGAAAACAGAACGGCCGCGGATCTCTCCGCGGCCGTTTCACTTCGTGCAGCGGTGATCAGTTCTTCGTCATCGTGAGGCCGGTCACCATCACTTCGGTGTTGTGGCCGGAGCGAATGCCGTAGACGCCGTCGAGTGACTTGAGCTTGCCGGCGCCGACGATGGCGGCCTTGTCGTACGTCGCGACGGTGGTGCCGTTGATCGCGCATTCGACTTTGTCGCCCTTCACGGACACGGCGATTTCCTGCGCGACGGACTCACCCTTGCCGGCGGCCTTGTTGATGGCCGCGTTCGCCTCACCGCGACCGTTCATCATGAAGGGTGCGGGGCCAAAGCCGCGCACGATGAACGTGCCGCGACCGTAAGCGGCGCAGTACAGGTAGGTCTGCTGGTCGGTGCCGAGATCGTTTCCGCCAATCACGATGCCGTACGGATGCGGATGGTCGTTCAGGTTCATGTACTGCGGCTCTTTGAACGTCGCCTTCACCGTATAGTTGCCGCTCGCCTTGTTGTTCGGATTCCAGTAGACGAGCTGTGGTCCCGTGGTGATGTGCAAGGCATCTCCTTCCTTCACGAGCTTGGAGTCTTTCTCCGACAACCCCTTCGCCGCCTCGCTGGCATCCACCTTGGCCATCCAACCGGCGACCTTCACCCCGCCGTCGGTGACCTTCTGCGATGCATCCTGACTGAAAGCAACCGCCGGCATGGCCACGAGGGCGGCAACGAGCGCGGAACTGGTAACGCGACGCATGGGGAATCCTCTCACTAAAGGTGGTGTGGGCATAACTATACCCCACGGGGTCCGATTTCGGCTATTGGGAGGGTCAGACCGGGGGTCAGACCCCCAATCTGTCCCCTATTGCTTCACCGCGGCCAGCAACCGCTTCAGGAACTCATTGTCGTTCCCATTGATCCACCGCACCACCGCCACCAGGTCGTTGTCCGGATCGACGTACACGAGATTGGTCCCGTTCCCCACGTGCCCGAACGCGCGCGCCGGCGCGTTGCTCTTCCACGCGCGGTCGGTGTTGAGGAACCAGTTCATGAAGCCGTAGGTCTTCTGCGCGGGGGTCGGCGTCAGCGCCATGGTCACCCACTTGTCGCTGAGAATCTGCCGCGTCCCCCATTTGCCGCGGCGCAGCGTGAGCAGGCCGAACCGGGCCATGTCCCACGCGTTGATGAACATTCCCCCGCCCCAGTGGCCGCCGCCGCTCACCGACTGCACGGGCCGGCCGTCGAGGGTGATCCACGAGTTGTCGTAGCCGTACCAGCGCCAGGTGCTCGAGGCGCCGATCGGATCCATGATCTCCTGCTTGAGCACCTCGGGGAGCGGGCGGCGCCAGATGTTGGTCAGCGCCAGCGCGAGCACGTTGACGCGGACGTCGTTGTACTCGTACACCGCCCCCGGCGCCGAACGTTCGCGCGTCATCCAGGTGGCGGCGTTCTGCGCGGGACGATCGGCCCAATCGGGCTTCCCCCAGAGCGTGCCCTCCCAATCACTGACCTGCCGCAGCAGATCGTCCCAGGTGATCCGCCGGTTGTGCGGCGTCTCGAACAGGTCGATCATCATCGACTCGCCGATCTTCTCCGCGCGATCGGTGGCCGGCGCCGACCGGAACGGGTAGATCGGACCGATGTAGTTGCGCACGGTGTCCCTGACGTCGCGAATCATCCCGCGATCGTACGCCAGCCCCGCGACCGACGAGAGAAAGCTCTTCGTCACGCTGTGGGTCATGTCCACGCGATCGGGCTCGCCCCACACGGCGACCACGTATCCGTGCCGTATCACGATTCCCGTCGGATCGCCCCGCGGCTTGAACGGCCCGATGCCCTGCCCGAACGGCTCCTGCCGGCCGAAGGTGCGGTAGTGGTTCTCCTCCATGTTGCGCGCGCCGGGCGCCTCGTTGGCGCGGTGGAACGCAATCGCCGAGTCGATCAGCGCTGCGTCCATGCCGACGGCGGCCGGCGTTCTGCGCTCCCACATGGCGCCAGGCACATACGGCGTTTGCGCGACGACCGGCGCCGCGGCGACCAGCGCGAGCAGAACAAAACGAATTCGCATGTCGAAGAGCTCCCTCAATGTGCGATGGACCTCGACGGCTCGACGAAGAGCCATCGAGGTCCACCCGATCCCCGATCCCCGATCCCCTATTTCACCTTCGCCAGATCGCCGACCGAGAATGCCAGCGTATGCGCCTTCGGCGCATCGGCCGCGCTGCGCGCGTCGGTGTGCAGCTGCGTCGCCAGCGCCGTCAGCGCGTCCATGCGCTTCTGCCCCGACAGCTTCTCCGCCGCCGCCAGCGCCGCGCGCGTGCTGGCGATCTTATCGGCGGCCAAGCCGGCGTTTCTCTCCAACTGGTCGAGGTACGCGCGCGAGAGCGAGAACGTCGCCGGCCACACGAGCTTTGGCTGGCCCTGCGCGTTTAGATAGTCGAAGTGCACGCTCTTCGCGGCATCCAGCTCGTTGCGCGAGATGAACCCGCTCGGCAACAGCTCGAAGATGTCGAGACCGCGGGCGATCTCGGAGCTCACGATGGCGCCGTTGTACCAGTACACGGACCACGAGCCGGCGCTCCGCAGCGCCAGGGTGTCGAGCGGGCCGCGGTCGAAGTACGCGATCTCCTTGGCGTGCGCGGGATCGGTCCAGTCGAACACCGAGATGCCGCCCTGATACCAGCCCTGCACCATCACCTCGCGGCCCGGAATGGGAATGAGCGAGCCGTTGTGGGCCACGCAGTTCTCTTCGCTCGTCTGGGCCGCGGGCATCTTGTAGTAGCCCTTGAAGCTCATCTGGTTGTTCTGGAGCGTGAAGATCGCGTCGGCGCCCCACTCGTACTTGTCGGTGGACCGGCAGCGCGGCGCGGACCCGCCGCCCCACTCGTCGGTGAAGAGAATCTTCGAGCCGTCGTTGCTGAACGTGGCCGAGTGCCAGAAGGAGAAGTTCGAGTCGGCGACGGCGCCGATGCGCTTCGGATTCGCCGGATCGGTGATGTCGAGCAGCAGCCCGTATCCGCCGCAGGCGCCGCCGGCGCGCCCGATCGCCGGATAGAGCGTGATGTCATGGCACTGCGTTGGCCCCTGCCGCGGACCGCGGCCGCGCCCGCGTCCACCGGCGCTGTCGGCGCCGCCACGACCACCGCCGCGGCCACCGCGCGCCGGGCGGTTGGCGTTGTCGATGCTGTCCTGCCGCGAGCGCGCCGTGTTCGTCGGCGGCGCCGTGAGATCCTGGAAGATGCGCGGCTGGCTGACCTGCGACGCCAGCTCGGGATGCGCGACCGGAACCTTGATGACTTCGATGCGGAACTGCGACGAGTTCGGGTTGTTCTCCACCGCGAGGTCGGCGCACCCGCCCAACTCGCCTTCCGGACGCACGCCCTGCGAGCCGGAGACGTACACGTAGATGTTCTCGGGATCGTTGGGCGGCACGAGCACGGAGTGCGTGTGCGAGCCGCGGCAGGTCTGCACGTCCTTGATGTAGCGCGGATGCCTGATGTCCGTGATGTCGAAGATGCGGATGCCGCGCACGCGCACCTGGCTCACCGTCTCCGTGATCGCCTGGTTCGTGCAGTCGTGGCGCCCCGTCTGCCCTTCGGCGGAGACGAAGAGCAGATTCTTGTAGACGGAGACGTCGCTCTGCGACGCCGGACAATAGAACGCCGTCATCAGGCTCGGCTTCTTCAGGTTGGAGATGTCCCACACCTGGTAGCCGTTGTAGTTGCCCTGAAACGCGTATTTGCCGAGGAAGGCGAGGTCGGAGTTGGTGACGCCGCGGAACCGGTCCGAGGGCGGGCTGTTCGACAGCAGGCGGAGATTCCAGGCCGTCTCGGCGGCCCGGTCGCGGATGAAGCGGCGCGGCTGGCTGTCCACCATCACGGAGTCCGTCGTGCCGCCCTTGAGCCCGACACGCGGATCGGGGCTCGGCGGCGACGTGGACATGCTCATCGCGCCCGGCGCGGTGGACGTCGACGACAGCGACGTGCACGCCGCGATGACCGACACGGCAGCCACGAACACGGCGGCCGGCACTACCGTCTTCCTGCGGATGGCGAACGACATGATGAAGTCCGGTGAGAGAGTCTACTTGATTGCCGCGAGCATCTTCTGCATTCGATCGATCTCCGTCGTCTGGTCGGCATAGACGTCGGACGAGAATCGGAACACCGTTTCATCCTGGCGTGAGCCGCCGGCGGCCTCGAGATCGTCCACCATCGAGATGGCGCCCTGATGGTGTTTGATCATCGCCATGAGGAAGAGCCGGTCGAACTCCTTGCCGCGCGCGGCGTCGAGCTGCTTGAGCTCTTCTTCGTTGAGCATGCCGGGCATGAGCATGTCGTGCTTCATGCCGCCCATGTCCATCGTGAGGTGCGTCGCGTCGGCGGCGGGAACGGGCTGGCCCTTCTCCTTCAGCCAGTTGCGCATGAGCGCGATCTCGTCGCGCTGCGCCACCACGATGCGCTCGCACAGCCGCTGCAGCTCCGCGCTCGCGCCGTGCGTCGGCGCCCACCCGGCGATGAGCACCGCCTGTGCGTGGTGAGGAATCATTCCCGACATGAAGTGGACGTCGGCCGCGGTGATGCGCGCCGGCAGCGCGACCGACGCTCCCGGCGTTGCACCGGCCGTCGGAACGGGCGACGGCGTGATGGATGACGACGACGTTTGTTGCATCGCCGAGCTGCACGCGCAGACAAACAGGACGCTTGCCGTCGCTGCCCGAGAGGTGATTTTGGACATACGCTTGGCCACGTTTTACTCCCCTTGACCGGTGGAACGTACGCCTCGGCCCGGTTGTTGAGAAGATGGCCGATCCCGTGATATACCCGTACGAAATGGACACAATCCGGCCCGCTGACGCCGTCTCCCGTCTCGCCATCTTCGACATCGACGGCACCCTGACCGACAGCACCGCCGTCGACGACGAGTGCTATCGCGACGCGGTGGCCGAGGCGCTCGGCGTTGATGCCGCGCTGGTGGATTGGACGGGCGCGCTCCACGTGACCGACGCGGGGATTCTCCGCTGGCTGTGGTCCGCGCATCGCTCCGGCGAGCCCAGCGCGGATGACTACGAGCGCGCCCGCTCCGGCTTCGTAACGCGAATCACCAGAGCGCTCGAGGCGGACCGCGCGAGGTGTGTTCCGATCCCCGGCGCGCTGGAGATGCTGCGCGCGCTCGGACGATCAGGCTGGTGCATCGCCGCGGCGACGGGAGGCTGGGGGCCCTCGGCGAGGCTCAAGCTTCGTGTGGCAGGCATCGAGTTGCCGCACGCGGTGCTCGCCTGCGCTGACGACGCTGAAACGCGGGTGGAGATCGTGTCGCTGGCGCGCCGGAGGGCCGAGGAGTATTTCGGTCGCTCGTTCGAGCGCGTGGTGAGCATCGGTGACGGTGTGTGGGACGTGGCTGCCGCTCGGCAGCTCGGGCTTCCGTTCATCGGCATCGCGTCCGGTGAGCGCGCCGACCGGCTGCGGGCCGTCGGTGCGGAGGTCGTGTTGCCCGATTACGCCGATCTTCGAGCATTCGAGCGCGCGTTGGACAGTCCGGGCTCAGCAGCCGCTCGCGCTGGGCCCTAAGAGCAACTGCAACTGCTTGTTGGTTTCTTCGGCGTACTCGGCGTTCTCTTTGGATCCGGATAGTGGCCCTACTCACTCGTTGCGTCCCGAGCGGTTGTCAAGAAAGAGTGCCGTGGCTGATTCGGAGAGATGGGCCATCGATGCTGAGTAGCCACCGTTGCCGTTTCCGTTTCCAAAGATCTTGGGCCAAGCTGTAGAGCCGGCCGCGAACACCGACACTTTGAGATGCCCATACGCGAGATGACCGCCGCCGACTACGACGCCGTGATGACCCTGTGGCGATCCGCCGAGGGCGTCACACTGCGCGGGATCGACGCGCGTGAACGGATCGAGGAGTTTCTCGTCGCCAACCCGGGCACGAGCTTCGTGGCCGAGGACGACGGTGCGATCGTCGGCGCGGTGCTGTGCGGGACTGATCGACGGCGCGGATACCTCCAGCATCTCGCCGTTGCCGGCAGCCATCGGCGACGCGGCATCGGTCGCGCGCTCGCGGAAGCCTGCGTCGCGGCGCTGGCTGAGCGCGGCATCGACAAGTGTCATCTCATGGTCGTCGCCGACAACCAATCCGCCCATGCGTTCTGGCAACGCCTCGGCTGGGTGGACCGTTCCGACGTGCGGCTGATGTCGCACACGACTCCCGGCGCCCAAAACCCGTAGGGGGGTCGAGAGTAGGGTCAGAGTACGCGTGCGTACTCTGACCCTACTCTGACCCTACTCTGACCCCCTACTCTGACCCCAATATTGAGGAACTGCCGGACGTTGGGCCGGCGACCGCGACCACGCTGTCGGACGAATGGGCCGACGACACACGCACACACGTCAACGCGGAGCACTCTCATGTCCAGATCAGACCGGACGCCCACCCGGCTGCTCGTCGTTTTCCTCGACCTCACGCGCTTCGCCGCCGAGAGCGCGCGCCTGGGAGACGCCGAGACCGCGGCGATGATGGACGCCTACTACCATCGCGTCGCCGACGACGTACAGGCGGCCGGCGGTACGGTCGTGAAGTTCATCGGTGACGCGACCCTCGCCGTGTTCGGCGAAGACGACGTGGACGCCGGCGTTCGCCTCCTGCTCGACCTCAAGCCGGCCATCGACGCATTCATGGCCGAGCGCGGATGGGAGTGCCGGCTCACGGCGAAGGCTCACTTCGGCGAAGTGATCGCCGGATACTTCGGGCCCCCCAACCACAACCGCTTCGACGTGATCGGACGCGAGGTGAACACCGCCGCCGTGCTTCCGTCCACCGGCGTCACATTGTCCGCCGAGGCGTTTCGGAAGCTTTCGCCGGCACTGCGGCAGGAGTTCAAGAAGCACACGGCGCCCGTCACGTACATTCGTGGCGCGGACCACCGGCCGAAGGCGATGCGCGAGCTCTGGACGCGCTGAAATCGTCGGGGAACCATCGGCGTACTGGCGTGTCACAGGACGGACGCTTCGTACGTTTACAGTCACCAGTCGATGGAGATGTTGCCGATGCGCATCCGCCTGATCGTCAGCTCGCTGTTCGCGTCCACTACTCTCGCCGCACAGGCGCCGGCCGATACCAGCCGCGCGTCGGCCTGGCACGTCCGGCTGAGCGCTGGTCCCGACGTGCGCTACTCGTCCACGAGCGGGTTCGGCACGATCGGCATCGAGCGCGAACGGGATTCACGGATCGGACTTCGGCTCAACGCGGAGTATTACAGCCGGGTTCAGCGCTATGCGGACTTCGTGCTGAACAGTTGCGGCACGGGGATATGCACCACGCGCTCGCGCCTCGGCTTCACCGGCCTTTCCGCCGACGGACGGTTCAACCTTCTGACCGGACGCATTCGGCCGTACGTCGTGAGCGGGCTCGGCGTCTATCGGTCCATTTCGGTGCATCACACCAATTTCCGGTGTGGCGACGATTTCTCGTGCGTGCTCACACCGGGCGAGCTCTCCGACATGAAGCAGAGCACCTTCGGGCTGGGCATGCACGCGGGGTTCGGGCTCTCGATGCAATGGCGAGGCGCGCAGATCTTCACCGAGTCCCGCTACCAGTCGGTGATGGACGGGATGACGCGCGGCGCCTTTGCCATGCCCGTTACGCTCGGTATTCGCTTTTGAGGACCCCGCCTACGGTAAGGCGAAGGCGACGTACGTTCCGCCGGAGGGCGCGTTGTTCTTCCCGCCCCCGCAGGCGATGACGACATACTGCTTGCCGTTCACCATGTAGAGCGACGGCGTCGCGTTGCCGGCGGCGGGAAGCGTCGTTTCCCACAACAGCTTGCCCGACAACTTGTCGAAGACGCGGAACTTGTTGTCGTAGGTGGTGGCGCCGATGAACAGCAGCCCGTTCGACGTCACCACCGGGCCGCCGTAGTTGTCGGTGCCCGTGGTGGGCACACCCGCGGCGGCGAGCTTCGGATACTCGCCGAACGGAATCGTCCAGCGAATGTCGCCCTTGTTCAGGTCGATGGCGCTGAGCGTTCCCCACGGCGGCGTGATCGCCGGGTAGCCCTCGTTGTCGAGCCAGATGTCGTAGCCGGTGTTGCGGTATTTCAGATAGTTCGGGTTCGCGGCCTGCACCTCCGACACATCCTTGCCCGTGAGCAGGAAGTTCACGAGGTCGGTCACCGCCTGCGCGCCGAGCGCATCGCCGAACGCGGGCATGCGACCCGTGCCCTGGCGGATCACCTGTGAGAGCTCCTCGCGCGTGCGGCGCGAGCCCACGCCGACGAGCGACGGCGCCTCGGGCGACCCTTTCATGTCGTCGCCGTGGCAGCTCGCGCAGTTGGCCGCGTAGATCGATTTATCGTTGCGCGGCACCATGCGGATGAGCCAGGGCATCTCGTTCGAGTTCACATACAGCAGTCCCGTCTGCGGATCGTACGCCGGCCCGCCCCACTCGCCGCCGCCGTCCACCCCCGGAAAGACGATTCGTCCCTCGAGCGACGGCGGATCGAACATCGAGTTCGTGCCGTAGCGACGGAAGACCGTGAGTGCGGAGTCGTGCGCCTTCGGCGTGCGCGTCGTCAGCATGTTCTCCGTCACCTGCTGCCGCGTGAACGGCGGCGGGAGCACGGGGAACGGCTGCGTCTCGGCGGCGCGTTCGCCGTCGAGCGCGGTGGTCTGCACGGCGCGATACTCGATGGGAAAAAGCGGCGTGCCTTTCTCACGGTCAAAGACGTAGACGTGTCCCGACTTGGTGATCTGCGCGACGGCGTCCACGTTGCGACCGTTGCGCGTGACGGTGACGAGTGTGGGCGCCGCGGGGAAGTCACGGTCCCACAGATCGTGCTTCACGCCCTGAAAGTGCCAGATGCGCTTTCCCGTGCGCGCGTCGAGCGCGAGCAGCGTGTTGGCGAAGAGGTTGTCGCCCACGCGATTGGAGCCATAGAAGTCCGACGCCGCCGAGCCGGTCGCGGCGAAGACCATCGCGCGCTTCGGGTCGATGGTGACGCCCGCCCACGCGTTGGCGCCGCCGGCGACTTTCCAGGCGTCGGCCGGCCACGTGTCGTAGCCGAACTCGCCCGGATGCGGAATGGTGTGAAAGCTCCATCGGAGCGCGCCCGTCCTGATGTCGTAGGCGCGAATGTCGCCGGGCGACGACGGCAGCGTCTCCGGCATCGTGCTGCCGACGATGATCACATCCTCGAACACGACGCCCGGCGTGCTCATGCCCAGACTGACGCTCTCGACGGGGCGGCCGAGTCCCTCGCGCATGTCCACGACGCCGTTGATGCCGAAGCTCGGGATGGGCTTGCCGGTTTTCTTGTCGAGCGCCCACAGCCGGTTGCGGTAGTTGACGAGAACGCGGTCGCCCGTGACGACGAGCCCGCGATGCCTCAAGCGGCTCGGCGTGCCGCGTCCGCCGGTGGCGTCGAAGCTCCACAGTTCCTTGCCCGTCGCCGCGTCCAGCGCAAAGACGCGCAGCTTGGGCGACGTCGCGTACAACACGCCATCCACGACGACGGGATTGGCCTGCATCTCCGAGCCCGGGAATTCGTCGTGTGTCTCGTACGTCCACGCGACCTTGAGCTGCGCCACGTTCGCGGGCGTGATCTGCGCGAGCGTGGAGTAGTGGTTGTTGTCGGTGTTGCCGCCGTAGACGGGCCAGTCGACGCTGCGGCCCTGGGCGGCGATGCTCGACGCGCCAAAGACGATCAGCAGGAAAGTCACTCGCGTCATTCAGAGCTCCTCGATCCGGCCGGCCTAACCCATTGTTCCGCGTGGGTTGATTCTGAGCGTGCAAGGAGCGCTATACGGCGGCCATCTGCCCCGCGTACGCCAGCCATTTCTTGTACTGCGGTGCCTTGCCGTGGACGGCATCGAAAAAGACCTTCTGAATCTTCTTCGTCACCACGCCCGGCGATCCGTCACCCACGACACGACCGTCGATCTCCTTGATGGGCGTGATCTCGACGGCGGTGCCGGAGAAGAACACTTCGTCGGCCAGCTCGAGATCGCTCGGCGCGATCGGCCGCACGGTCACCGGAATGCCGATGTCGCGCGCGATCGTCAACACGGCGTCGCGCGTGATGCCCATGACGATGCCCGCGTCGGTGTCGTTCGTGACGAGCGTGCCGTCGCGGACGATGAACAGGTTCGCGCCGGACCCTTCGGCCACGTCGCCCTTGTTGTTGAGGAGCAGCGCTTCGTCGAAGCCGCGGCGGATGGCCTCCTGCACCGCGCGCACCGAGTTGGTGTAGTGCCCGCAGGCCTTCACGAAGGGCGGCAGCGTGGACGCGTCGATGCGGCGCACGGTCGACACCGTCACGCGAACGCCTTTCTCCGGTCCGCCCTGGAGGTATTGCTTCCCGGGCACGGCGATGATCGCGGTGGTCACCGGACAATCCTTCGGCCACACGCTGAAGCTGTACGAATCGAAGAACGCCAGCGGCCTGAGATACGCGTTTTCGAGGTTGTTCGCCCGCACCACCTCGAGCGACGCGGCGCACAGCTGCTCGAACGTGTAGCCGAGGTTGATCTCATAGAAGCGCGCCGAGGCGGCAAAGCGGTGCATGTGCGCGTCGAGCCGGAAGATGGCGGGTCCGTCCGGCGTGTCGTACGATCGCATGCCCTCGAACACGCCCGTGCCGTACTGGAGCGCGTGGGCGCTCACATGCGTCTGGGCGTCCTCCCAGGGGAGCAGCTTGCCGTTGATCCAGATGAATTCCGATTTGGTGAAGGGCGGCATTGCGATCGTCTCGATGAGGGTGCGTGAACATGTCCAGACGCCACCGTGCTGGCAAGCGGAACTGCCCTTTGTCATCATCCCGCGCGCGCGGTGCGCGTGTCGGGATCTACTTTCCCGACTTCGTGCTATAATTGGCGCGAGAATGGATCCCGTACGAGGACGCGGGATGACAGGTGGGGAAGCGTCGCCTTGGCGAGATGACATGAAACAGATCCTGCTTGTCCTATTAGTACTGACGGCCTGTCACTCGGCGCCGTCCGGAAGCGCCGGCCCAGTCTCCATCGCCCGCATCGACCAGACGAGCGGCACGAACGCCCTGCTCATCGCGGTCAGCCCGGTGAACGACAACACCGTCTGGGTCAGCGGCAGCCAGGGCACCTGGCTGCGCACGCTCGACGGCGGCGCCACGTGGCAGTCCGGCCGCGTGCCCGGCGCCGACTCGCTCCAGTTCCGCGACGTCCACGCCGTGGACGCCAACACCGCGTACCTCCTCAGCATCGGCAACGGCAATCAATCGCGAATCTACAAAACGACCGACGCCGGCAAGACGTGGACGCGCCAGTTCACCAACCCGGACTCGGCCGGGTTCTACGACTGCCTGAGCTTCTGGGACGCCAATCGCGGCGTCGTGATCGGCGACGCGATCGGGACCGACGTCGCCGTCCTCACCACGAGCGACGGCGGAGCACACTGGGCGCGCGTTCCGGCGAAGGCGCTTTCGCCCGCGCCCGCGGGCGAAGGCAGCTTTGCGGCGAGCGGCACCTGTCTCGTCACGCGGCCGGGCGGACATGCCTGGATCGTGGCCAGTACTGCCGCGGGCGGACGCGTGCTGCACACGTCGGACTTTGGTCGTACGTGGGCGGCGCATCCGCTGCCCATCACCACACATGCCGGCTCGGGCCCGCAATCGATCGGCTTTCGCGACGACCGCCACGGCATCGCGCTCGGCGGCGGCGCCAACTCCACGGCGACTGACATTCTGGCCGCGGTCACGAGCGACGGCGGCGTCACGTGGACGCCGCGCACTCGTCCACCTTTGGGGACCGGAGTGTGGGGCGGCGTGTATGTACCAGGCGCGAACCGGCCCACCGTGGTCGCCGTCGGTCCGACAGGTGCGGTGTACTCGCGGGACGAGGGCATGACGTGGGTACCCATCGACACGATGAACTACTGGTCGGTGGGGTTCGCGTCGCCGCGCGCCGGGTGGGCGGTGGGCACCCGGGGGCGCATCACCAAGTTGTCCGGCTTTTGACCCGAGCTGTTCATGCGACGCATTGTTTCTAGTTTTCTCATGACTCTGGGCCTCGCGCTGCCCGCGGCGGCGCAGAAGGGCGCGACCATCACCGGTCTGGTCAAGGACTCGCTCAATCGGCCGGTGACGAACGCGGAAGTCGTCGCCCGCCCGGGCGGCCGCCGCACGCGCAGCGATTCGGCGGGACGCTTCACGCTCACGGAGCTCGACGGCGGCAACTACACGGTGGGCGCCCGCAAGTTCGGCTACAATCCGGTGTCCTGGGACGTGCATCTCGAGAAGAACGGGCGCACGGACATCACGCTCGACCTGGGGAACCCGCTGCCGCAGCTCGACACGGTGCGCGTCACCGCCACGCGCGAGTGCCCGCCGCGCACCCTCGACGGCTTCGTGTGCCATCGCCGCAATGGCGGCGGGCTGTTCCTCGACTACACCGACATCGACGACAAGGAACCGCTCTACACCGCCGACATTTTCCGGGACATCAAGGGGTTCCGCGTGGAAGCGCGGTACAACCGTCGCACCAGCACGCCCATGTATGTGCCTGTGGTGGTCACCGGACCGGGGTGCATGATCTCTATCGTGGACGGCATGGAGGCGTCGATCGCCAATCCCATCCCTGACATCCCGCAAAACATTTCGGCGATGGAGATCTACTTCAAGAAGGACTCCGTGCCGCAGGAGTACGTTCGCTACACCAACAAGCGGCCCTGCGTCGTCGTCGCCTACTGGACCATCTGGGCGCGCACGAGTCGCTGACCCGAACGCCATGACCGAGCGCGCGCGCATCGTCGTCCCCGACGACTTTCCCGTGGTCTTCACCGGAACGCGCGCCGAGACCCGCCTGCGCACCGCCGGCGACCTCGCGGTTTTCGCCGAACGCGGCGCCGACCAGGAGCCGGAGCTCACGCGCCGCATCCGCGACGCGCGCGTCGTGCTCGGCCTGCGCGCCTACACGCATTACACCAAGCGCGTGCTCGACGAGTGCCCCGCGCTCAGGATGATCTCGCTCTGGGGCTCGGGCACCGACGGCGTTGACCTCGACGCGTGCGCCGAGCGCGGCATCACCGTCACCAACACGCCGGGCGTGAACGCGCACGCGGTCGCCGAGCACACGCTGGCGCTCCTGCTCGCCTTCGCGCATCGCATTCCGCGGATGGATGCGGCCGTGCGCGCCGGCCAATGGCCGCGCGATCAGCTCACGCAGCTCGAAGGCAAGACGCTCGGCCTCATCGGGCTGGGTGCGATCGGCAGCCGCGTGGCGCAGCTCGCCGCGCCTTTCGGCATGCGGCTGCTGGCGTCCACGCATGGACCCGACAACGGCCGCGCCGCGCGACTCGGTGCGAGCCACGTTCCCCTCGAGCGCCTGCTGGCCGAATCTGATTTCGTCTCGCTGCATCTGCGTTTGAGCGGGGCGACGAGAGGCCTGCTTGGCCGCGCCGAGCTCGAACGCATGAAGCCGACGGCGGTGCTCGTGAACACGGCGCGCGCCGCGCTGGTGGACCGTGACGCGCTGCTCGGCGTGTTGCGCGACGGACGCATCGCCGGGGCCGCGCTCGATGTCTTCCACGAGGAGCCCATCGCCGCCGGCGATCCACTGCTGTCGATGCCCAACCTGGTGCTCACGCCGCACAACGCGGGATCGACGCCTGAGGTGATCGACGCGGGCCTCGATCGCGCGGTGGAGAACGTCGAGCTGTTTCTGCGCGGGACGCCGCGGCACGTCGTGACGCCCACCGCCCCGGCGCGCGCCTGATGCCCGCCGCGCCGCGCAAGCTCTGGCGCTGTCCCGACTGCGGCCACGAGTTCGTGACGCGCAACATGTCGCACTGGTGCGGACGCTACCGCGTCGCCGATCATTTCACGGGCAAGCCCGCCGTGCTGCGCGCCACCTTCGACCGGTTCGTGGCGGCGGCCAAGGCGTGCGGGCCGGTCACCGTCTACGCGCAGAAATCACGGCTCGTCATACAGGCCGAGGTGCGCTTTCTCAACGTGGTCGTGCGCAAGGATTGGATCGACGCGCACGTCTGGCTGCGCCGCCGCGTGACGCATCCGCTGCTGCACAAGCTCGAGGACTACAAGACCATGGGCTTCGGCGCGCGCTTCAAGCTGCGCCGCCCGGACGACGTCGACGCCGCGATCGAGGCGCTGGTGCGCGAATCGTATCGGCTCGGCACGCGCACGGGCTCGACCTTCGACGACGTACTCGCGCTCGCGCGCAAGCTTCCCGGCGTGACGCCGGCGACGTCCTACGGCACGCCGTCGCTCAAGTGCGCGGGCAAGTTCATGGCGCGCCTCAAGGAAGACGGCCAGACGCTCGTGCTGAAGGTGGACATGACGAGCCGCGACTTCCTGCTGCGCGACGAGCCGCACCTGTTCTACATCACCGACCACTATCGCGACTATCCGGCGGTGCTCTTGAGACTCGCGGAGGTCTCGATTCCGCGGTTGGAGCAGGCGCTCGAGGACGCGTGGAGCTTCGTGGCGCCGCTGAAGCACAGGCGTCTGACGCCGGGCTGAGCCCTCAGGCGAATACAGGCGGGCCGAAAGATCTTTGGAAACGGAAACGGCAACGGGAGAAGCAACGGGAACGGCAACGGGTGCTCTGGAGTTGACCCGGTTTGGTGGACACCTCACCGTAGGTAACGCGGAGGTG
>JADMIO011432768.1_pt1 | contig 48911 bp, 43 predicted proteins | sample 8958161 | NCBI WGS metagenome assembly JADMIO01 (sample SAMN16585339, study PRJNA669376) | soil metagenome | isolation source: Crop rotation soil | place: USA: Cullars Rotation, Alabama | collected 2011
CGCGACAACTTGTCCACGTGGAATTCTAAGCTTAGGATCCCAATGTGCTGGAAAGGCGCATGCGGGCCGCAAGGCCTCGAGCCACAAGCCGTGGGACGGCGGCCAGAGCCTGCGGCCGGACGAAGGTGCATGGCAGACGGAGGGGCCGTCGGCGCTGCCGCATGCGCCCGGCGAGCCCCCGCCCATTGCGCTCGACGCGGCAGGCCTGGCCCGCGTCAAGGCCGCGTTCGCGCGGGCCGCGCAACGCGCGGTCGCGCTGGGCCTCGATGCCATCGAGCTGCATGCCGCGCACGGCTACCTGCTGCACCAGTTCCTCTCGCCCATCGCCAACCAGCGCACCGACGAATACGGCGGCTCGCTCGCCAACCGCATGCGCTTTCCGCTGGAGGTCTTCGAGGCGGTGCGCGCGGTGGCACCGTCGCACGTCGCCGTGGGCATGCGTTTGTCGGCCAGCGACTGGGTCGATGAAGGCGAGACCTGGACGCTGGACCAAAGCGTGCAGTTCGCCCAGGCGCTGGCCGAGCGCGGCGGCAGCTTCATCCATGTGTCCTCGGGCGGCGTCTCCCAGAAGCAGAAAATCCCGCTGGTCGACGGCTACCAGGTGCCCTTCGCCGAGCGCATCCGTGCCGAGTCCGGCCTGCCGACGATCGCGGTGGGCCTCATCACCGATGCGAAACAAGCCGACACCATCATCGCCAACGGCCAGGCCGATTTCGTCGCCATTGCGCGCGCGATCCTGTTCGAGCCGCATTGGCCCTGGCGCGCGGCGGCCGAGCTGGGCGCGCAGGTCGAAGCGCCCCGGCAGTACTGGCGCTCGCAGCCGCGGGAGTTCAAGGGCTTGTTCGGGGAGCGTGCGCGCATCGGGCAGCGGTGAGGTTGTGAGGCGGCGCCTTGCGCCAGGCGCAAAGCTGAAATGAGCGATGCGCGCTTGCAGGTGCGGGACGTGTCCCTAGACTTCCTTGCATGAATGTCAACAGGCGCCACTTCCACGTTTCGATTGGCGAATGTCCGGTGGCCACGCGCATCGCGTACAGGCTGTGGGGCGATCCGGCGCACCCGCTGGTGCTGTGCGTGCATGGCCTGAGCCGCAATGCCACCGACTTCGACGAACTCGCCCAGGCACTGGCCGGGCAGTTTTGCGTCGTGTGCGTCGACCTGCCCGGCCGCGGCCAGAGCGACTGGCTTTCCGACGCCAACCTCTACACCACCCGCACCTACCTGAAGGTGCTGGAGGAACTCATCGCGCACTTGGGCACGCATGCCGTGCATTGGGTGGGCACGTCGCTGGGCGGGCTGCTCGGCTTGCAGATGGCAGCGCACCATCCGCAACGCGTGCGCTCGCTGGTGCTCAACGACGTGGGGGCCGAGCTGGATGGCGGGGAACTGCAACGACTGCGCGACCAGGCGGCCACGCCCGTGGAGTTCGAGGACCTGCGCGAAGCCGCGCTGTACTTCCGGGCCACGCTCGGCGGCTTCGGCAAGCTGGATCTGGCTCGCTGGCAGGCGTTGGCGCTGTCCAGCGTGGCGGCCGACGTGCGGGGCCGGCTGCGCAGCCGCTTCGATGTGCGTGCCGTGCCGCCGGAGCCGGTGACCAGCCGGGTCTACCTGTGGTCGGTGTGGAACGCCGTCGTGTGTCCCGTGCTGATCTTGCGCGGCGAGCATTCCAGGCTCTTGAGCCGGGCGGTGTGCATGCACATGCAGGAAGAGCACGCCGACGCGCGCTGGCTGGAAATTCCGGATACCGGGCATGCCCCGCTTTTCGTCGATGAGAGGACAATCGCGCCGATCGGCATGTTCCTCCATCGCGCCATGCGACTGGCTCACTACCAGGACGCATTACAGGGTTGAAGTCCAGACCACTGCTGCTTCTCGTCCTCACTGCCGCGTTCGCAATCCCGCTCCAGGCCTTCGGCGCCGACGAGCCAGCCGCGACGCGCATCGTCGTGGGCTACCCTCCAGGCGGTGGCGCGGACGGCCTGGCCCGCGCCTACGCACAGGCGATGGGCAAGGCATTGCGCCACCCCGTGATCGTCGAGAACAAGCCCGGTGCCGGCGGCACGATGGCCGCGGTGGCGGTCAAGAACGCGCCGGCCGATGGCACGGTGCTGCTGCTGGGCAACATCCTCACGAACGTGCTGGCAGAGTTCACCTACGGCAAGCTTGCGTACGACCCCAAGACGGATTTCGTGCCGATCGGCCAGGCGGCGCGGCTGGAGATCGCGCTGGCGGTGCCGCCCGGCTCGACCGCGCGTACGGTGGCGGACTACGTCGCCGCCGCGAAAGCCGACCCGGAAAACGCCAGTTTCGCCTCGCCCGCAGCGGGCAGCCTGCCGCATTTCTTCGGCCTGCTGCTCGGCCGCGCGGCCGGCGTGGCGCTGATGCACGTGCCCTACAAGGGCGGTACGCCGATGAACATGGACCTGTTGGCCGGGCGCGTGCCGGCCGCGTTCAGCGCCGCGTCGGAGTTCGTGCAGCTGCATCGAACGGGACGCCTGCGCATGCTGGCCACCAGTGGCGATACGCGCGACGCCCAGACGCCCGACGTGCCCACCTTCGCCGAGTCCGGCTATCCGACGGTGCACGGCAGCAGCTGGCTCGCGCTGTTCGCGGCCGCCGGCACGCGGCCGGAAACGCTGGCCCGACTGGCCGCCGCGGTGGAAGCCGCTTCCGCTGACCCGGAGGTGCGCGCGGCGATCGACACCCTGAACATGGCATATCCGAACGTGCCGCTCGCGACGTTCGGCCCGCAGATCGAGGAAGAACGGCGGCGCTGGGGTGCGGTCGTGAAGGCCTCGGGGTTCAAGGCGGATTGACCGGGCGATCGTCCTCGCGTCTCGCAAGGCTCGCGTCGCCGCATCACCCCGGCGCCTGCGCCCCTTCCTGCGCCGCCCCCGACGCCAGCTCCACCAGCAGCCGCTGCACCACCCGCGCCGCGGCATCGACCGGATGCGCACTCGTCGTCGCCAGCCACGTGTACTGCACCAGCTTCGGCTCCACGATCTGCGACCAGGCGAAGCGTTGCTCGCCATAGTCGCGCAGCGCCACATGCAGCGGCACGATGGTAAACAGGCCGCCGCTGCCCACGGCGCTGCGGATGATGGTGTCGGAGGTGCTTTCGAAGGCGAAATCCAGCGTGATCTTGCAGCGCTTCGCGGCGCCTTCGAGCAGGGTCAGCAGCGCGTTGGGCTTGTTCGCAATCGCCAGCGGCATGCCATGCAGCTTGCGGAAGGCGGTCGTGGGCGCGGTCTTCACGCTGTTGCGCAGGCCCAGCACGACCAACGGCGCGCGCAGCAGGGCTTCCGCGCCCTTGACGGGCGCCGGGCTGTAGCGGTTGAACATGCCGATGTCGACCTTGCCGTTGGCCAGCCAGTCCTCGACCTGCCCGCTGTAGGCCTCGCGCGTGCGCAGCTTGATGCGGGAATTCGTCGCCTGCAAGGCCTTGAACACCTGCACGGCCAGCGGCCGGACCGAGGGAACCGTCGCGAGCTCCACCGTGCCGGCCGGATCGGCGCGCTCGCCGCGCATCTCGGCGACCAGCTCGTCGATGCCGCGCAGGAGCTGGGCGGCCTGCGGCAGGATGCGCAGGCCCAGTTCGGTGGGAGCGACGCCGCGCCCCGTGCGGTGCAGGAGCTTGGCGCCGACGTGCGCCTCCAGCGCCGCGATCTGCCGGCTCAGGATGGACTGGGTCACGCCCAGCGCCACCGACCCGCGCGTCAGGCTGCCATGTTCCGCGACGGCGCAAAGCGCCTTCAGGCTGCTCAGGAGGTCCATCCAGACAGAGGTGGGTCCAGGAAAGACGCGATCCTATCGACCGCGAGCGGGTTGCGCCAGCATTGCTGCGGCACGCGGCAGCCGCGCGAGATCCCGGCACGCTGGAGCGCCCCCGCACGGCCGTGCTGTCAAGGCGCGCAGATGTGGCTCAGAATCGGGCACCATGAAATCCAGACGCCTGTATGGAGTCGTGGCGCTCGTGGCGGTGCTGGTCGCCGCGGCGCTCTACTTCGGTCCTCACTGGACCGTGTACCGGATGCGAAAGGCCATCGAGTCACGCGATGCCACTGCGCTCTCCCGCCAGGTCGACTTCCCTGCCCTGAAGGAAAGCGTCAAGGCGCAGCTCATGGCGAAGATGGGCGGCTTGATGAATTCCAGCGGCTTGAAGGACAACCCGCTGGCGGGCGTGGGGCAAATGATCGGGACGGGGCTGATCAACCAGACGGTCGACGCCCTGGTCACGCCCGCGGGTGTCATGCTGCTGATGCAGCAGGGCAAGTTCTCCGTGCCGGGAACGCCGGGCACGCCTGGCGCGGCGCCGCCACCGGCGTCGAAGGAATCTTCCAACGCACCCAGGTACGCGATCGACTACCTCGACTTCTCGACGGTGGAGATTCGTGCGCGCGACGGATCGCCCGGCAAGTTCGTCCTGCGGCGAGAGGGCGTCTTCTTCTGGAAACTCGCGGCGGTCGAACTGCCGTGAGCAGGAAGTTTTCGAGCGGGACGCCTTGCGTCGGAAGCAACTGATCGCTTCGAGTGCCCGCATCGGCAACGGCGAGTGGCCGGGAGGGCGGGCGACGGTCGTGGCGTCTTGCCCCGGTGTCGCACGCCCTATCGCGCAGGCCGCGCGGAGCCTGCGTCGCCTGCATCGGCTTGGCGCCGGGATTTCAATCGAAGCAACCGATCCTGATGCCGCGGGGATCGCGCCGCGCCCCTTCGGCAGGACTCAAGCGCGGGATGCGCCGAAGCCCAGGTTCTTCACGAGAAGGCTGACCACCGGCTCCCCATACAGGAACCCCAGGAGCCCGCAGGCGATGCCCACGATCGCAACGATGCCCTTGTACTCCCACGGACGGTCGGGCCCGAAGTAGAGCGCGGCCAGGACGCCGAGCACGGCAGCAAACAGCGCATTGAACATCGGTCCGAGTGCATGCGGTGCGACTCCTGACTTACGCCAGCAGGCGCTTGAGGTACTTGCCCGTATGGCTCGCCTCGTTCGCCGCGATGTCTTCGGGCGTGCCCTCGCCCACCACCGTGCCGCCGCCCGCGCCGCCTTCGGGCCCCATGTCGATGAGCCAGTCGGCGGTCTTGATGACGTCGAGGTTGTGCTCGATCACGACGATGGTGTTGCCCGCATCGCGCAGCTGGTGCAAGACCTTCAGCAGGAGTTCGATGTCGGCGAAGTGAAGACCGGTGGTCGGCTCGTCGAGGATGTAGAGCGTGCGGCCGGTGTCGCGCTTGCTGAGTTCCAGCGCGAGCTTCACGCGCTGCGCCTCGCCGCCCGACAACGTGGTTGCGGCCTGGCCGAGCTTGATGTAGCTCAGGCCCACGTCGAGCAGCGTGTGCAGCTTGCGCTCGATGGTCGGCACCGCCTTCAGGAATTCGTAGGCCGTCTCCACCGTCATCTCGAGGATCTGCGCGATGTTCCTGCCCTTGTACTGGACCTCGAGCGTCTCGCGGTTGTAGCGCTGGCCGTGGCAGACCTCGCAAGGCACGTAGACGTCGGGCAGGAAGTGCATCTCGACCTTGACCACGCCGTCGCCCTGGCAGGCCTCGCAGCGACCGCCCGCGACGTTGAAGCTGAAGCGGCCCGGACCATAGCCGCGTTCGCGTGCGGTGTTGGTCTCCGCCATCAACTCACGGATCGGCGTGAACAGGCCGGTGTAGGTGGCCGGGTTGCTGCGTGGCGTGCGGCCGATCGGCGACTGGTCGACGTTGATGACCTTGTCGAAGTACTCGATGCCTTCGACCGATTCATGGGCGGCGGGTTCTTCGTGCGCGCGGTACAGCGTGCGCGCGACGGCGGTGTAGAGCGTGTCGTTGACCAGCGTCGACTTGCCCGAGCCCGACACGCCGGTCACGCAGGTCAGCAGGCCGACCGGGAAGGCGACGCTGACGTTCTTCAGGTTGTTGCCGCTCGCGCCGATGACGCGGATCTCCTGCAGGTCGGTCTGCGTCGCCAGGTGCGCGGCCTCGCGTGCCTGCCGCTTCAACGCGGCCGGGCTCGGCGGGAACTTGGGCTTGATGGGCGCCTTCTTCGCTTCGTCCTCGGGCTTGCGCAGCACCGGAAGCCAGGGCGTGCGGCGCTTGGGCACTTCGATCTTCTTGGTGCCGAGCAAATATTGGCCGGTCAGCGATTCGGCGTTGTCGCGCACCTGTTCGTATGTGCCTTGCGCCATCACGCGCCCGCCGTGCACGCCGGCACCCGGACCCATGTCGATGACGTGGTCGGCCGCGTGGATCATGTCCTCGTCATGCTCGACCACGATCACGCTGTTGCCGATGTCGCGCAAGTGCTTCAGCGTGCCGATGAGGCGGTCGTTGTCGCGCTGGTGCAGGCCGATGCTGGGCTCGTCGAGCACGTACATCACGCCGGTCAGGCCGGAGCCGATCTGCGAGGCGAGCCGGATGCGCTGGGCCTCGCCGCCCGAGAGCGTTTCGGCGCTGCGGTCCAGGCTCAGGTAGTTGAGCCCGACGTCGTTGAGGAACTTGAGCCGGAGGCCGATCTCGCGGATCACCTTGTCGGCGATCTCCGCCTTGGCGCCGCGAAGCTTCAGCGTCTGGAAGTAGGCCAGGCTGTCGCGCAAGGTGACGTGGCTGATCGCGAAGATGCTCATGCGCTTCGATTCGCCGCCCGTCTCGTCGACGAGGAACACATTGCGCGCCTCGCGCCGCAGCCGCGTGCCGTGGCAATCGGGGCAGGGCTGGTTGTTGCGGTAGCGGGCCAGCTCTTCGCGCACCGGAACCGAATCGGTCTCGCGGTAGCGGCGCTCCATGTTCGGGATGATCCCTTCGAAGGGATGCTTGCGCGTGAGCTTGCGGCCCGCGTTGGCGCCCGACTCCATCACGTAGCTGAACTTGATCTCTTCCTCGCCCGAGCCATGCAGGATCGTGTGGCGCACGTTCTCCGGCAGGTCTTCGAAGGCCTTGTCGATGTCCACGCCGTAGTGCTTGGCCACGCATTCCAGCATGCTGAAGTAGTAGCCGTTGCGGCGGTCCCAGCCCTTGACCGCGCCGCTCGCGAGCGAGAGCGAGGGGAAGGCGACCACGCGAGCCCAGTCGAACACCTCGCGGTTGCCAAGGCCATCGCAGCTCGGGCAGGCGCCGACCGGCGAGTTGAAGGAGAACAGGCGCGGCTCCAGTTCGGCCAGCGAGTAGTGGCAGATCGGGCAGGCGAACTTGGCGTTGTAGAGGTGCTCCTTGTCGGGCGCGCCTTCCGTGCCGAGCTCCAGTGCGATGGCACGGCCATCGGCCAGGCGCAACGCGGTCTCGAAGCTCTCGGCAAGGCGTTGCTGCACATCGGGGCGCGCGCGCAGGCGGTCGATCACCACGTCGATGTCGTGCTTCTCGGTCTTCTTGAGCTTGGGCAGGTCGTTGTATTCGTAGGTCTGCCCGTCGACGCGGAAGCGCACGTAGCCCTGCGCCTGCATCTCGGCGAAGAGTTCGAGGAACTCGCCCTTCTTCTCGCGCGCGACCGGCGCGAGGATCATCAGGCGCGGCTCGTCCGGGATGGCCAGCACCGCATCGACCATCTGCGAGACGGTCTGCGCCTGCAGCGGCAGGTCATGGTCGGGGCAGTACGGCGTGCCGGCGCGTGCGTACAGCAGGCGCAGGTAGTCGTGGATCTCGGTCACCGTGCCCACGGTGGAGCGCGGGTTGTGGCTGGTCGCCTTCTGCTCGATGCTGATCGCGGGCGACAGGCCCTCGATCACGTCGACATCAGGCTTGTCCATCAACTGCAGGAACTGCCGCGCATAGGCCGACAGGCTCTCGACATAGCGGCGCTGGCCTTCCGCATACAGCGTGTCGAAGGCCAGGCTCGACTTGCCCGAGCCCGACAGGCCGGTGATCACCACGAGCTTGTTGCGCGGGATGTCGAGGTCGATGTTCTTGAGGTTGTGCGTGCGTGCGCCGCGGATGCTGATGCGCTGCTGCGCGAGCAGGGCGCCGAGGTAGGCGCGATCGACGTTGTCGATGTTGTCCGGGGTGGGGAGATTCACTGGGCGGTCGGTTCTGGGCAACCGGACATCATAAATCCCCAGGGCTTTTCAGCGGACCGGGGCGGATTCGGGCTCCGGCGGGGCAAGGGTATCGGTTCGCGGCGGGGCGGGGTTGAGGCCGGCGGCGTGGCTGGCATCGGCACCGGCACCGGCACCGGCACCGGGATCAGGATTGGGTGCAGAGGGCGGCTCAGGCTCAGGCTTTGACCCAGGTTCCAGTGCCGCGGGCAGGTCGGGCTCGGCACTGACAGGCATCGGCGACCCGATCGCCGCCGCCACCATGTGCTCGGCCAGCGTGTCGTACAGCGGCCGGCTGATCATGCGCGACACCAGGCTCGCCAGCATCGCCCCTGCCATCAGGCTCAGCACCATCGCGTGGCCGTCGACCATCTCCATGACGATGATGAAGGAGGTCAGCGGCGCCTGCGTCACGGCGGCGAGGAAGCCGGCCATGCCGATGGCGATCAGCGCAGGCGCGAGGCTGGCATTGGAGAACTGCGCGACCACCTGCCCGATGCCGGCACCGATCGACAGCGAGGGCGCGAAGATCCCGCCCGGCACCCCGGCCCAGGCGCTGAGCCAGGTGGCGATGAACTTCAGCAGCGTGTCGATGGCCGGCAGGTGTTCGTTCCCCGCGAGCATGTTCTTCACCGCCTCCGAGCCCGCGCCGAAGGTCGTGCCGCCCGTGGCCACGCCGATGACCGCAATCCCCAGCCCGCAGGCCGCCGCAAAGCGCAGCGGATGACGCGCGCGCCATTCGTTGAACCGCCCCGTCCCCCCGGTCAGCGACGCGATGAACAGCCGCCCGAACAAACCGCCCGCCGCGCCGCTCATCAAGGTCACCAGCAGGCCCGGCAGCAGCGCCTCCCAGCCGAACGGCGGCACCCGGATCACGCCGAAATAGCTCGAGTTCCCGAAGGCCGACACCGCCACCAGCCCGGCCAGCACGATGGCCGTGATGATCAGCCCGCTGGCGCGCGATTCGATGCGCCCCGACAGTTCCTCGATCGCGAACACCACCCCGGCCAGCGGTGCATTGAAGGCCGCCGCGATCCCCGCCGCGCCACCCGCCATCAGCAGGGCGCGCGAATCGATCGTCGTATTGGGCGAGAGCCAGCGCCGCGCATGCTGCATCACCCCGGCCGCGATCTGCACCGACGGCCCTTCGCGCCCGATCGACAGCCCCGCCGCAAAGCCCGCGACCGTGAGCACCGCCTTGCCGACCGCCAGGCGCAGCGACACGAACAGGACGCGCCGCTCTGGCGGCAGGGCCGGATTCAACGCCGCCTTCACCTGCGGAATGCCCGACCCGCCGGCCGCACCGAAGAAGCGCCGGGTAGCCCAGACGATGCCGACCGTGATCAACGGCGTGGTCACCAGCGGCAGCCACGGCTGCCAGGCAAAGGCGCGCTGGAACCAGGCAAAGACCCAATCCACCGCCACTGTCAACGTCACCACCGCCAACCCCGCAGCCACCGCGTAGCCCAGCACGATCGCCCGGTCCAGCCACATCCGCCCGCCGCGCAGTTCGTTGCGCAGGTGCTCGAAGAAGTCGGGTTCGTGGTGATTCATGCGGCGGAGGCTATTCTGACCGTGCGCAATAGTTGTGCCCATCCCCCGAAATCGACGGTCCCGGCGATCGGGCACAATCTCGCCTCGCGTTTTTCTCGTTAAAACCTCCTCTTTCATCCATTCATCAGGGGCAGTGCACATGGCATCGGTCAATAAAGTCATCCTCGTCGGCAATCTCGGGCGCGACCCGGAAACCCGTACCTTCCCAAGCGGCGATTCGATCTGCAACGTGACGATCGCGACCACCGACAAGTGGAAAGACAAGCAGAGCGGCGAAATGCGCGAGGCCACCGAATGGCACCGCCTCGTGTTCAACGGCCGCCTGGCCGAAATCGCCGCGCAATACCTGCGCAAGGGCTCGCAGATCTACGTCGAAGGCTCGATCCGCACCCGCAAGTATCAGGACAAGGACGGCGTCGAGAAGTACGCCACCGACATCCGCGTCGACCAGATGCAGATGCTGGGCAGCCGGCAAGGCCAGGGCGGTCCGTCCTCGGGTGGCGGCGGTGGCGGTGACGACGAATACGGCCAGGGTGGCGGCTACGGCGGTGGTGGTGGTGGCGGCGGTTACTCGCGTCCCCCGGCAGCCGCACCGCGTGCACCGGCTGCGGCTCCGCGCCAGGCACCGGCCAAGTCGTCGTCGGGCTTCGACGACATGGATGACGACATTCCGTTCTAAGCCGGCATTCGGTCTTTCTGACTGACGAAGACCCGCAGCTTCACCGCTGCGGGTCTTTTCTTTTGCGTCGACCGGATCAACCCTGCTGCATGTCGAAGGTCACATCGCTCTCCCCCACGACGCGAAACCCCAGCCGCTCATACAGCCCCTTCGCCGGATTGCTCCTGATCACCCGCAGCCCCAGCACCTTGCCCGCCAGCCTCGCGCGCCGCGCCTCTTCCAGCAGCAAGCCGGTGCCGATGCCCAACCCGCGAAACTGCGGCAGCAGGAAGACCAGGCGGATGTGATGAATGGTCTGTTCCGCGCGCACGTGCAGGCCGCCCGCCCGCTGCCCGTCGACCTCGACCATCCGGAATTCATCGAAGGGATGGTGCGCCCAGAAGCCCTCGCGCTGGAACTGCGCGTTCCAGCCCCATGCCCATTCGACGTGCGCCTTCAGCGCTTCTTCATACGCCGCAAAGATGAATGCGCGGTCGGCGTCGTCGCGCAAGGGCCGCAGGGTGGTTCTCATGGTGTGGCAAGGACTTCAATCTCGACTGGGCGAAGCCTCATCGTAGAGCCATACTGGAACCCATCTGCTTGCAACCGACGCGAGGGCTCCCATGATCGACCTGCTGGCCTGGGCCATCGCCGCCGTCATGGTCGCTGTCTCCGTGCTCGTGCACTTCGAGACGATGACGCTCATCTCCGACCGGGTCGTGCCCTGGGGCGTCCGGCGCAAGCAGGGTCGGCGCACCATCGTCTTCGCGTTGATGGCCCTCATGGTCGGCCACATCGTCGAGATCTGGCTGTTCGCCCTCGCGATCCGCGTGATGCTGTGGTTCCCCGCCTTCGGCAGCATCGGCGGAGGGTTCGATGGCAAGCTCGGCGACTACCTCTACTTCTCCGCCGTCAACTACACCTCGCTGGGCTATGGCGAGGTCTTCCCGCTTGGCACCATCCGCTTCGTCGCCGTGACCGAGGCATTGACCGGCCTGATGATGATCGGCTGGTCCGCCTCCTTCACCTACCTGAAGATGGAACAACTCTGGCAGTCTCGCGCCTTGCGCCCAAGGCATCCGCCGCATCCCTGACATCTGAGGCTGCCGAACACCGCGCGCCGGAACAAAGTGCGGCGACTGCCGTCGAACAGCCTCGCATGCGCCGGCATCCCTGGACCCAGCCATGGTGCCGGCGTTGCCTCACCTCGTATCCAACCCCGCGGAGACTTCATGCCACCTGACCTGCTGCCCCACGAGAAGTTCGACCAGGAACTGCTGACCCTTTTCGACGCCTACGTCCATGGCGACGTCGACCGCCGCGGCTTCCTCGACAAGGCCCGCCGCTTCGCCCGGGCCGGCATGACGGCGGCAGGCCTGCTGGCCGCGCTGAGTCCCGACTTCGCGGCTGGCCAGCAGATCAAGCCCGACGATGCGCGACTCAAGATCGAATGGATCACGGTGCCATCGCCCAACGGAAACGGCACGATTCGCGGCTACCTGGTGCGTCCGGCGTCGGCCGGCACGTCGAAGTTGCCGGCGGTGCTGGTCATCCACGAGAACCGCGGCCTGAACCCGCACATCGAGGACATTGCGCGCCGTCTTGCGCTCGATGGCTTCATGGCCTTCGCGCCCGATGCGTTGACGCCATCGGGCGGCTATCCCGGCGACGAAGACAAGGCGCGCGAGGCTTTCGGCAAGCTCGACCAGGCCAAGACGCGCGAGGACTTCCTCGCCGCCGCCGGCTGGCTTCGCGCCCGCCCCGATGGCAACGGCAATATGGGCGCGGTCGGCTTCTGCTGGGGCGGCGGCATGGTGCACCATTTGTCGACACGCCTGCCCGACCTCGACGCCGGCGTGCCCTTCTACGGCAACACGCCCGCGCCCTCGGAGGCGGCCAGGGTGAAGGCGCCGCTACTGGTGCAGCAGGCCGCGATCGACGAGCGCATCAACGCGGCCTGGCCCGAGTACGAAGCCGCGCTGAAAGCCGCCGGCGTGAAGTACACGGCGTACCGCTACCCGGACACGCAGCACGGCTTCAACAACGACACCACGCCGCGCTACGACCCGGCCGCGGCCAAGCTGGCGTGGGAGCGGACGATCGCTTTCTTCAAGGCCAACCTGGCCTGATACGAAGTCGACTCAAACGCGCTTGTCCGTGGGCACCCGCGCAACCGGCCGGAGTCCCGCAGGCGCATCGGGGGTGGGTTCAGCTCACCCGTCCACCGGCTGGGCCGGCGTATCCAGCACCAGCTGGTAGAAGCCCAGGTCCAGCCACCGGCCGAACTTGAACGCGGCCTGCACGATCGTCCCCGCATGCGAGAAGCCCAGCTTCTCATGCAGTGCGATGCTGCCGGTGTTGGCGACATCGATGCCGCCGACCATGACGTGCACCTCCTGCCTGCGGGCCGCCGCGATGAGTTCCTTCATCAGCGCGATGCCGATGCCCTCGCCGCGGTGGTCCCGGTGCACGTAGACCGAATGCTCGACCGTGTACTTGTACGCCGGCCATGCGCGAAAGGTGCCGTAGCTCGCGAAGCCCAGCAGCCGCCCGTCCGCCCCGGTCGCGCCGATCACCGGAAAGCGCCCCGCCTCCTTCGCCTTGAACCAGCCGACCATGCTCTCCGGCGTGCGCGGCTTGTAGTCGTACAGCGCCGTCGAACTGACGATGGCCTCGTTGAAGATCTCCAGGATCTCTGCGGCGTGGGATTCGTACGTACAGGCGACGATCTGCATGGGCGGGTCTCCAGTGAAGCGATGGTAGCCAGCGCGGCGCTCCTCAGACCTGCTTTCGATAGAAGACGCGGTCATACCCATCCTGCGCGCGGCGGTCGTACTCGACATAGCCGATGCGGGGATAGAACACCTGGTTCTCCGTCATCATCGAATTGGTGCAGAGGTAGAGCGACGCGTAGCCCCGCACACGCGCCTCGGCCTCCGCGAACTGCAGCAACGCGCGGCCGACGCCGGTGCCCTGGGTGTGCGGCGCGGCGGCCACGGTGTCGATGTAGAAGCCGTCCTCGGTCTCGTACTGCACCAGCACGCCCACCACCTCGCCCTGCAACTCCGCGATCCAGGCGTGGCCCTGGGCGATGACCGCCGAATAGTCCAGCAGCATCGGCGCGGGCGGCCGGCCGATGCGCGGCACATAGTGCTCGAACGCCGCGCGGACGCAAGCCGCCGCTGCCCCGGCATCGCCCTCGCGTGCCGCACGAACCTTCACTTCGCTTGCTGCCATCGAATCGCCTCGACCCTTTCGATTTGCCGGAGGATGAAGATACCCGTTCGTTCCGGCCTGTGGGCAGGCCCGAGGGTTTACATCAACCCTCGCAGCATGCGTGATGTCTACAATATGGACCACCATCCACAATATGGACACACGCCATGCCCGTCGATGAATCGGATCCCAACCCCAAGACCCCGTACCAGTACCCGAACCCGCCGGACGCCCTGCCGGAGATCGTGGTCAACAACGCCATCCCCACGGATGAACGCCTCTGGGTGCCGCAGGCCGAGAACGTCTGGTTCCGCCCGCTCTGCCTCAACGCGAGCCAGGGCTACTGGATGAACCTGCTGCGCGTGCGCAAGTCCGGGGTGCTGAGCCGGCATCGGCATCCGCAGGCCGTGCATGGCTTCGTGCTCAAGGGCCGCTGGCGCTACCTCGAGCACGACTGGGAAGCCACCGAAGGCAGCTATGTCTTCGAGCCGCCGGGCGAGACGCACACGCTCTACGTGCCGGAGGACGTCGAGGAAATGATCACCTACTTCCAGGTCAACGGTGTCATGTACTACACCGACCCGTGGGGCAAGGGCATGGGCTACGAGGACGTGTTCACCAAGATCAACATGTGTCGCAAGCACTTCGAGGCGGTCGGCCTGGGCGCCGACTACACCAAGCAGTTCATCCGATAGGCGCCATGACCTACCAGGCAGGACTCTTCCAGGGCAAGCGCGCGCTCGTTTCAGGCGCCACGCAGGGCATCGGCGCGGTCATCGCGAACCACCTGGCGGCGCTGGGCGCGAAGGTGACGGCCATCGGGCTGGGCCCGGGCGACGGCACGTTGGACGCGGCGGTCGACGTGCGGCAGGCCGACGTCACATCGGAGTCCAGCCTCGCGGCGGCACTCGGCGACATCGCTACGCTCGACATCGTCTTCAACTGCGCCGGCATCATCCAGCGCGGCGCGGAGCATGACCTGGCGGTCTTCGAGAAGGTCCTGGCCGTGAACCTCACCGGCACCATGCGCGTCTGCGCCATGACGCGCGAACGCCTGAAGGCGAGCGGCGGCTGCATCGTCAACACGGCCTCGATGCTGAGCTTCTTCGGCGGCGGACTGGTGCCAGGGTATTCGGCGAGCAAGGGCGGGGTGGCGCAGCTCACCAAGTCGCTTGCCATCGCCTATGCAGCGGACGGCATCCGCGTGAACGCGGTGGCGCCGGGGTGGATCGCAACGCCCTTGACGCAAGCCCTGCAGGACGACCCTGCGCGCGCCGGTCCGATCCTGGCCCGCACGCCGCTCGCACGCTGGGGCACGCCCGACGACGTCGCGCGGGCCGCGATGTTCCTCTGCACGCCTGCAGCGTCCTTCATGACGGGGGTGATCCTGCCGGTGGATGGCGGCTACCTGGTCAGCTGAGCACGTTCCGGATAATCACCGGCCTTCGCCCCAGCCGATGGCCTCGCCGCTTCTCCCATGCCCGCTCCCTCCGCTTCATCGCCCGGCGAATCGCCCCTGCAGGCGCAGGTCGCCGGCACCGCATCCTTCTCCAAGTTCATGCGGGTGCTGCAACTGGTGGCCGATGCCGACGAGCCGTTGAACGTCGCCGCATTGATGCGCGCGAGTGGCTACCCGCGGCCCACGGTGCATCGCATCGTGCAGGCGCTGGTCGCCGAACGGATGCTGGTGGAGAACCTCGGCGCCGCAACCTTCGCCCTGGGCCCGCGCCTGATCCAGCTCGCCAGCCGAAGCTGGGGCCGCTCCGAACTGCGGCTCGCGGCCGTCGACGAACTCAAGCGCCTGCGCGACCTCACCGGCGAGACCGTCCACCTCGCTGTGCCCAACGGCACCAGCATGGTCTACATCGAGAAGCTCGAAAGCCCGAGCGCCGTGCGCATGGCCTCGCGCATCGGGACCAGCGTGTCGCTGCATTCGACGGCCGTCGGCAAGGCGTACCTCGCCGCGCTCGACGACAAGCGCTACAAGGCGCTGGTCAAGGGATTGCCGCTGCCGCGCCATGCCGCCAACACCGTGACCGACGCCGCCGCACTGCGCGCCCAGGTCGAGCAGGTGCGCGAACGCGGCTGGTCGGTGGACAACGAGGAGAACGAGGCCGGCATCTTCTGCTTTGGCGCCGCGATCCGGAACGCGGCGGGTGAGCCGGTGGCCGCCATCAGCGTGAGCACCCTGCTGTTCCGCCAGAAGGAGAACCCCGAGCAGGCCTATGTCGAACCGTTGCTGGAGGCCTGCCGCGTGATTTCGGAGCGCATTGCGCAGACACCGTCGCTGCAAGTGGGGGACGTGTTGTAGCGCCGTGCCGATCAGGCGGCCTGCCGAGATGCGCCGCGGGCCGCCGACCTGGCCGCTTGCTTCGCTGGCTTTCGAGGTGCGAGTGGCGGTGGCAAGGGCGCATGCCGCAAGTCGGCGCCCATCATGAACAAGGCGGCTTCGATCTCGCGCGAGGACTGGAAGGCACAGGCCTCGCGATCACGCTTCTCGAAAGCCGCGCACAGCACCCAGTTCGCGCGGACGTTCCATCGCGCATGCTCGTCGGCATTGGCGATCTGCCGGAACAGGATCGGATCCGGACGACGGATCTTGATCGTCGCCGGATTCGTGCGGGCGAGATTGCCCTGGTTGGCCGGCAGGCAGCCGAAGCGCAGCAACTCCGAGGCCGTGGCGCCGGTGTCCCTTTCCCACCTGCAGACCAGCCAGGCCAGCGCGGCGGCCACGCGGCTGTCGTAGATGATGAAGTCGTCGAGCAGCAGCGCGTAGACCTTGGTGAAGCCCGAGTTGAAGCGCAGGTCCGGCATGCCGGAGAAGTCGTCCGTGTCCTCCCGCAGCGCCTTGGCCGTGTCCGCGAGCATCGCGCGAAGCCCGGGCCGGTTGGCTTCCACCCAGCCCCGGTTCCCCTTCTTCGTGTAGACGCCGCCCCAGGTCAGGATGGCGGCGACCCAGTCGAAGGGGTCGCCCTCGGCATCCGCCATCGCGGCTCGCAGGCCTTGTTGAAGCCGCGCCAGTTCCTGGTGGTTGCGCTCGAAGTCCGCCTTGCCCTCCATGCGCACGCTGCCGACCTCTGGCACTTCGAATTGCGTCGCCTTGGCGGGCCATGCGTAGGCCAGCAAGGCGTCGTGCAGGGTGCGGTAGATACCGTTTCCATGAGGCAAGCCGGCCAGTTCCCGCTGGTGCCTGAAGCCGATCTCGTGGCCGTGCAGGACCTTGACGAGCCAGTCCACGAAATCCTCGGCCTGCGCCAGGTACTCTTTCTTGTTCATTCGATGCGTGTTGTCGGGGAGGGGCCGCGATCCTTGCGACCGATGGGATCGACATGGAAAGCGGGCCAAGGTGTGTGCATGCGCCACCGCGACTGGCGACATCGCATGCGGCGCGCTTTCTAACACGGCGGGGCGCTCAGTCACTGGCTCGCGTTTGCGAGTCACTGACTGCAAAGCCGTATGGCAGCAGGGGCGTGAGTCCTGCGGCATCATGCCGCGATGCTCCCCCTTTCCATCCTCGACCTCTCGCCCATCTGCGAAGGCGGCGACGCCGCGCAGTCCTTCCGCAATTCGCTCGCGCTCGCGCAGCATGGTGAAAAGCTCGGCTACCGCCGCTACTGGCTGGCCGAGCACCACGGCATGCCCGGTATCGCGAGCGCGGCCACCGCGGTGCTGCTGGCCTACGTCGGCGCCGGCACCTCGACCATCCGCATCGGCGCCGGCGGCGTGATGCTGCCGAACCATTCGCCGCTGGTGATCGCCGAGCAGTTCGGCACGCTCGAATCGCTCTACCCTGGCCGCATCGACCTCGGCCTCGGCCGCGCGCCGGGCTCCGACCAGCGCACCGCGCATGCGCTGCGGCGCAACCTCGAATCCGACGCGGACCAGTTCCCGCAGGACGTGGTCGAGCTGATGGACTTCATGTCCAAGAGCCCGCGGCAGGCCGTGCGCGCGGTGCCGGGCATGGGCCTGGAAGTGCCGGTGTGGATCCTCGGCTCCAGCACCTTCGGCGCGCAACTGGCCGCGCACCTGGGGCTGCCCTATGCCTTCGCCTCGCACTTCGCGCCGCAGCAGATGATGCAGGCCATCGAGATCTACCGGAAGACCTTCAAGCCCTCGGCGCAGTTGCAGAAGCCCTACGTGATGCTGGGCTTCAACGTGTTCGTCGCGGACACCGACGCGCAGGCGCGCTTCCACGCGACCTCCTGGCAGCAGGCCTTCGTGAACCTGCGCAGCGGCCGCCCTGGTCGACTGCTGGCGCCGGTGGAGGGCTACTACGAGCGCTCCGGTCCGGCCGAGCGGGCCTTGCTCGATTCGGTGCTGTCGTGCTCGGCGGTGGGCTCGCCCGAAACGGTGCGCGAGGCGGTCAATGCCTTCCTCGCGCGCACCGGCGCCGACGAATTGATGATCACCTCGCAGGTGTACGACCACCCGGCGCGCTTGCGTTCCTACGGCTTGCTGGCGGAAGTGAGCGAGAGCGCCACGTCGAAGGTGTAGAGGGCCGTCCGCGAGCCGCTGCGAGGTCGCGCGCAGCGGCGCGTGACCAGCGCCAGGCGGGCCGCCTCGCATCCCGCAGTCCTGCGCCGCCACCTGACAGACTTGTCATCTTGCCGTCAGGGTGGTGTCCGCGCCGGCTTCCTAGAGTGGCCGCATGCGAATACTGTGTCTGGCCCTGGCTGCCGCTTCACTGGCGGGCTGTGCCGTCGGCCCTGACTACCAGCGCCCCGCGCTGACCGGCGGCGTCACCGCCCCGGTCTTCAAGGAAATCGGCGAGAACGCCAAGGCCGGCGATAACTGGAAGCCCGCCACACCGGGCAGCGTCGATGCGACCCTGCCGTGGTGGACCGCCTACGGCGATGCCCGGCTCAATGCGCTCGTGGAGCAGGCCGATGCGGCCAACCAGGACATCCGCCTGGCCGAGGCCCGCTACCGGCAGGCGCAGGCCCTGGTGCAAGGCGCCGAGTCCGCGTGGTTCCCGACTGTCGGCGCCAGCGGCGGCGTGATCCGCGCGCGTGCCAAGAATGCGCAGGGCGTATCGGCGGTTGGCGATTCGCATGCGTGGTCGCTGCAGGCGAGCTGGGAACCGGACCTCTGGGGCCGCGTGCGGCGTGCCGTCGAGGGCGCGAGCGACACCGCGCAGGCCACGCAGGCCGACCTGGCCGCGGCACGCCTCGCGGTGCAGGCTTCCATGGCCACCAGCTACATCGCGCTGCGCGTGGCCGACGCGCAGCAGCAGCTCTACACGCGCACCGTCGAGGCCTACAAGAAGTCGGCCCAGATCTCGCAGAGCCAGTACCGCGCCGGCATCGTCACGCGTGCCGATGTGGAACTGGCCAACACCACGCTGCAGTCCGCGCAGGCGCAGGCCATCGACATCGAGATCGCACGCCGGCAGCTCGAGCATGCGATCGCCGTGCTGCTCGGCAAGACGCCTTCCGAGTTCTCGCTGCCGCCCGACGCGCTCGCCCTGACGCTGCCGCAGGTTCCGGTGGGCGTGCCTTCCGAATTGCTCGAACGCCGCCCCGACATCGCCGGCGCCGAACGCCGCGCCGCCTCGGCCAACGCCGGCATCGGCTATGCGCAGGCGGCCTACTACCCGAACCTGTCGCTGTCGGCCGCGGCCGGCTTCACGGGGGGAGGATTCGGCGGCTGGCTCAACGCGCCCGACAAGGTCTGGTCGCTCGGCGCGGCGCTGGCAGGCACGCTGTTCGATGGCGGGTTGCGCAATGCGCAGGTCGCGCAGGCCCGCGCCACCTTCGATGCCTCCGCCGCGCAATACCGGCAGACCGTGCTGGCCGGCTTCCAGGAGGTCGAGGACAACCTGGCCGCGCTCGACCTGCTGGCGCAGGAGCGCACGGTGCAGGATGCCGCGGTGCAGTCGGCGCGCAATGCCGAGCGCGTGTCGCTGGCGCAATACCGCGCCGGCACCGCCACCTACCTCGCGGTGATCACCGCGCAGACGCTGGCCCTCAACAACGAGCGCACGGCGCTGCAGTTGCAAGGCCGCCAGTACGCCGCCAGCGTCGCGCTGGTCAAGGCGGTCGGCGGCGGCTGGAACGCGAGCCAGCTCCAGGCCAGCACCGCGGCCAGCCCCACCACTTCCGGTCCGGTGGCAACCGCCGCCGATGCGCCGTCCCGCAAATGACCATCCGGTGGTTCGCGACACAGCACGCCCATTGACCGACGACGAATGAACGCCATGGATTCCTCTGCCACCCCTCTTCCTCCCCATCGACGCTCGCGCTGGCCGATGGTCCTCACCCTCCTCGTCGTCATCGCGCTGGCCGCCTTCTTCGGCCGCAAGCTGTTCACGCATGAAGCGCCGAAGGCTGCGGCACCGCCCGCGGTGCCCGTGACCACCGCCAAGGTCGCGACCGAGACCGTGCCCGTCGCGCGCAGCAACGTCGGCACGGTGATGACCGTGGCCACCGTCACGGTGCGCTCGCGTGTCGACGGCCAGCTCGACCGCGTCGACTTCAAGGAAGGCCAGGACGTGAAGGCCGGTCAGGTGCTCGCGCGCATCGACCCGCGCACCTTCCAGGCGCAACTCGAACAGGCGCAGGCGCAAAAGGCCAAGGACCAGGCCACGCTCGCCAATGCGCAGGCCGACCTCAAGCGCTACGGCGACCTCATCAAGGAAGACGCGACCAGCCAGCAGACGCTCGACACGCAGAAGGCGCTGGTCAACCAGCTCACCGCCGCGCTCAAGGCCGACGACGCGCAGGTGCATTTCGCGCAAGTGCAGCTCGACTTCACCACCATCACCGCGCCCATCAGCGGCCGCATCGGCGCGCGGCTGGTCGACCCCGGCAACATCGTCCACGCGACCGACGCCAACGGCCTCCTGGTCATCAACCAGATCGACCCGATCGCGGTGCAGTTCACGCTGCCCGAGAGCAGCTTCCAGGCCGTCAACAAGGCGCTGCGCGGCGCTCAGGAGCCGCTGCAGGTGCAGGCCATCGACCGTGACACGCACGAGCCGCTCGCGGCCGGCAAGCTGGTGCTGCTCAACAATCAGATCGACGTCGCCACCGGCACCATCGCGTTGAAGGCGCAGTTCCCGAACAGCGAGCACAAGCTGTGGCCCGGCCAGTCGGTCGATGCGCGCGTGGTGCTCGGCCAGCGCGCCGATGCGCTCACCGTGCCCGCCGCCGTGGTGCAGCGCGGCCCGGACGGCTTCTTCGCCTATGTGGTTGGTGACGGTGACAAGGTGCGCGTGCAGCCGATCGGCGTGGCCGACACGGTCAACGGCAAGGCCACCATCGACAAGGGCCTGAACGCGGGGGATCGCGTGGTCGTCGACGGCCAGTACAAGCTCACGCCGGGGGCGCGCATCGTCGAATCGAAGCAGGGCGGTGCGGCAGCGCCGGCGGCGAGCACCTCGCCGGCGGAAGCTTCCGCCGCTTCGCCTTCTGCCGCTTCGCCTTCTGCCGCTTCGCCTTCTGCCACCGCGCCTTCTGCCGGCACGGCCACCGTCGCAACGGGGGCGAAGCCGTGAGCATTTCCGCCGCCTTCATCAAGCGCCCGATCGGCACCTCGCTGCTCGCACTCGCCATCCTGCTGGTCGGCCTCGTGGCCTGGCCGCTGCTGCCGGTGGCGCCGCTGCCGCAGGTCGACTTCCCGACCATCCAGGTCACCGGCCGCTTGCCGGGCGCGAGTCCGGAGACGATGGCGTCGAACGTCGCGCAGCCGCTGGAGCGCCAGTTCTCGCTGATCGCGGGGCTGTCGCAGATGACCTCGAACAGCTCGCTCGGCCTCACGCAGATCACGCTTCAATTCGACCTGGACCGAAACATCGATGCCGCCGCGCTCGACGTGCAGACCGCCATCAACGCGGCCAGCGGCCAGTTGCCCAACAACCTGCCGAGCCCGCCGAGCTTCCGCAAGATCAACCCGGCCGATTCCTCGGTGCTGATCCTCGGCGTGCAGTCCAAGGTCTTGCCGCTGATCCAGGTCAACGACTATGCCGACAACGTGCTGGCGCAGCAGATCTCGCGCATCGCGGGCGTGGGCCTGGTCAACATCTTCGGCCAGCAGAAGCCCGCCGTGCGCGTGCAGATCGATCCGGCCAAGATCAAGGCCGTGGGTCTGAGCCTGGAGGACGTGCGCGGCGTGATCGCACAGACCACGGTGAGCCAGCCCACTGGCACCATCGACGGTGCGACGCAGGCGCTCAACGTCTACACGAATGACCAGCTGCTGAAGGCCGCGCCGTGGAACGACATGGTGCTGGCCTGGCGCAACGGCGCACCGATCCGCGTGCGCGACGTGGGCGTGGCGGTGGATGGACCGGAGAATGCCAAGGTCGCGGCCTGGGGATATGCCGGCGCCGCAGCCGACAAGGACACCGACATCGACAACGGCCGCGTGATCCTGCTGGCCATCACCAAGCAGCCCGGTGCCAACGTGATCGAGACGGTGGACCGCATCCAGGCCGCGCTGCCGAAGTTGCGCGCTGCCATTCCCCCGAGCGTTACGGTCGACACCCTGATCGACCGCACCCAGACCATCCGCGCCTCGGTGAAGGACGTGGAGTTCACGCTGGTGCTGTCGATCGCGCTGGTCGTGATGGTGATCTTCGTGTTCCTGCGCAACGTGACGGTCACACTGATCCCCAGCATCACCGTGCCGCTGGCGCTGTTGGGCACGGCGGCCGTGATGTACGTGGTCGGCTACAGCCTGGACAACCTGTCCTTGATGGCCCTGACCATCGCAGTCGGCTTCGTCGTGGACGATGCGATCGTGATGCTGGAGAACATCTATCGCCACATCGAGGACGGCATGAAGCCGATGGAGGCTGCGCTGAAAGGCGCAGGCGAGATCGGCTTCACCATCGTCTCGATCTCGGTGTCGCTGGTGGCGGTGTTCATCCCGCTGCTGCTGATGGGCGGGATCGTGGGGCGGCTGTTCCGCGAGTTCGCGGTGACGGTGACGCTGACCATCGCGGTGAGCGTGATCATCTCGCTGACGCTCACGCCGATGATGTGCGCCAAGTTCCTCAAACCCCATGTGCACAACGAGAAGCACGGCCGCCTGTACCAGATGTTCGAGCGCTTCTTCGAGGCCATGCTCAACGGCTACAAGCGCGGCCTGCACCTGGTGCTGCGCCATCCCTTCATCACGCTGATGAGCTTTATCGCGACGGTGGCCGCCACGGTGGCGCTGTTCATCGTGATCCCCAAGGGCTTCTTCCCGCAGCAGGACACCGGCTTCATCTTCGGCTCGGCCGACTCGGCGCAGGACTCGTCCTCCGAGATCATGCACGGCCGCATGCTGCAGCTCGCCGACATCGTGCGCAAGGATCCGGACGTCACGGCCTTCGGCCTGCAGGCCGGTGCCAGCACCTTCAACTCGGGCAATTTCTTCATCGGCCTGCGGCCCAAGGACGAAGGCCGCACCTCCAACGCCGACGAGGTGATTGCGCGGCTGCGGCCCAAGCTCGCGGCAGTGCCCGGCGTGACGCTGTTCATGCAGGCGGGCCAGGACATCACCGTGGGCGGACGCCAGTCGCGGACCCAGTACCAGTACACGCTGACCGACCCGAACCTCGCGGAACTCAACGAATGGTCGCCCAGGCTGATGGAGACGTTGAAGCAGTTGCCCGAACTGACTGACGTCACCTCCGACCAGCAGAACCGCGCACCGACCGCGATGGTCACCATCGACCGCCAGCGCGCATCGAGCTACGGCATCTCGCCCGCGATGGTCGATGCGACCATCTACGACGCCATCGGCCAGCGCCAGGTGGCACAGTACTTCACGCAGCTCAACAGCTACAACGTGGTGCTCGAAGTCACGCCGGCGCTGCAGAAGGACCCGTCGCTGTTCAGTCACCTGTACCTGACCTCGCCGATCAACGGCCAGCAGATTCCGCTGTCGACCTTCGTCACGGTGGACACCAGCAAGACCGGCTATCTCGCGATCGCGCACCAGGGCCAGTTCCCCGCGGTGACGATCTCCTTCAACCTCAAGCCCGGCACCGCGCTCGGCGATGCGGTCAAGGCCATCAACAACGCGCAGGCCAAGATGGGCGTGCCGGCCACGCTGACCGGCACCTTCCAGGGCACCGCGCAGGCCTTCGGCGATTCGCTGCGCACGCAGCCCTACCTGATCGCCGCGGCGCTGATCTCGGTCTACATCGTGCTGGGCCTGCTCTACGAGAGCTACATCCACCCGCTGACCATCCTCTCGACGCTGCCATCGGCCGGCGTGGGCGCATTGCTGATCCTCATGGCCGGCGGGTACGATCTGAGCGTGATCGCGCTCATCGGCATCATCTTGCTTATCGGGATCGTCAAGAAGAACGGCATCATGATGGTGGACTTTGCATTGCACGCGGAGCGCGACAAGGGCATGTCGCCGCAGGATGCGATCTATGAAGCCTGCGTGCTGCGCTTCCGCCCGATCATGATGACCACCATGTGCGCGCTGCTCTCCGGCCTGCCGCTGATGCTGGGCACCGGCGCCGGCTCGGAGTTGCGCCGCCCGCTGGGCTTCGCGATGGTGGGCGGCCTGATCCTTTCGCAGATGCTCACTCTCTTCACCACGCCGATCATCTACCTCTACCTCGACCGCGCGCACCACTGGTACATGCGACGCAAGGATGCGCGCCGCCAGCGCCAGGGCCTGCCGCCACTGGCGCCCGCCGGAGCCGTCGCCACGGAATGACCATCACCACGGGCCCACGATGAAAGTCCTGATCGTCGAAGACGAACGCAAGACGGCCGAGTACCTGCACCAGGGTCTGACGGAGCAGGGCTGCACGGTCGACCTGGCCTTCGACGGCATCGACGGGCAGCACATGGCGCTGCACTACGACTTCGACGTGATCGTGCTCGACGTGATGCTGCCGGGGCTGGACGGCTTCTCGATCCTCAAGTCGTTGCGCAGCGTGAAGAACACGCCGGTCATCATGCTCACCGCCCGCGACGGCGTGGCCGACCGCGTGCGCGGCCTGCAGGACGGCGCGGACGATTACCTGGTCAAGCCCTTTTCCTTCATCGAGTTGCTGGCGCGGCTGCAGGCGCTCACGCGGCGCGGTCGCAGCCATGAGACGACCTTGCTGCGCGTGGGCGACCTGCACATCGACCTGCTGGCACGCAAGGCCGTGCGTCAGGGCCAGCGCATCGACCTCACGGCCAAGGAGTTCGCGCTGCTCGGCGTGCTGGCGCGGCGGCAGGGCGAGATCCTGTCGAAGACGGTGATCGCCGAACTGGTGTGGGACATGAACTTCGACAGCAACACCAACGTGGTCGAGGTGGCCATCAAGCGGTTGCGCACCAAGATCGATGCGCCCTTTGGCAAGAGCCTGCTGCACACGATCCGCGGCATGGGGTACGTGCTGGAAGACCGCGGCGACGTGCAGGAAGCAACTGCGGACAGCCCATGAGGAAGTCGATCGCCGTCCGGCTCGCGCTGATGTTCGCCGCAGCGGCGCTGGTCGGCTTCGCGCTGATCGGCGGCGCGCTGCACCGCGTGCTGGCGGTCGAGTTGCTGCGGCACCAGGACGAGCAGATCGACGCGCGCATCGACGACATGTCGTACATGCTCCAGCATGGCCGCACGGTGGGCCTGGGCGAACGCATCCGCACGAAGCTCGACACCCTGGCCACCGACGACGCCCGCACGCGCTCTTGGATGTGGAGCGAGGACCCGACCTTCCGCTATGGCGAAGGCATGCCGCAGATTGCGCCCGACAAGCTGGAGGCCATGGAAGCCAGCGTGGGCCCCGAGGCGAAGCGGATGCGCGTGCGCGCCGTATGGGTGCCGGCCAGCGACACGCGTGCTGCCGTGCGCGTGATGGTCGGCGCCGACGCGGAGCCCTTCAACGACACGTTGCGCACCTTCGAGACGGCCGTTGTCGTGCTCACGCTGCTCGGCACGGCACTGTCGGCTGCGCTCGGCTACTGGATCGCGCGCATCGGCCTGGCGCCGGTGCAGCGCCTGTCGGCCGACGCGCAACGCATCGGGCCAGACAACCGCGAGCAGCGGCTGCAACTGCCCGCGCTGCCCGGCGAACTGGCCGACCTCGGCGCCTCCTTCAACGCCGCGCTGGACCGCCTCGACGCGGCCTACCGCCAGCTCGCCACCTTCAGCGACGATGTGGCACACGAACTGCGCACGCCGCTTGCCAACATGATCGGCCAGACCCAGGTCGCGCTGGCGCGTGCCCGCACCGCCGATGCCCTGCGCGAGGTGCTGCAGTCCGACCTGGAGGAACTGGAGCGCCTGCGCGCCATCGTCGCCGACATGCTCTTCCTCGCGCGGGCCGAGCAGGGCGTGCGCGCGCGCGACTTGGTCGCCTCGTCGATCGCGCAGGAGGTCGGCAAGACCGTGGAGTTCCTCGACCTGCTGCTCGACGAGGCCGGCATGACGGTGCATGTCGAAGGCGATGCCGTCGCGCCGATCCAGACCGCGCTGTTCCGCCGCGCGCTGACCAACCTGCTGCAGAACGCGATCCAGCATTCGCGGCCCGGCGCACGCGTGGACGTGCACATCGTGCAGGGCGAGCGCACGGCCGAGGTCAGCTTCACCAACCCGAGCGAGACCATCGCGCCGGAGCACCTGCCGCGCCTGTTCGACCGCTTCTACCGTGTCGACACCTCGCGCCGCAACAGCGGGGAGAACCACGGCCTGGGCCTGTCGATCGTCAAGGCCGTGGCGCTGATGCACGACGGGCAGGTGTTCGCGCGTTCGGAGGACGGCATGACGACCGTGGGCTTCAGCGTCTCGACCGCGGTCGACGATCGCGGGCACAGCCAGTTCGATAAACTGCCGGGGGAGCGGGTCAAGACCTCGTCGGTGGCTGCGCGGGCTTGAGCGTCGCGGCCTGCATCGGGCGTTGAAATTCGCGGCGCTGCACCTCGCTTTGGCATAAGTTCGCGGCATGCCCGTACCGATCCTCGCTGACCTCGCCCTCGGCCTGCGCGACGAGTGGCGGGCGTTCTCGTGGCGCAACCCTCGCACCTTGCAGGCCCTGCGGCCCGTGCTCTCCGTGCTGAGCGCCGTGGCCACGGCGCATGCGCTGGACCTGCACGATACATGGTGGGCCGCCATCACCGCGTTCATGGTGATGCAGGCGGACTTCGGCTCGTCGTTCTACCGAGGCGTGCTGCGCATCGTCGGCACGCTGTGCGGCGCGGCGCTCGGCTTCCTGTTGGGCCCGACCGGGGCAGGGCACCCGTTCCTGTTCGTAGCGTTGATGAGCGCGGCCACATGGGCCGGCCTCTACGCCGCGCTGCGCTGGCGCCACAGCTATGCCTGGGTGCTGGCGCTGGTGACCTTCGCCATGGTGATGTGCGAGGCGCTGGAGGGCTCGGCCGGCCTTGGGACGTTCGCCCTGGAGCGCATCGGGAACATCCTGCTCGGCACGCTGGCCTGCATCGTCGTGGCGGGGCTGACCGACCGGCGCGTACTGTCTGCGGTCTTCCGGCGCAGCACCCCAGTCCTCTCGGCCGACCCGATCGCGCACCTTCCCACTGGCCGCCTCTCCGAGTCACCGGCGCAGGCGCGCAGCATTGCGGTGCATGCGCTGCACGGCGCCGTCGTCGTGGCGCTGCTCTCGGTCGTCCTTCTCGTCGAGCACCTCGGCTCTTTCGCCCAGGCTCTCGTGACCACCATCGCGGTGCTGGTGGTGCCACTGGAAGGCGGCGCGGCGATGTCGGACGTGCACGGCCGGGTCGTGGAGCGCATGGTGCAGCGCTTCGTGGGCTGCCTCGCCGCGGGCGCCATTGCCTTCGCCTCGCTGCCCTTGCTTGAAGGTCGCGCGCCGTGGTGCCTGCTCACGCTGTGCGCGGGCGCGTGGCTTGGCGCTTTCTTGCAGAGCGGCGCGCCTGTCGTGCGCTACATGGCGGCGCAGTTCAGCGTCGCCTTCCTCATGGTGTTCGTGCAGGACCGCGGCTGGAACGTCGACAGCCGCCCGGCCTTCGAGCGGCTGGCGGGAGTGCTTGCCGGCATTGCGGCGCTCGGTGTGGTGCTGCTCGTGTCGGGCGCCCTGAGGAAGCTGTGGGGCCGCAAGGAATCCAAATCCGCCGGTGCGTGACCTTCGGCGCTACCAGATGAAGGGCTTCGTCCTGCATGTCGCGCAGTAAAGCGTTTGCTCAGCTTGACCATCGAAGGTCAGCGACCCGACACGAAGCTGCGTCATGGACCAGCGCGCGTGCCGTCCATCCTTAAAGCGCACGGTGCCCGCGGCGTAGCAGGGCGACCAGTCCAGCGTCGAATGCCCCGCACCGTCAGGAACACGCTTCGCTTGCCGCAGAAACCGCCGGACCAGACCCTCCGTTACAACGAATCCGGAGCATTTCACCGAAGGGTCGCTTTCCAGCGTGGACTTTGCGCCGTTTTCGGTGATGGTCACTCGCTGGACGGATGCGATGGAAAGCGGGCACAGCGGCGGTTCAGTCTCGGACCCCCGTGTACAGCGTCCGTCAGCCAAGGCATCGAGGGAAGCCGCAGCAAGAACAGCCGCAGCCAGCAGAACGCGCTTCACCATTGCGCCGAAAGCGCCTCGGTCGGATTCTTGCGGGAGACCTCAGGATGCCTGAAGACCTCTCGCAAGGGCACCTTGAGCGTGGTCGTCAACTCCTGCACGAGCCATTTGAGCGAGGCGTTCTGCGCCGCGCTCACGGCCTCGTACTTCTTCTGATCCTCCAGGACGCTCGTTCCTCTCGGCAGCGGTTCGCCCACCAGTTCGATCCCGATGCTGTCCTCATTGGAGGGAAAGCGATCCGGCGCCTTCTTTGTCCGTTCGTGCTTGTCTTCGGCCCGTGGATTGAATTTGCTCAGCGATTTCAGTTCGGTTGGGGTGCAGCGCTTCTCCAGAAGGCATCGCGACTTGAGCTTGCCAACGTGCCATGTCTGGCGATGCAGCGAGGCCGTCTGATAGATCGTGCCGTCGCGGTCAATCAGGAAATGAGCCCCGTTGGCCGATGCTTGCAAGTAGCTGCTCAATGACGACTGTGCGGTCGCGCCGCCTGTCTGGTGAACGATGATTCCGCTGACGGCAGTCATTGCGGCTCGCTCGATGGTCGGCCTGCGTGCGTTAAGTATCCGGGGATGCACGCACATCCCGTTCGAGTCCAAAGCGATCATATGTAGTTCTCCCTGTTGTGTTATTTGGTATTGCCGACAGCGCCCGCTACTCCCCCACCCCCATCACCGCCATCCGTCCCTGCGCAGCGGCCACGTCATGGCTCAGCACCACGATGTCGTGCTTGCGTCCGCTGCGGTCGCGCACCTGCCCGGCCAGCAGGGCTTCGGGCCGGAAGCCCATGCTCTCGAACAGCGCAATCGCGCCGCGCTGGTCGGTGGTCATCTGGGCCACGAGCTTCTCCAGGCCGACCGCCAGCGCCTGCACGAAGCCTTCCTGGATCAGGTGCCGGCCCAGCCCCAGCCCGCGCGCATCGGCGCTCACCACGGCCCGCAATTCGCCCACATGCGGCGACCACGAATGGTCGTCATGCATCAGCGCGGTGCAGCCGATCACCTTGCCATTGGCGCGCGCGATCAAGCTAGGCATGCGGTTCAGTTCCACCGCCTCGCGCATCCAGGCCTTCATCACGCGCGGCTGTCCGATGTCGCGCGACATGAACAGCAGGTCGTGCTCCGGCAGCGATTGCGCGAAGGCCATCAGCGCGTCCTCGTCGCCGGCGCGCAGCAGGTCGATCTGCACCGCGGTCCCGTTGCAGTCCACGGTGCGCGGATACGTGTGCGCCCCGTCTTCCTTCTTCGTTGCAGTCGCCTTCTTCATGTCGATCGTCCCCCGAGCCATTGGTCCAGCTTCGGCCACATGCGCTTGACGGCGTTCGGTCCCGCCACCAGGCTCACGTGTCCTCCCTTCAAGATCACTTCTTCCTTGTCGGTCGAGCCGACCTTTTCCATCAGCGGATGCGCGGCCTCATACGGCACGATGTGGTCGTGCTCGGCCACGATCGACAGCAGCGGCACCTTGATGTTGCCGAGGTCCACCGTCTTGCCACCGACCTTCAGCGTGCCGTTGAACAGCTCGTTGCCCCACATCAGCGTCTTGATGGTCTGCGCGAAGTACGCGCCCGCCAGCGGCAGCGTCTCCGCGCCCCAGCGGTCCATCATGCGGTACTGCTTGACGTACGCATCGTTCCAGAGGTTGTCCCACAGGCGGATGTTGCCGGTCAGGCGGCCGGTGGGCCGCAGCGCGTCGAAGCCGCTGACGATGACCGGTGCCGGCACGATGCCGAAGGCATCCGCCATCTTGTCGACCTTGAAGTGCCGCTTGTTCGACCAGGCTTGGAACTCGGTCATCTTGCTGAAGTCGATCGGCGTGGTGAAGCACACCAGGTTGTTCACCGGGCCGTCGGCATGCGTGGCCATGTACATGGTCGCCAGCACACCGCCCATGCAGTATCCGATCATGTTGACGTCCTGCACGCCGGAGTGCTCCTGCACGCGGCGCACGCAGTCGGGGATGAAGCGCTGCGTGTAGTCCTCGAAGCGCAGGTTGGCCTCGTCCGGCCGCGGCGGATTCCAGTCCATCACGTAGACGTCGTAGCCGGCCTTGAGCAGGAACTCCACCAGGCTCTGCCCCGGCGCCAGGTCGAAGATGTAGGCCTTGTTGGTGGTGGCCATCACCAGCAGCATCGGGATCCGGTAGATCTCGTCGGCCATCGGCCGGTAGTGGTAGAGGCTCAGCGTACCGCGGCTGTAGATGACGTCCTTGGGCGTGGTGCCCACGGTCGCCGGCTCGGCCGCCAGGTACTCGACGCCCTTGATGCTGCGCTTGACGGCCCGGTCGATCTCCTCGCGCACGCGCGAGACCCACGAGGGGTCCGGCGCCGCTTCCGCCTTGGGAGTGCTCGACATGGTCAGGCCTTCTTGCGGGCCGGGCGCTTGGCTGCTGGCGCTGCCTTGGCGGCGCGCGGGGTCGCTGCCTTGGCCGTGGTCTTGGGTGCGGGCTTCGGTGTTGCCCTGGTCACAGCCCTGGTCGCGGCCTTGGGCGCGACGGTCGCGGCGGCAGCTTCCGCGCCTGGCGCCGCCGCAACCGGCGCGGCAGCTGCGGGTGCCTCAGCGGACGTCGGTGGCACGCGCGTGCGCGGCGGCATCGGCGCTGGTGTGGAGGAAGGTGCGGAGGGCGACTTGCCGCTGACCTGCCGGCACAGGAACTCCAGCATGTCCTCGATCCGGTGCAGGCGCTCGCCGATCTCGGTGAGGTCGTCGCGGCTGGCCAGGTTCATTTCCTTGAGCACCGTTTTGTTGGCCTTGGTCAGGGCCTGCTGCATGCCCATCGTCGCGCCCGAGACCGTGTGCAGCACCTTGGCGAATTCTTCGGTCTTCAACTGCTTGCCGGCCACCTTGTTGGCCGTCCCTTCCCACTGCGCGAGCGCATCGCGCCACATCTCCAGCGGGTCGAGTATGGATAGTCCGCTCTTTGCCATCGTGCCTTCTCCTTGAGTGTTGTCTCGTCGGGCGATGCTACTCGCAGGAGGCTTGCATGCGCAGGGCTTTTCTGCGTGCCGCGGCGACACGCGGGCCGGCAGGCACGTGCAAGGGTGGGCGCTAACTCGCCGCCGAAATCACGCCGCCGCCGAGGCAGACTTCGCCGTCGTAGAGCACTGCCGACTGCCCCGGCGTCACGGCCCATTGCGCCTGCGGAAAGTCGAGCCGGATGCGCCCGTTGGCACCCTCGGCGAGCGCGCACTCCGCGTCGGACTGCCGGTAGCGCGACTTGGCCCCGTACTCGCCCGCAACGGGCGCCGGCCCCGCCACCCAGCTCGTGTCGTCGGCCTCCAGCGAGTGCGTCAGCAGCCACGGATGGTCATGGCCCTGCACCACCCACAGCGTGTTCTTCTCGACGTCCTTGCGCGCCACGAACCACGGCGAATGATCGCCGCCGCCGCGCTGCGCGCCCTTCTCCTTGACGCCGCCGATGCCCAGCCCCTGCCGCTGCCCCAGGGTGTAGAAACTCAGCCCCTGGTGCTCGCCGATGGTGCGGCCCCGCGCATCCTTGATCGGCCCCGGCGCCTTGCTGATGTAGCGGTTGAGGAACTCGCGGAAGGGCCGCTCGCCGATGAAGCAGATGCCGGTCGAGTCCTTCTTCTTCGCATTCGGCAGGCCGATCTCGTCGGCGATGCGGCGCACCTCGGTCTTGTGCAGCTCGCCGACCGGGAACAGCGTCTTCGACAGCTGTGCCTGGTTCAGCCGGTGCAGGAAGTAGCTCTGGTCCTTGGATGGGTCCAGCCCCTTCAGCAATTCGTGCCTGCCCGTGGCCGCGTTGAAGCGGGCACGCGCGTAGTGGCCGGTCGCGATCTTCTCAGCGCCCAGGCGCATCGCATGGTCGAGGAAGGCCTTGAACTTGATCTCGGCATTGCACAGCACGTCGGGGTTGGGCGTGCGGCCGGCCTGGTACTCGCGCAGGAACTCGGCGAAGACGCGGTCCTTGTAGTCGGCCGCAAAGTTGACGTGCTCGATCTCGATGCCCAGCACGTCGGCCACGCTGGCCGCGTCGACGAAGTCGATGTTCGACGAGCAGTATTCGCTGTCGTCATCGTCCTCCCAGTTCTTCATGAAGATGCCGATGACCTCGTGGCCCTGTTGCTTGAGCAGGTGCGCCGTGACCGCGGAGTCGACCCCGCCACTCAGACCCACCACGACGCGCTGCTTTTTTTCCATGACCGGGCGATTGTCCCAGCCTCGGCCGGGGCAGGTCAGGCCGGGGGAATTGGCCGCGTGACGGACGGATCGACGTGGATCAGGTCCAGCGGATAGCGCTGCCCGGCCAGGTAATCCTCGATGCATTGCAGCAGCAGCGGGCTGCGGTGCCGTTCGGTGCTGGCTCGAATCTCGTCGATGCCGAGCCACAGCGTGCGCACGATGCCGGTGTCGAGCGGGCGCTCGGGCTCGAAGGCGCCCAGCTCGCCGCTGAAGGCGAAGCGCATGTAGGTCACGTCCTCGCCGCCGGCCTGCTTCTGGAAGCGGGCCATGTACACGCCGACCAGCGCGGTCGGCGTGAAGTGGTGGGCCGTTTCTTCCAGCGCCTCGCGGGCGCAGCCCTCGGCGGGCGATTCGCCGGGGTCGAGGTGGCCCGCCGGCGTGTTGAGCTTCAGGCCGCCAGCGGTGTGCTCCTCCACCAGCAGGAAGCGACCGTCGCGCTCGATCACCGCGGCGACGGTCACGTTGGGTTTCCAGCGCACCGGGCTGGCGGGCATCTCGGGGTTGTGCATCGTTACCTCAGGAGATAACCGCTGAAGCGCCAGATCTTGTCGCGGTCCAGGTGAAAGCTCACCAGCTCGCGCATCGATTGGCGGTTGGCGGCCGTGTTGGTGAAGCGGGTCTCGTACTCGATGCTGACGTACTGGCCGGCCACGTCGGCATTGTTGTCGGCCACCACCTGGCGGTTGACCGCGACCCAGGTGCGCTGCACCGGCGCGCCCAGCGGCCCGCGCGCCTTGGAAATCTGCGCCATGAATTCGCTGCGCGCCACCTGCTTCTTGGCCGCCGCCGTTGCGCCGTCCCACAACTCGCCGGTCTTGCCCTGGTCGACCATCTGGATCACCTGCATGCCGCCGCGCACCATGTCGCTGGCTTCCACTTCCTGCGCGTGGGCCGGCGCCAGCCAGCCGAGCAGCAGCGTCAGTCCAAGCAGCATGGGGATCGTCAGGGGGCGATTCATCGGTCTTCCTTGTCGTCGCCGAGTTCGGCAAGTTCCGCGGCGGTGGGCTTGGGCAGCACCAGCGTCACGGTACAGCCCGCATTCTCCACGCTGTCGATCTCGACCGTGCCGCCATGGCGCTGCACCACGGTGCGCACCAGCAACAGTCCCAGGCCGACGCCGTGCACCTCCGGATGCGACTCACTGTGCAGGCGGTGGAAGGGCTGGAACAGCTGCGACTGCATCGCCAGCGGAATGCCGGGCCCCTGGTCCTGGATCGCCAGCGCCCAATGCTCGGGGCGCTCGAGGACATGGCAATGCAGGTCCGCGCCGGAGGGCGAATACTTCAGCGCGTTGCTCAGCACGTTCTTCAACGCACGCATGAGCAGGCTGCGGTCGACCAGGCACAGGGCTTCGTCGACGTTGTTCACCAGCACGATGTTCACGTTGCGCTTGCGCGCCTGCGCCCAGGCGTCGTCCACGGTCTGCTCCAGCAGGCTGACGACATCGAGCATCTCCGGGTGGAAGGGCTGGGCCTCGGCGCGCGCCAGGTTGACGAACCCGTCCGCCAGCTCCAGCCCGGTTTCGGCATGGCGCCGGATGCGTTGCTGCACCTGCGCGTCGCTCAGTGCGCCAGGGTTGGCGCGCATCAGTTCCAGGATGGTGAGGATGGCGGCGCTCGGCTCGCGGATGTCGTGCGAGATGAAGCGCAGCGCCTCGTCGCGCTGGCTCTGCATCTGGCGCATGCGCGTGATGTCGACCAGCGCCACCATCCAGCCCGCGTGCGCGTTGCCGGCGCTGTAGAAGGGAACGCAACGCAGCAGCAGGGAACGTCCCTGAGAATCCAGTCCCTCGCCGAGGATCGGCTGCGGATCGCGCCCCACCAGCGCGCCCGGCGGCATCATCGGCGCCTCGGTGGTGCGCCAGCGCAGGTCGGCCAGCAGCTCGTGCGCGTCGCGGCCGACCAGGCCGTTCGGCCCGGCCTGCCAGTGCCGCGAGGCCGCGATGTTGCCGAGGAAGACCATGCCGACCGGGCTCAGGATCATGGTCGCGTCGGGCAGTTGGTCGATGCCGTCGCGGATGAAGCGCTGCAGGTCGCGCATGCGCAACCCAGCCTCCGAGGTCACGGCCATCTCGCGGTCGAGGAAGTCCCCGCTCAGCGGGCGCCGTGGCCGCGGCGGCAACCCGCTCATCGCCTCGTTGAGTTGCTCGGTGCCCCAGCGCAAGTAGCGGATCGCAGCCGTCAGGCGCATCAGGCTCCACAGCGGATAGACCAGCAGCAGCCCGAAAAAGCCCGCCGCCGGCGCGAACTGGATGCCCACCAGCGGCCGCGACGCATGCAGCCCCAGGCGCAGGGCCAGCATCGAGCAGATCAGGATCACCACGCCGACCGGGCGCAGCCACAGCAGGCCCAGCAGCGCCACCACCAGCGGGCCAAGGTTGAAGGCGAGGTCCTGGGCCGTCGTCGCCAGCACCACCTGGCGGTGGGTGATCAGGCCTTGCAGCACGCTGCCGAAGATGGTGACGCCGGGCGTGAGGCCCGCTGCCGATGTGGCCGAAGTGGCGTACAGGTCGCCCAGCCCGGCGGCCGTGGTGCCCACCAGCACGTAGCGGTCCGTGAAGGTGCCCTTGGGCACTGCGCCGCGAATCACGTCGACGTACGAGACCGTCCTGAAAGGCGGATCGCCGCGCGTGAACACCACGACCTGGTGGTCCTTGCGCAGCCAGGGCCCTGTCGGTTCGCTCGGCTGCGTGTGCGGATTGGGGGCCGGCGGCAGCGGCGTGCCCTTGGCATAGGCGCCGGCAGCCTCTTCGATGGCCAGGGTGAAGTGAGGCCAGAAGCGACCCGCAAAGCCCTCGTGCATGTAGACCGTGCGGGCCACGCCGTCCTCGTCGATCGACACATGGCTGTGGCCGAGTGCGGTCGCCGCGTCGGCCAGCGCCGGCAGCGGCAGCAGTTCGGACTGCGTCTTGCCGCCGCGCACCTGCAACGCCATCGGCAGCACGACGCAGCCGCTGTCGGAAATGCCGTTGGCCAGTACCCGGTCGTCGCCGGGGTGCTCGTTGTCGGGTTCGGTCATCAGCAGGTCGAGGCCGATGCATTTCGGCGAATCGGCCGCGATGCGGCGCAGCAGTTCCGCATGCAGCGCGCGGCGCCAGGGCCAGCGGCCGATCGCCTCGACGCTCTTCTCGTCGATCGCGACGATCACGATGTCCTTGCTGGGAGGCTGGCTGATCTCGGCACGCGCGTTGTCCTGCAGCATGCGGTCGACGCGCGGCAACGGCTGAGTGATGACCAGCAAGGCGACGAAGCCGAGCATGCCTACCGACAGCAGCAGCCAGGGAACCCGCTTGCGGACACTGCGCCACCACCGATGGCGGAGGCTGGAATCAGAAGGCGCAGGCGGCTGGTACGGCATGGAGGGTGGGCACTGCGCGCGATCTTAGGTCAAGCCGATCAAGTCCCTCATGTGTCGGATCCGCGTTCCGGCCGGTCTGCGGCGTTGCCTTGGCGCGGGTCCGGCGAGGCGTCCTACGGCCGCTCGATCGGCGCGCCGTCGCTTGTCGTCAGGCCGCCGCCGAAGCCGTTGCGCACCACGGCGCCGATGCGCACCTTGCGTGCCGGCGAGAACGGCCCGGCCAGGCCATCTGCGTCGGTTGCCTGCAGCCGCACGAAATACTGGCCGCGCGGCTGCCCGCTCAGCGTCCAGGCGGGCGATGCCAGTTCGACGTCGGCCACCAATTGCGTGAAGGCCTCGTCCCGAGCCAGCTGGCCGCGGAACTTCTGGGCGGAGCCGGCTTGCCAGCGCAGCGTCGGGCTTTCGCCGCTGTCGTCGATGTCGACGGCCCCGGTCGTCGGTGCCTCGGCAACGGTGAACGCCTGCCCGGCGGCAAAGGGGCCGCGCTGCGCTTCCCCGCCGCGCTGGGGCAACGAAGCCACGCGCCACCAATAGTCGCCCGGCGGCAGCGCTGCGATGCCGATGCGGCAATCGCCCGAGCGCACGTCATGCAGTCGCACGTTGCGGAATTCGGCGTCGCTCGCGACCTCGAACAGCACGCCACCGGCACCCGCGACCTCGTTGCACACCAGCTGCCCGGCTTCGCTGGTCACCCTGCCGCCAGGCGCGGGACTCTGGTAGAGCGGCGGCACGGGGTTGGCATGCACGCGGATCGCACGATGCGACTCCGGTCCGGCCAGTCCATCGGGATTGATGGTGCGGACACCGACCGTATAGTCGCCATCCTGGAGCGCCGCGAACTTCACCTTTTCGCTCTTGAAGACCCCATTGCGCACCACTTCGTGCAGGCGCTCGTCGCGCGCGATGCGCACCTCGTAGCCGCTGCCGGTGACGGTCAGCGGCGCCATCGCCAGCGCAAGGGCGTTCGGGTCATGGAATTCCTGCGGCAAGGTCGAGAGATCGGGCGCATCCGGCAGCGACTGGCGTGAATTCAGCTGGCCCTTCCCGTCGAACACGGCCCCCTGGCCGGCAGCCACCATGGCCGTCTTCCCGTTCTTGCGCGCCTTGCGCGGCTTCATCAGCACCGTGCCCTCCGTGACCGCGGCGCACATCTGGCCTTCATGGCCGATGGCCACGTCGAAGCGGGTGCCGCGCACGCTGGCCACCGCGCCGGGTGCCTGCACCTCGAAGGTCCGGCCCTTCGGTTGCGGCGCCACTTCGGACTCCACCTTGCCCTTGTGCACCTCGATCACCGACTGGTAGGAGGCGCCGGGGCGCTTGCCGCGCAGGCGCTTGAGCTCCACGTCGGAATCGGCCAGCACGCGCACCACGGAGCCATCCGCCAGCTTCAGCCGGAGGTAGCCGTCCTCGGGGACGTTGAGCTTGGTTCCCTCCGTGACCGCGTCACCCGCGGCCAACGGTGCGGGCGCCGGGGCGGCTTCCTTGCCCGCCGGCATCGTGCCCGTGGTGGCGCCCTGCACGAACTCCACCTGTGCAACGGCCAGCCCCGCAGGACGCACCAGCCGACGCGGCAGCTTGACGATGCTGCCGGGCACCAGCTTCTGCGGATCGGCGATGTTGTTGAGCGACTGCAGCTCGCGCCACAAGGTGGGCGTGCGCAGGTAGCGCTCGCCAATGGACGCCAGCGTCTCGCCCGCGATCACGCGGTGCTGCACGAAACCCGCCGGGGCCGCCCACGCGACCGTGCCGCCCAGCACCGTCGTCAGCACGAACGCGGCAGCCGCGCGTGACCAGCCTGGCGTGGACATGGCGGCCTCAGGCCACTGCGCTGAGGGAGCCCGGCTGGCTCGCCGGCATCGCATTGAGCGAATCGACGTCGATGGCTTCGAGTCGATACCCCAGGCCGTAGACGGCCGACAGCAGGAAGCCGTTGGACGGGCGCAGGTCGAGCTTGGTGCGCAGGCGCGACATGTGCGTGTCGAGCGAGCGCGAGGGCGCGTCCGGACCCATGCCCCAGACCGCTTCGCGCAGATGCTCGCGCGACAGCAGCCGGCCGATGTTCTGGAACAGGAACAGCGCGAGTTCGTATTCGCGGTGCTTCAGTTCGATCGGCACGCCGTTGACGTGCAGGGTGCGTGAATTGAGATGAAAGTGGTAGGGGCCGAACAGCACCTCGGCCTCGTGCTGGCTCGGGTACGCGCGTCGCAACAGCGCCTTGACGCGGGCCTCGAGTTCGCCCACGCGGATCGGCTTGACCATGAAGTCGTCGGCGCCGGCCGCGAGGCCTTCGACCATGTCGGCTTCTTCGCGACGGTTGGTCACGAACAGGATGGGCAGTCGGCTGGCGAGATCCTGGCGGATCCACTTGACGATCGTCGGGCCGGAAACTTCCGGCAGCGTCCAGTCAAGGATCAGCAGGTCGAAGCTTTGCTGGCGTAGATCGCGCAGCAGTGTCTTCCCTTCGGTGTAGCCATGGCATTCGTGTCCGATGCCTTCCATCGTGTGCCGTATCAGCTCGAGCTGAGACGGCTCGTCATCGAGCGCTGCGATTCGCATTCCAATCCCTTGCGTTTTATTAGAACTTCCGAGTCTAGAGGTTGTCTTTGTGACGCGACAGAGTCCCGACCGATTTCAACTGTCAACTTCCGCACGAAGGCGGGCTTCAAACGTCAACTACGGTCAGAATTAGTCAAAAGTACCAAATTCAAGCCTCTTGCTGCATTAAACCGCAACCAGCGCCGTGCTCACCAAAATGTAGCCAGACGTTCAAATGCAGCACAAAGGGTGACATGAGGGGGCCTTACGTTAAAGTCTGCGCCGAATGTCATCGAGGTACCGAGGGGCTTGGCCCGAGGAGAATAACTATGCTGATTGGTGTGCCCGGCGAAACAGCCGCCGGCGAGACCCGCGTGGCGGTCACGCCCGAAACGGCGAAGAAACTCACCGCGCAGGGCCATACGGTCCGCGTGCAATCGGGCGCTGGCGTTGCCGCCAGCGTCACTGACGCGGCCTACCAGGCCGCCGGCGCCGAGATCACCGATGCCGATGGCGCCTATGCCGCCGACATCGTGCTCAAGGTGCGCATCCCCGCGGACGCCGAAGCCGCGCGCATGAAACCGGGCACCGTCGTCATCGGCATGCTCAACCCCTTCGACGCCGCCGGCCTGCAACGCCTGGCCAGCGCCGGCCTCACCAGCTTCGCGCTGGAAGCCGCACCCCGCACCACCCGCGCGCAGAGCATGGACGTGCTCTCCTCGCAGGCCAACATCGCTGGCTACAAGGCCGTGATGATCGCGGCGGACCGTTATCAACGCTTCTTCCCGATGCTGATGACGGCCGCCGGTACGGTGAAGGCCGCGCGTGTCGTGATACTCGGCGTCGGCGTGGCCGGCTTGCAGGCGATTGCGACCGCCAAGCGCCTGGGCGCGGTCATCGAGGCCAGCGACGTGCGCCCGAGCGTGAAGGAACAGATCGAATCGCTGGGCGCCAAGTTCATCGAGGTCTCCTACGACACCGATGAAGAGAAGGAAGCGGCTGTGGGCGTGGGCGGCTATGCCAAGCCGATGCCCCCGAGCTGGCTCGCACGCCAGCAGGTCGAGGTGGCCAAGCGCGTGGCGCTGGCCGACATCGTGATCAGCACCGCGCTGATCCCCGGTCGCGCCGCACCGACGCTGATCTCCGAGGACATGGTCAAGTCGATGAAGGCCGGCTCGGTCATCGTCGACATTGCGGCGGGCAAGGGCCCGGATGGCATCGGCGGCAACTGTCCGCTGTCCGAGGCCGACAAGACGGTGATCAAGCATGGCGTGACCCTCGTCGGCGAAACCAACCTTGCCGCGCTGGTCGCGGCCGATGCGTCGGCGCTCTATGCGCGCAACGTGCTCGACTTCCTGAAGCTCGTCATCACCAAGGAAGGCACGCTCAAGATCGACCTCGAGGACGACATCGTCGCCGCCTGCCGCATGACGCAGGACGGCCAGGTCACCCGCACCTAACGAGGAGGAAGAAGCCATGGATCCCGTCTCCCACACAGTCATCAACCTGATCATCTTCGTGTTGGCCATCTATGTGGGCTACCACGTGGTCTGGACCGTCACGCCTGCGCTGCACACGCCGCTGATGGCCGTGACCAATGCGATCTCCGCGATCGTCATCGTCGGCGCGATGCTCGCGGCCGCCATGACCAGCTCCGTCTTCGGCAAGACCATGGGGGTGCTCGCCGTGGCGCTGGCCGCGGTGAACGTCTTCGGCGGCTTCCTCGTCACGCGGCGAATGCTGGAGATGTTCAAGAAGAAAGAGAAGAAGGCGCCTGCGGCGAAGGAGGCGGCCAAATGAGCATGAATGTCGTCACGCTGCTGTACCTCGTCGCCAGCATCTGCTTCATCCAGGCGCTCAAGGGCCTGAGCCATCCGACCACGTCGATCCGCGGCAACATGTTCGGCATGGTCGGCATGGCCATCGCCATCCTGACCACGGCCGCGTTGATCCTGCAACTCTCCGCCGGCAACCTCGGCGGCATGGCCTGGGTGCTGCTGGGCCTGGTGGCTGGCGGCGGCTACGGCGCCTACCGGGCCAAGACCGTCGAGATGACGGCCATGCCCGAACTGGTCGCGTTCTTCCACAGCATGATCGGCATGGCGGCGGTGTTCATCGCCGTGGCCGCGGTGGTCGAGCCCTGGGCCTTCGGCATCACGCCGCTGCCGGTGCAGGCCGCGGGCACGGTCAACACGCCCGAAGGCGCGATGATCGTCGACGGCTTCCTGCGCTTCGCGATTCCGGCGGGCAATCGGCTGGAACTGTTCCTCGGTGCGGCCATCGGCGCGATCACCTTCAGCGGCTCGGTGATCGCCTTCGGCAAGCTGTCGGGCAAGTACAAGTTCCGCCTGTTCCAGGGCGCGCCGGTGCAGTTCAAGGGCCAGCACATGGTCAACCTGGTGCTGGGCCTGATCACCATCGGGCTGGGCCTGGTGTTCGTCTTCACTGAAAGCTGGCTGGCCTTCTTCCTGATGGTGCTGCTGTCCTTCGTGATGGGCGTGCTGATCATCATCCCGATCGGCGGCGCCGACATGCCGGTGGTGGTGTCGATGCTCAACAGCTACTCCGGTTGGGCCGCGGCGGGCATCGGCTTCTCGCTGAACAACGCGATGCTGATCGTGGCCGGCTCGCTGGTGGGCTCCTCGGGTGCGATCCTGAGCTACATCATGTGCAAGGCGATGAACCGCTCCTTCTTCAGCGTGATCCTGGGCGGCTTCGGCGGCGAGGCGGTCGCGGCGACCAGCGGCGCCAAGGAACAGCGTCCGGTCAAGAGCGGCAGCGCCGACGACGCGGCCTACATGCTGTCCAACGCAGAGACCGTGATCATCGTGCCGGGCTACGGCCTGGCGGTGGCGCGCGCGCAGCATGCGGTCAACGAACTGGCCGAGAAGCTGATCCACAAGGGCGTGACGGTGAAGTACGCGATCCACCCGGTGGCGGGCCGCATGCCGGGCCACATGAACGTGCTGCTGGCCGAGGCCGAGGTGCCCTACGACCAGGTCTTCGAGATGGAAGACATCAACGGCGAGTTCGCGCAGGCCGACGTGGCCATCATCCTGGGCGCCAACGACGTGGTGAACCCGGCCGCGCTGCAGAAGGGCACGCCGATCTACGGCATGCCGATCCTGGAGGCCTACAAGGCCAAGACGGTGATCGTGAACAAGCGCTCCATGGCCGCGGGCTACGCCGGCCTGGACAACGAGCTGTTCTACATGGACAAGACCATGATGGTCTTCGGCGACGCCAAGAAGGTGGTCGAGGACATGGGCAAGGCGATCGAATAATCGCCCCTGTCGCCGGGCTGACAATGCCCGGTCGACCGCCTCGCGGCTTTGGTCTAATACCGGCACGCGCCTGCCCTGCGGCAGCGCTTGCCTTTTCCCGTTTTGGAGACTCAAAAAAATGACCGATCGTCCTTGGCTCGCGAGCTATCCGGCAGGCGTGCCTGCCGACATCGATGCCTCTCAGTACACCTCGCTGGTGGCATTGATGGAAGAGAGCTTCTCGCGTTATTCGGAGCGCGTGGCCTACAGCTTCATGGGCAAGGACGTGAGCTACGCCCAGGCCGACAAGATGAGCGCGGCGCTCGCGGCGTACTTCCAGAACCTCGGCCTGGTCAAGGGTGATCGCGTCGCGCTGATGATGCCGAACATCCCGCAGTACCCGATCGCCGTGGCCGCCGTGCTGCGCGCGGGCCTGGTGATCGTCAACGTCAATCCGCTCTACACGCCGCGCGAGTTGGAGCACCAGTTGAAGGATTCCGGCGCCAAGGCGATCGTGATCATCGAGAACTTCGCCGCCACCTTGCAGAAGTGCGTGGCGGCCACCCAGGTCAAGCACATCGTGCTGTGCGCCATGGGCGACCAGCTTGGCTTCCCGAAGGGCCTCATCGTCAACTACGTGGTGCGCAACGTGAAGAAGATGGTGCCGGCCTACAGCCTGCCGGGCGCCGTGCGATTCAACGACGCGGTCGAGAAGGGCAGCGCCCGCAAGCTCGACAAGCATGCCGTCGCCCCGGACGACGTGGCCCTACTGCAGTACACCGGCGGCACCACCGGCGTGTCCAAGGGCGCCGTGCTGCTGCATCGCAATGTGATTTCCAATGTGCTGCAGTCCGAGGCCTGGAACGAGCCGGTCATGCGCGCGATCCCGGAAGGCGAGCAGCCGACCAGCGTGTGCGCCTTGCCGCTCTATCACATCTTCGCCTTCACGGTGAACATGATGCTGGGCATGCGCACCGGCGGCAAGACCATCCTCATTCCCAACCCGCGCGACCTGCCGGCGGTGCTGAAGGAACTGTCCAAGCACACGTTCCACAGCTTTCCGGCGGTCAACACGCTGTTCAACGGCCTGGCCAACCACTCGGACTTCGGCCTGGTCAACTGGCGCAACCTGAAGGTGTCGCTGGGCGGCGGCACGGCGGTGCAGGGCGCGGTGGCGAAGCTGTGGCTCGAGAAGACCGGCTGCCCGATCGTCGAGGGCTACGGCCTGTCGGAAACCTCGCCTTCGGTCACTTGCAACCCGGTCACGAGCAAGGAGTTCTCCGGCACCATCGGCGTCCCCTTACCGGGTACCTTCGTGAAGCTGCTCGACGACGACGGCATCGAGGTGCCGCACGGCGAGCGCGGCGAGATCGCCATCAAGGGTCCGCAGGTCATGGCGGGCTACTGGCAGCGCCCCGACGAGACGGCCAAGGTCATGACGCCCGACGGCTTCTTCAAGACCGGCGACGTCGGCACGGTCGATGACCGCGGCTACTTCAAGGTGGTCGACCGCAAGAAGGACATGGTCATCGTCAGCGGCTTCAACGTGTTCCCGAACGAGGTCGAGGAAGTGGTCGCGATGATGCCCGGCGTGCTCGAGTGCGCGGTGATCGGCGTGCCCGACGACAAGACCGGCGAGGCCGTCAAGCTGGTCGTCGTCAAGAAGGCGCAAGAACTCACCGAGCAGCAGGTGCGCGATTTCTGCCGCACCAACCTCACGGGCTACAAGCAGCCTCGCGTGATCGAGTTCCGTGCCGACCTGCCGAAGACGCCGGTCGGGAAGATCCTGCGCCGGGAGCTGAGGTAACACAACGCCGGTCCCGGTCCGCGTCACTTCTTGACGCACGTGCCATCCCCTGACGGGGTGCATCCAACCGAGTTGCTGCGCGCCCGAAAGCGAGCGCAGCGATCCCCTTCGTGGGCATTCACGGAACCGACCTTGCCGGGCCGCTGAATGCGCCCCCGGTTGGGGGTTGGAGGAGCGCACGCAGTGCGCGCATGCCGGGGGGAGCCAGATTTCATACCTTGGTCGTAAGGGTTCAGCCGGAGGTCACGCCCGGCATTGGACTTGCATAGTCACTGCCGAATGCTTCGCTTCATCTTCACGCGCCTGAGCCTGCTCGTGCCGACTTTCATCGGCATGACGATGCTCGCCTTCTTCCTGATCCGGTTGGTGCCGGGCGACCCGATCGAAACGCTGGCCGGCGAGCGCGGCATCGACCCGGCGCGCCATGCCGAGTTGCTCAAGGCCTATGGTCTCGACCAGCCGCTGATCACGCAATACGGCATCTACGTCTGGCGCGTGCTGCAGGGCGACCTGGGCAAGTCGATGATCACGCAGGAGCCGGTGATGAGCGAGTTCCTGTCGCTGTTCCCGGCCACGGTGGAACTGGCGGTGTGCGCCATCGTGTTCGCGCTGGTGCTGGGCATTCCGGCGGGCATCATCGCGGCGGTGCGGCGCAACTCGGTGTTCGACCATGGCGTGATGGCGGTGTCGCTCACCGGCTATTCGATGCCGATCTTCTGGTGGGGCCTGCTGCTGATCCTGTTCTTCTCGGTGCAGATGGGCTGGACGCCGGTGTCGGGCCGGATCGCGGTGCAGTACTTCATCGAGCCGACCACCGGCTTCCTGCTGATCGATTCGCTCAAGGCCGACGAGCCGGGCGCGTTCTGGTCGGCGCTCAAGCACCTGATCCTGCCGGCCATCGTGCTGGGCACCAATCCGCTGGCGGTGATCGCGCGGATGACGCGATCGGCCATGCTCGAGGTGCTCGGCGAGGACTACATCCGCACGGCGCGCGCCAAGGGTTTGTCGAAGTTCCGCGTGGTGGCGCTGCATGCGTTGCGCAATGCGCTGATCCCGGTGGTGACCGTGATCGGGCTGCAGGTGGGCGTGCTGTTCACCGGCGCCATCCTGACCGAGACGATCTTCTCCTGGCCGGGCGTCGGCAAGTGGCTGATCGAGGCCATCGGGCGGCGCGACTATCCGGTGCTGCAAGGCGGCATGCTGCTGCTGGGCGTGATCGTGATGCTGGTCAACCTGCTCGTCGACGTGGCCTATGGCGTCATCAATCCGAGGATCAGGAAGTGACTGAACTGGCATCCCCCGTCGTCAATGGCGGCACCGCGCCGCCGGGGCCGTGGCGCGAATTCTGGACGTCGTTCTCGGCGAACAAGGGCGCGGTCATCGGCCTGGGCGTGATCGTGGTGCTGCTGGTCGTGGCCGTGCTGGCGCCGTGGATCGCGCCGCATGCGCCCAACGAGACCGACAGCACCGCCTTCCTGCGGCCACCGGCCTGGCAGGAGGGCGGCTCGACGCAGTTCCTGCTGGGGACCGACGCCATCGGACGCGACATCCTGTCGCGCCTGATGTGGGGATCGCGGCTGTCGCTGTCGATCGGCATCGCGGTGGTGGCGGTGTCGATGGCGGTCGGCATCGCGCTGGGCCTCATCGCCGGCTTCTTCCGCGGCATCGTCGAGATCGCGATCATGCGTCTCATGGACATCGTGCTGACGCTGCCGAGCCTGCTGCTGGCCATCGTGATCGTCGCCATCCTCGGGCCGGGACTCATCAACGCGATGCTCGCGGTGGCAGTGGTCGTGCTGCCGCATTACGTGCGTATCACGCGCGCGGCGGTCATCTCCGAGGTCTCGCGCGACTACGTCACGGCGGCGCGCCTGAGCGGCGCGGGGCTGCTCAGGCTGATGTTCCGCGAGGTGCTGCCGAACTGCGCCGCGCCCTTGATCGTGCAGGCGTCGCTCGGCGTGTCGACCGCGATCCTGGACGCGGCCGCGCTGGGCTTCCTCGGCCTCGGCGCGCAGCCGCCTTCGCCGGAGTGGGGCACCATGCTCGCGGACGCGCGCGAGTTCGTGCTGCGTGCGTGGTGGGTCGTGACCTTTCCGGGCCTCGCGATCCTGGCCGCGGTGCTGGCGTTCAACCTGGTGGGCGACGGTCTGCGCGATGCGCTGGATCCAAAGCTGAAGAGATAGTCATGGCACTGTTGGAAATCCAGGACCTCCACGTCGAGTTCCCCACGCAGGGCGGCATCATGCATGCCGTCGACGGCGTCAGCCTGCAGGTCGACGAGGGCGAGGTGCTCGGCATCGTCGGCGAATCGGGCTCCGGCAAGAGCGTCACGATGATGGCGCTGATGGGCCTCATCGGCTCACCCGGCAAGGTACGTGCGAAGCACTTGCGCTTTGCCGGCCAGGACCTGCTCGGCCTGTCAGACCGAGCGCGCCGCACGCTGGTCGGCAAGGACGTGGCGATGATCTTCCAGGAGCCGACGACGAGCCTGAACCCGTGCTTCACGATCGGCTTCCAGATCATCGAGACGCTACGCCTGCACCTGAACCTCGACAAGCGCGCCGCGCACAAGCGCGCGATCGAACTGCTGGAGCAGGTCGGCATCCCGGCGCCGGCGACGCGCATCAACTCCTTCCCGCACCAGTTGTCCGGCGGCATGAACCAGCGCGTGATGATCGCGATGGCCATCGCCTGCAACCCGCGCCTGCTGATCGCCGACGAGCCCACCACCGCGCTGGACGTGACCATCCAGGCGCAGATCCTCGATTTGCTGCGCAGCCTGCAGAAGGAGCGCGGCATGGCGCTGGTGCTCATCACGCACAACATGGGCGTGGTGGCCGACATGGCGCAGCGCGTGGCCGTGATGTATGCGGGCCAGGTGGTGGAGCAGCAGCGTGTCGATCGACTGTTTGCCCGGCCTCAGCACCCGTACACCGAGGCGCTGCTCGCCGCCCTGCCCGAACGCGCCGCGCCTGAAGGCCGCTTGGCCACCATCGCTGGCGTCGTACCCGGCGTGCACGATCGCCCGGCCGGCTGCCTGTTTGCGCCACGCTGCAGCTACGCCACCGCCCATTCCCGCGCCGTGCGCCCGGAACTGCGCCCCATCGCCGCCGGCGAAGGCGGCGAGGTGCGATGCCACTACGCGCTCGGCGACCCGAACCGCGAAGTCCTGATCCAGCGCGATGGTCCTCAACCGGTGGAGGCATTGTCATGACGGGCGAAGTCGTCGCCGAAGCCACGGGCCTGCGCAAGGTCTACGACATCAAGCGCGGCATGTTCAAGGCGCCTGCGCACTTGCAGGCCGTGGGCGAGGTCTCGTTCCGGCTCGAGCGTGGCCGCACGCTCGCCGTCGTGGGTGAATCCGGCTGCGGCAAGTCGACACTCGCGCGCATGGTCACGCTGATCGAGAAGCCGACCGCGGGCCAACTCAGCATCGTCGGCATGGATGCAGTGAATCCGCCGGCCGAGCGCAAGCGCGAGTTGCGGCAGGCGGTGCAACTGGTGTTCCAGAACCCATATGGCTCGCTCAATCCGCGCAAGAAGATCTCGGCCGTGCTGGAAGACCCGCTCGCCATCAACACCACGCTCGGCAAGGCCGAGCGCGCAGCCAAGGCGCGCGAAATGCTGTCGCGCGTGGGCCTGCGCCCCGAGCATGCCAACCGCTACCCGCACATGTTCTCCGGCGGCCAGCGCCAGCGCATCGCCATCGCGCGGGCGCTGATGCTGTCGCCGCGCCTGCTGGTCGCCGACGAGCCGGTGTCCGCGCTCGACGTGTCGATCCAGGCGCAGGTGCTGAACCTGCTGGCCGACCTGCAGCATGAACTCGGCCTGGCCTACCTGTTCATCTCGCACGACCTCGGCGTGGTGCGCCACATCGCCCACGACCTGATGGTGATGTACCTCGGCCACGTGGTCGAGCAGGGCGCCAAGTCGCGCATCTTCGCGCGGCCGCTGCATCCGTACACGCAGGCGCTGCTGGCCTCCACGCCAGGCCTTGCCGCGGGCCAACGCATCGTGCTGCAGGGCGAATTGCCCTCGCCGCTGAACCCGCCCACGGGCTGCGTGTTCAACACGCGCTGTTCCCACGCCACCGAGCGTTGCCGCGCCGAGCGTCCGGTGTTGCGCGCGCTCGACGAACGCATGGTGTCCTGCCACCACGCCGAGAAATTCCTGGATGGCGCCGCGCCTGTCGGTGCCCATAATCCGCAGCTTGCGCCGGCGTAGGTACCCCACGCCGGCGTGCAGACCTTTTCCGTTTCCCGTCTGAAGGAGTTTCCGCAATGAAAGCCAAGTCCCCTGTCGCGCGCCACTTGCGTGCCGCTGCCACCCTGATCGTCCCGACCGCGCTGGCGCTCGCCTGTGGCGCCGCCGCCGCGAAGACGCTGGTGTTCTGCTCCGAAGGCAGCCCCGAGAACTTCTACTCGGCGGTCAACACCACCGGCACTTCGTTTGACGTGACCACGCAGGTCTATGACAACCTCGTCAATTTCGAGCGCGGCGGCACCAAGGTCATTCCGGGCCTGGCCGAGAAGTGGGACATCAATGCCGACGGCACCGAATACACCTTCCACCTGCGCAAGGGCGTGAAGTGGCACAACACGAGCAGGAGCTTCAAGCCCACGCGTGATTTCAACGCCGACGACGTGGTGTTCATGTTCGAGCGCCAGTGGAAGGAGAACGATCCGTTCTTCAAGGTCACCAGCCCCAACCACTCGTACTTCAACGACATGGGCATGCCCAAGCTGCTGAAGTCGGTCGACCGCGTCGACGACTACACGGTCAAGATCGTGCTGAACAAGCCCGAGGCGCCCTTCCTGGCCAACCTGGCCATGCCCTATGCCGGCGTGCAGTCCAAGGAATACGCCATCGCGATGCTGAAGGCCGGCACGCCCGAGAAGATCGACCAGGACCCGATCGGCTCCGGCCCGTTCTACTTGGTGCAGTACCAGAAGGACGCCGTGGTGCGCTTCAAGGCCTTCCCGCAATACTGGGGGGGCAAGGCCAAGATCGACGACCTGATCTTCTCGATCACGCCCGACGCCTCGGTGCGCTGGGCCAAGCTGCAGAAGGGTGAGTGCCACGTCATGCCGTACCCGAACCCGGCCGACCTCGACGCCATCCGCAAGGACCCGGCCGTGCAGGTGCTGGAGCAGCCCGGCCTGAACGTCGGCTACCTGGCCTACAACACCACCAAGAAGCCCTTCGACGACGTGCGCGTGCGCAAGGCCGTCAACATGGCCATCAACAAGAAGGCCATCATCGACGGCGTCTACCTGAGCACCGGCGTGGCCGCGAAGAACCCGATCCCGCCGACGATGTGGTCGTACAACGATGCGGTCAAGGACGATGCGTACGACCCGGAAGGCGCCAAGAAGCTGCTGGCCGCGGCCGGCCTCGCCGACGGCTTCAGCACCGACCTGTGGGCCATGCCCGTGCAGCGTCCCTACAACCCGAATGCCAAGCGCATCGCCGAACTGATGCAGGCCGACCTGGCCAAGGTCGGCATCAAGGCCGAGATCAAGACCTTCGAATGGGGCGAGTACCGCAAGCGCATGCAGAACGGCGAGCACCAGATGGGCATGCTGGGCTGGACCGGCGACAACGGCGATCCGGACAACTTCCTCTACACGCTGCTGGGTTGCGCATCGGCGCAGGCCAACGGCTCCAACGTCGCCAAGTTCTGCTACCAGCCCTATGAAGAACTGGTGCTGAAGGCCAAGACCGTGTCCAAGCAGGCCGACCGCGACGCGCTCTACAAGAAGGCCCAGGTCATCTTTCCAGCACAGTGGGATCCGAAGCTTGGAATTCACGTGACTTGAAGTCGCGGC
>JADMIO011095982.1_pt1 | contig 48910 bp, 43 predicted proteins | sample 8958161 | NCBI WGS metagenome assembly JADMIO01 (sample SAMN16585339, study PRJNA669376) | soil metagenome | isolation source: Crop rotation soil | place: USA: Cullars Rotation, Alabama | collected 2011
CGACAACTTGTCCACGTGGAATTCTAAGCTTAGGATCCCAATGTGCTGGAAAGAAAGCATAAAAATGCTGGAAGCGATGAATCTTCATTTTCGGTTTGGCAGGCGAAAGTCTTAAAACAGGCACTGACTCCAAATCCTCATCATGCCCCTCAATATTGGTATACGTATGGTGTACCACATTATGAGTAATACTCCACATATATGCATTGGCGCCAATAAGATTGAAAAGGTAGCCAAGGCCCTTATTAAGGGTTGTACTCTTCGAATAGGAACCGTGAATGGCATCGTGGCAGATGTTCACCCCGATAAATGCGCAGACAAAGCCGAGAATAGCCCACATAGCCAGCACTCCGTGCAGTCTGAAATTGGCAAATAGCAGCAGCAAATAAGCGGTTACAAGAACACCAATAAAAAAACCGGTTTTTAGATACATTCTCCAATTGCCATGGCGCGATATACCTTTCGATTCAAAATATTCATCCACACGCTGCTTAACGATCGGGAAAAAATTGGATGGGGTACTTGAAATGAATTTGATTTTACTTGACATTCAGAAATTTTGAGTGATAAGGGAGTGTGATTTTTGCTCTGAGGTTAATCAAATGTAAGTGAATTATCCTCAGAAAAAAATTCGCTTTTCTACCTAGTAAACGTTTTTTGCCTATAAAATCTTTTATTCTGTCTGATCTTCAGGTCATTTTTTATTTTTTGCATAGTGATTTGTCTATCTTAGCCAACCCTAATTTTCAGAGAAGAAATGTCGATACCTATTAGAAAGAAAGACGCCCTGGAATATCATATGTTGGGGCGGCCGGGAAAAATTGAAGTTGTATCAACCAAGGCAACAAAAACACAGCGCGATTTAGCGCTGGCCTATTCACCCGGAGTAGCCGAACCCTGCTTAGAGATTGCAGCAAACCGTGAGAACGTATATAAGTACACTACTAAAGGAAATTTAGTTGCTGTGATTTCAAATGGCACTGCCGTTTTGGGTCTTGGCAATATCGGGCCTGAAGCCTCAAAGCCTGTAATGGAGGGCAAGGGAATCCTGTTTAAAATCTATGCCGATATCGATGTTTTTGATATTGAAATCAATGCCACCGATGTCGACCATTTTGTAACGGTAGTAAAAGCGCTCGAGCCTACATTCGGTGGAATTAACCTCGAGGATATCAAGGCGCCGGAATGTTTCGAAATCGAGCGCAGGCTTAAGGCTGAGCTGAAAATACCCGTGATGCATGATGATCAGCACGGCACCGCTATTATTTCTGCCGCCGCTTTGCTGAATGCGCTGGAAATTCAGAAAAAGAAAATTGATAAGGTTTCTATTGTCGTGAGTGGTGCCGGAGCTTCTGCCGTAGCCTGTGCCAAGTTATATATCTCATTGGGAGCCAAACAGGAGAACATAATAATGCTCGATAGCAAAGGCGTGATACATAAAGGCCAGCCCGGGCTCGATGATATCAAAAGCCAGTTTGCTACTGATAAGAAAGTAAATACGCTCGAAGAAGCGATGAAAGGTTGCGATGTGTTCATCGGTCTTTCGAAAGGAAATATCGTAACACAGGATATGGTGCGTAGTATGGCCAAGAACCCGATTGTGTTTGCGCTTGCAAATCCTGACCCTGAAATACCATACGATTTGGCCATCTCTTCACGCAACGATGTTATCGTAGCTACCGGCCGCTCCGATTTTCCTAACCAGGTAAATAATGTGCTCGGTTTTCCATTCATTTTCCGCGGAGCGCTCGACGTGCATTCCACCGAAATAAATGAGGAAATGAAGCTTGCGGCTGTTAAAGCATTAGCTGAGATGGCAAGGCTGCCGGTGCCGGAAATAGTGAACATGGCGTATAATGAAACAAATCTCCAGTTTGGTAAGGACTATATCATTCCTAAGCCAATGGACCCACGGCTTATTACTTCGGTATCGCCTGCAGTGGCTAAGGCTGCTATAAAATCAGGCGTAGCACAGAAAATAATTACAGATTGGGAAGCCTACCACCAGGAACTATCAAACCGCCTGGGCATCGACGATAAGATAATGCGCGCCATGACCAATAAGGCGAAGAGCAATCCTAAGCGCGTAATTTTTGCTGAGGCTGATAATGTAAAGATTCTGAAAGCTGCCCAGATAGTACGTGACGAAGGCATAGCGAAACCTATTTTATTGGGTAATAAAAAATTCATCCAAAGCATGATGGAAGAACATTCCATCGATCTTGGCGATACACCGATTATCGACCCCCGTGCCGAAGAATCGAAAGAGCAGCGAAAACTTTTTGCCGAGCGTTATTTTGAAAAACGTAAGCGCCGTGGTGTCACCCTGCACGATGCCCGTCAAACCATGCGTGAGCGTAATTACTATGGCTCCATGATGCTGGAAATTGGTGATGCTGATGCATTGATATCGGGCATGACAAGAAAATATGCCGATGTGATACGGCCTGCACTACAAATAATCGGTGCTGAACCTGACACACGGGTTTGCGGCATGTACCTTATGCTTACCAAGCGCGGCCCCCTGTTCTTTGCCGATACAACGGTGAATACCAATCCAACATCAGAAGATTTGGTGCATATAGCTGCGCTAACCGCACGGGCGGTACAGTACTTTAATGTGCGCCCTCGCATTGCCATGCTTTCCTATTCCAATTTCGGCTCGAACGAGGGTGAAGAACCTATGCGTGTACGGCAGGCGGTAGATAAGCTGAAAGAGCTATACCCCGGTATGATTGTGGATGGTGAAATACAAGCCAATTTCGCTTTCAACGAGGAAATGCTGCGGGGTAATTTCCCCTTCTCCGATTTGATAGGCGGCGGCGCAAATGTGCTCATTTTCCCGAACCTGTCTGCAGGCAATATTGCCTATAAATTATTGCAGGCCCTGGGCACTGCCGAAGCAGTTGGTCCTATTCTGCTGGGTATGAAAAAACCGGTGCATGTTCTTCAATTGGATAGCAGCGTACGCGAAATAGTGAATATGGTAACATTGGCAGTAGTGGATGCGCAAACAAAAATGAAATTTTAATGATTGCATTTATTGAGGGGCAGGTTGTTCAGCTTAACCCGGCCTACGTTATCATTCAATCAGGAGGTATAGGCTACCAGGTGAATATCACGCTCACTACATTTTCGTCCATTCAAAGCCTTGAACACTGCAAACTGTTTACCTATCTGCACGTAAAAAAGGATTTGCAATCCGTTGCAGGGTTCGACCTCTTTGGCTTTTTTGAAGAGCAGGAAAAAGACATGTTCGAGAAACTGCTTTCGGTGAGTGGTATCGGGGCGAATACAGCCCGTATGATGCTATCGGCTTATAAAGCAGATGAAATTGAAACGGCCATAGCACGGGGTGATATAAATTTCCTTAAAAAGATTAAAGGAATCGGGCAAAAAACGGCAGAAAGAGCTATTTTAGAACTGCGCGACAAGCTTACAGCAAAAGCAGATACTGCTCTTGCTCCTCATAACCAACTAAACAATACCATTAAAGAAGAAGCGTTAAGTGCACTTGTTATGCTCGGATTCAACAAAGCGGCATCGGAAAAAGTGATTACACTAATTCAGACAGAGGCGAAAGAAGTGTTAACAGTTGAATCCCTGATAAAACAGTCTCTTAAGCGACTTTAATTAACTGCATTATATTTTTACAACCGTGAGGAGTATTACCCGTTTTCTTTTTGGAGGTATCATTTTCGGTTCATTGCTTACACTTATAGTGGCAACCAATGCCCGTGTCAATCCATCTCTCTATTCCCCTTATAAAGGTGAAATTGCTATTGATACACCCGGAGTGCCTGTAGACACGCCCGGCCCATCGGTAGAAGAGCCCATAGATTTACAGTACCCGCTCGAAGATTATCATAACGGAGATTTTTTCGACCATGAGCATAACCCCTTCGATTTCAGCGACCCCGACAATTTCAGCGACGATATTCAATACGACCCTGAAACGGGCACTTATATTATTACCCAAACGGTAGGCGGGCAGGATACAGCCTACCAGGAGGAGACCTATATGACCTCTGACGAATTCCTCGATTACTACTTTGCCAAGCAGGACCACGACTACTGGCAGGAACGGGTAGAAGGTGAACAGCTACTGGAACAGAAGAATGTGATACCACAGATTTATATGGGTGAGAATATCCTCGACCGCATTTTCGGTGGAACCACCGTCGATATCAGGCCACAGGGAAATATTGACCTTACACTGGGTGGCAACTGGCAGAAAATAGATAACCCGACGCTTACCGAGCAGCAGCGTAAGCAGGGCGGCTTCAATTTCGACATGAACATCAACATGAACGTGATTGGTAAAATCGGTGAAAAACTGAAGTTGAATACAAATTATAATACACAAGCCACTTTCGATTTCGAAAACCAGATAAAGCTGGAATATACCGGCGATGAGGACGAGATTATCCAGAAAATAGAAGCCGGAAACGTGAGTTTCCCCTTGAGCACTACATTAATACAGGGTAGCCAGAGTCTTTTCGGTATAGGCACCGAATTGAAATTCGGCCGGCTGACCATTAAGAATGTTTTCTCGCAACAGAAATCGCAAGCTGAAACCATTACCATTGAAAACGGAGCGCAGACCCAGCAGTTCGAAGTGGAAGCAGACCAGTATGATGAGAACCGCCACTTCTTTCTCGCTCAATATTTCCGCGACCACTATAATCAAGCTCTTCGCAACCTGCCTATCATCAATTCGCCGATAAAAATTAATAAGCTCGAGGTTTGGGTAACCAACAAAACGGGTACAACACAAAACGTACGTGATATCGTTGCCCTTGCTGATTTAGGTGAGGCCAATGCGAATCAATTAAACGATACCACACCGGGTGCAATCAACGTTAGTCCCGGTCCTGCATTTCCGCGAAACAGTGCAAACGATTTGTACAGCGAGGTAACTGCCAGCCCTGATACGCGATTGATTGATAATGTTATCAGCCAGTTGACGACTAACGTAGTGAACGGATTACCACTGCAACCGGTGCGTGATTTTGAAAAAACCTACGCCCGCCAGTTATCACCATCTGAATATACGTACAATGACCAGCTGGGATTTGTTTCACTCAATCAAAGCCTGCAGCCCGATGAAGTACTGGCGGTAGCCTATGAATATACCGCCGATGGGAAAGTGTACAAGGTGGGTGAGTTTGCACAGGATGTTCCACCCGATTCCGTATCTACCAGCAAGGTTCTGTTCCTGAAAATGCTGAAGAGCACCTCCGTTCGTCCGCGCCTGCCGATATGGAACCTGATGATGAAGAATGTGTATTCACTGGGCGCCTACCAGGTGAATTCGGAAGATTTCAATCTCGATGTTTACTACCAGGATCCGGGTGGCGGACTGAAACGTTATTTACCACAAGGGGCCCCCGCCGGTGAGCGATTGCTCAGTTTGCTCAACCTCGATAACCTGAACAGCGTTAATACCCCGCAGCCCGATGGTTTGTTCGATTTTATACCCGGAGTAACGATTAATCCACAGAACGGACGAATTTTCTTCCCGGTGCTTGAGCCCTTCGGTGAAGATTTGCGCGACGAATTTGCACCGGGTGAAGATGCCATTGCCGATAAATACGTTTATGATTTGCTCTATGATTCTACCAAGACCATTGCACAGCAGTTTCCGGAGTTCAACCGTTTCCTGATTAAGGGTAGTTATAAATCAAGTGTGTCGAATGAAATTTCATTGGGTGCATTTAATATTCCCCAGGGCTCGGTTAAGGTTACAGCTGGTGGTCAAACACTGGTGGAGAATACCGATTACCGTATCGATTATTCCTTAGGACGCATCACCATTCTGAACGAGGGTATCTTAAATTCCGGCGTACCCATTAATGTATCCTTCGAAAACAATGCAGCTTTCGCCATACAGACAAAAACATTGCTTGGTACACGCTTAGACTATACCATCAACAACCACTTCGTACTGGGTGCTACTATGATGCGCCTGAATGAAAGGCCATTTACTCAGAAAGTAAATATCGGCGAAGACCCTATTGCCAATACGATTTATGGATTTGATGCAAACTATAGCACGGAATCACAATTCATTTCGCGCATTATCAGTAAGCTTCCGTTCTACGATACCAAAGAGAAATCGAAGCTGAGCATGACAGGCGAAGTAGCCTATCTGAAACCCGGCCACTCCAGGGCAATCGGTAAAGAGGGGACAGTATACATTGATGATTTTGAAGGCAGCAGCACCTCGTATGATTTGAAATTCCCTGCCAACGCATGGCATCTGGCGTCTACGCCTACGAATGCTTCGCGCCCGGGGGTAAACTTTGAGCTTTTCCCTGAATCGCATGACCGCGATAGCGTGATATATGGATATAACCGCGCTAAGCTCGGTTGGTATAATCTCGACCCACTTTTTACCCGCAATAATTCTGCTACGCCGGATTATATCAAAGACAACAAAGAAATTCAGGATAACCCGTACGTCATTGAAGTAAACGAGCGCGATATTTTCCCGAACAAATCTTTCGACGGTACCTTCTCCAATATTCTCACTTTCGACTTAGCCTATTATCCTGAGGAAAAAGGACCTTATAATTTCGAATACGACCCGAACGGCTCTATCTATTCCGCGGGTATTAATTCGGATGGTACATTGAAAGACCCTGAATCACGCTGGGCCGGTATTCAGCGCGACCTCGATGTAAATGATTTCGAAGCTACCAACGTGGAATTTATTGAGTTCTATGTGATGGATCCGTTCATTTTCGACAGCGTAGGCAATGCAGGCGGCGATGTTTATCTCAATCTTGGAAGTATTTCTGAAGACGTACTGAAAGACGGAAGATGGCTTTTTGAAAATGGCTTGCCCGACCCGGATGATTCTGCGCTGGGTGTTAAGTATGATACCACCCAATGGGGCCGCGTTCCTACTATTACTCCTCTTACCAATGCATTTGACAATGATCCTGCGGCGCGCGCATACCAGGATGTAGGGTATGATGGCATGGCAGATAATCTGGAAGCACAGAAGTACGCTGAGTACCTGGCTAACCTGCAACCCAATGTAAACTCTACTGCATTTGCGAATGCACAGGCTGACCCGTCAAACGATAACTACCACTACTACCGTGGCGATGATTACGATGCGGCACAACTGGGAATTCTTGAGCGTTACAAACTATATAATGGTCCTGATGGTAATTCACCGGTTTCAGATAACAATGCAGACTACTCTTCAGCTCAAACCAATATACCTGAGTCGGAAGATATGAACTCGGATAATACCGTATCGGAAAACGAAGAGTATTTCCAGTATCGTGTACACATGACCCCGGGCATGCAGCCGGGTGATGGCTTCCTGGCCGATGTTATCGCAGCTCCGCTGCCGGCAGATAATTTTTATGGTCTCGATCATGTTGACTGGTATCATTTTAAAGTTCCAATCGACCAGTTCGACGACCGTATCGGTAGCATCCAGGATTTTAAGTCCATCCGCTTTATCCGTATGTATATGACCGGCTTTGCAGACCAGACCATTCTTCGCTTCGCGCGTTTGGAACTGGTTAGAAACCAATGGAGAAGATACCTGTTCTCTTTATTACAACCGGGTGAGTTCATTCCTGACGATCAAGGCAATCAAACCTTCTTCGATGTGAATGCAGTGAATATTGAAGAAAACGGCTCCCGCTCTCCTGTTCCTTACGTACTGCCTCCGGGCATCGATCGCGAGGTGAGCCTTGCGCAAAGCAATGTAAATGTTCTGCAGAATGAGCAGTCAATGGAATTGCAGGTTTGCGGATTGCAGGATGGTGATGCACGCGCAGTGTATAAAACATTGAACCTCGATATACGCAAATTCGATTCGCTGAAAATGTTCATCCATGCTGAATCACTGCCGGGCGCTAATCCTATCCAGGATGGTGAAATGCATTTGTTCCTTCGCCTCGGTTCCGATTTCAAGGAGAACTATTACGAGTATGAAATTCCATTGAAGATTACCACAGGCAGTAACCTTACAGCCAATACGCCGAATATTTCTGAAATCGTGTGGCCTGATGAAAACATGCTGAGTATCGCTCTGACTGACCTCATCAACATCAAAACCCTGCGGGCAAATGCTAATGCATCGAACCTGATTCCGTATTCGATTATCGACCCCAAAGGAAACCGTATAACAGTAGTGGGTAATCCCGATTTAGGTTTGGTTAAAACTGCTATGATTGGCCTGCGTAATCCGAAAGTAGGTACGGAAATTCAAACCCCGGGCGATGACACGGGCGAATCACTCTGCGCAGAAATATGGGTGAACGAATTACGACTGCTGGGATTAAACGAGCAGGGTGGTTATGCCGCCTTGGGCCGTGTTGAGTTGCAGCTATCCGACCTCGGCAGCATGGTAGTATCGGGTAACCTGCATACTATCGGCTTCGGCCAGCTCGAACAAAAACTGAATGAGCGCTACAAGGACAATTTCTACCAGTACGATGCGGCGCTTACGCTTCAACTGGGCAAGATGATGCCCAAATTCCTCGGATTGACCTTACCAATGTATGCTAGTATAACCGAATCCTTCAGTAATCCTGAATTTGACCCTTATGAGCTCGACGTGCCCCTTACCACGAAGCTGGAAGGAATGGATCAGTCTCAGAAGAAAGAATACAAGCGCAGTACACAGGATTATACGCGAATAAAAAGTATCAACTTCACAAACGTTCGCAAAACAGGTACACGCAAGAACAACAAGATCTATCCATGGGATTTGGAAACATTGAATGCCACGTACGCTTATTCGCAGACCTTCAAGAGCAGTCCTACGATTGACCATGATGATGTAAGAAAGACGAAAGTATCGCTGGGCTATAATTATGCGCCGAAATCAAAGCCTTTCGAGCCGTTCAAAACAGGACCACTAAAAGGGGTACTGCCGAAGAACAAGTATTTCGATATTATCCGTGATTTCAATATCAACTTTATTCCGTCCAATTTCAGTTTCAGCAATGATATCAACCGCAAATTCGGAGAGCGCCAACTGCGCAATATCGATAATGACCCTTTATTTATTCTGGAGCCTACCTACGACAAAGAATTCAGATGGGACAGATTCTACTCACTAAAGTATAATCTCTTTAAATCGCTGACCGTTGATTTCAATGCAACCAACAATGCGTTTATCGATGAGCCGTTCGGAAAAATAGATACTAAAGAGAAGCGTGATACCATTGTCGAGAATTTCAAAAAACTCGGCCGCACGATTAATTACCTGCATAGCACCGATGTAAACTATACCGTGCCTATCAATAAATTCCCGATATTGGATTGGGTATCTATTAAGGCAGGCTATGGCGGCGATTATAACTGGGTTGCTGCTCCGCTTATTCGCGATGAGAATGATAATCTTGTACCGCATCCTTTCGCCAATACGATTAGTAACCAGCAGGATATTCGCCTGAACGGGGAATTCAATATCAAGAATCTCTACAATAAGCTGAAATGGCTGAAACTGTACAATGGTACTCCTCCGAAGAAAGATGATAAAAAGAAGGATGATAAAAAGGACGACAAGAAAGATTCAAAGGACAAAAAGAAGCAGCCGGTTTACAATCCTTATTTAGCTACGATTATCAATCCTATTATTGCGTTCAAGCGCCTGACGATAAACTATACCGAAGGTCACGGAACCACTGTACCGGGATATGTGCCGAAAACGGAGATACTCGGCCAGCGCTTAAGTGATATGGCCCCGGGTTGGGATTTCATATTCGGCATTCAGCCTGACAGAGCCTGGCTGGATGAGAGCGCACAGAAAGGATGGATAACAAACAATCCAGACCTTAATTACCAGTTCCTGCAGAACTTCACGCAAAATCTGAATATCAAAGCCTCTTTCGAGCCGTACAGAGATTTACGTGTAGACCTGAACTGGACAAAAACATACAGCGAAAACTTCTCGGAGTATTTCCGCTACGATTCGGCCAGTCAGCAGTACGCTCATTTCAACCCTGTAACCACCGGAAATTATACGATTTCATGGGTTACCTGGAAGACCATGTTCGACGGCAAGACAGCAGATAGCTTATCGCAAACCTTCCAGCAGTTTGAAGACAACCGCGATATACTTTCAAAAAAACTCGGTGAGCAAAATCCCTATTCCGGTGGGGTGTTTGTCAATCCATCCGACTCAACCGTATTACCGGGATATCTCTACGGTTACGGTCCTTATTCGCAGGACGTATTGATTCCCGCTTTCCTTGCAGCTTATTCGGGCATGGACGTAAACGATGTGAACCTGAATGTGTTCAAGAACCGCCCACGACCTAACTGGAGAGTGACTTATGATGGACTGAACAAGCTCCCATTCTTCAAGGAGTTCTTAACCAGCGCCAGCATTAAGCATGCTTACAATTCATCCATCTCAATCAATACCTTCGAAACGAACCTGCAGTATGCCGACTCGCAAGACCTTGGCTACCCGCAACGTATAGATACCCTCAGCGGAAACTTTAACCCGGCATTACAAATTCCGCAGATTGTAATTAATGAGCAGTTGGCTCCCCTTATTGGCCTCGACCTGACCTTTGTAAACAGTATGACGGCGAAATTTGAGTACAAGAGCAGCCGTACACTGACTATGAGCTTTATTAACTACCAACTTGCTGAGCAGAAGAATAAGGAGTTTACGGTAGGCCTTGGCTATAGGTTGAAGGGACTTACCTTGCCGTTCAAACTGAAAGGCAAGAAGCAAAAGCTGGATAATGATATCAACTTCAAGTTCGATTTCTCCATACGGGATAATGAGACCATTAACTATAAGCTCGACCAGGATCTCGAAACGCCGACTTCAGGAATGCGAACGATCAAGATTTCTCCATCCATCGACTACGTAATCAACAGCAGGCTGAATATCCGCCTGTTCTTCGACCGTACCCGAACTATACCGAAAACCTCCCAATCGTACCCGATTACCAGTGTACAGGCAGGGGCAACTATCCGGTTTACCCTCGGGGAATAAAATTGGTGAGCATTTCATTTATTTTTGGGCAAATTTTAAGAGTATGAACTTTCCGAATGATTTGCGCTATACGAAAGACCACGAGTGGATACGTGTTGAAGGCAATATTGCCACCGTTGGCATTACCGATTTTGCACAGCGGGAACTTGGCGATATCGTTTACATTGAAATTGAATCGGTGGGCAAAGCGCTGAATAAAGAAGCTTCTTTCGGAACGGTGGAAGCCGTAAAAACAGTGTCTGAATTATTCATGCCGGTATCAGGTACTGTAATTGAAAAAAACAACGGATTGGACCAAAACCCGGAATGGGTAAATAAAGACCCTTATGGTAATGGCTGGATGGTAAAGATTGAGCTGAGCAATCCATCCGAAGCAGAAGCCCTGATGAATTCAGAGGAGTACGGCGCTCACGTTGGTGTCTGAGCATGTTTCTGAAATACCTGTCGGCTACCGTAGTTTGGAGCACGGTTATTGTGTACTTATGTACCATTCCGGGCGATACATTTTCAGATAGTATTTTTTCAAAAATCCCCTATTTCGATAAGGCTGTTCATCTCGGTTTATATTTTGTTCTCAGTATCCTGATGTTTTGGAGCCTGTACCGTCAAAAATCATCCTTAAGGCTGAAGTATAACGCTGCTTTGATTACTTTTTGGTACGGAATTATATTGGGTTTGCTTATCGAGGTAATTCAGGGCAATTTTGTGGAAAGCCGAACGTTTGAAACCATAGATTGGTTAAGTGATAGCATAGGTTGTATAGCAGGTTTGCTGCTGGCTGAAAGAATGTTTTTCCGCATCAAAACAGGATAATTTACGTTTTAACCTACTCATAATGAGGTTGCGCCATATCATAGTTTGTTTTTTCTTCAGCATTAGCTTGCTGGGGATAAGAACTGCCTATGCGCAACCCGGTCAGGACCATATGCTCGCCCAGCAGTATTACCAGAACGGCGAGTATGATAAAGCGGCCGAATTATATGCTTCACTTTGGGATAAAAACCAGGGCTCGAACTATTATTATCGCCAATACATGTACTGTCTTGTAGCATTGAAGGATTTCGATGAGGCAGAAAAAGTGGTGAAGAAGATGGTGAAGAAAAACAGCGGGCAAATATTTTATTCCGTTGACCTTGGATACGTGTATATACAGGAAGGCGAAAATGATAAGGCTGTAGAAGAATTTGACAAAGTAATAGATGAACTGCCCGCCGACGAATCGATGATTCGTAGTGTGGCCAATACATTTATTACCTACCGTGAGGCCGATTATGCCATTGAGACCTATACCAAAGGCTCACGCCTAATGAATGACCCTTACAGATTCTCTTTCGAACTGGCCGGTTTATATGAACAGGTTAACGACCCTGAAGGTACCGTTAGCTCCTATCTCGATTACCTGGCCGTGCGACCGGAAACCGTTCAGGGTGTAAAAAACTCCATGACAAGGTTGCTCGATAAATCGGATTATGTTGCTGAACTGCAAAAGCAGCTCTACGCGCGTATTCAAAAAGACGAGTCTCTTACCCTTTATCCTGAATTGCTCATCTGGCTTTTCATACAGAAAAAAGATTTCGCCTCGGCATTCATACAGGTAAAAGCATTGGATAAGCGCCTGAAGGAAAATGGTAATCGGGTTATGGATTTGGCGCGAGCAGCAGCAGCAGAAGGATTTTATGACGATGCCATTAGCGCCTACGAGTATGTGATTAAAAAAGGCGACGACCAGCCCTTCTTTCTGCCTGCAAAGCAAGAGCAGCTTAATACACTGAAAGCAAAGATTACCCTCACCACCGAATTTACGATGGATGATATTTTAAAGCTGAAATCGGAGTTTGAGGCCTTTATCCAAAAATTCGGCAGAACGCGCCTGACCATTCAAACCATGCGCGACCTTGCCAACCTGAATGCGTTTTACCTGAATGATTTAAATGCTGCGGATACACTGCTGAACCAGATTATTAAAATGCCCGCGGTTGACAAGAATTTTGTTGCAGAGTGTAAACTCGACCTTGGAGACTATCTGCTGATACAAAATAATATCTGGGATGCTACCCTCCTTTACAGCCAGGTAGATTTGGATTTTAAGGATGGCGCTATCGGTGAAATGGCGCGGTTTAAAAATGCCAAGCTTTCATACTATACAGGAGATTTTGAATGGGCACAAACACAGCTCGATGCATTAAAAGCCTCAACCTCTGAGCTTATCTCCAATGACGCGATTAATTTATCGGTGTTTATCATGGACAATCTCGGTCTCGACACTACAGCGCGGCCCATGCTGCTTTTTGCACAAGCCGATTTGCTGATATTTCAAAACCGGCCCGATGAGGCACAGAAAAAATTGGATTCCATCGTTACAGAGTTTCCTTCACACGGCCTGCTGGATGATATTCTGATGGCCCGCGCAAGAATAGCCGAAAAGAAGAGAGATTATATAGCTGCCGCCGCCTTATATGATGAAGTGAAAACAAAATACGTGGAAGATATCAATGCCGATGACGCCATCTTCCATTTGGCTGAGCTCTACGAAACAAAACTGAATGATTTAGAAAAAGCCAAAGCTCTTTACGAGGATATCATTCTCAATCACAGTGATAGTATATATGCCGTTGAAGCACGTAAGCGGTTCCGCACCTTGCGAGGCGACCATATTGAGAATGCAGAAGAATTTATGAATAGCCCATGATTGTATACAACGTTACCGTCAAAATAGATACAACCGTTCACGATGAGTGGTTGAAGTGGATGAAATCAAAACATATTCCCGATGTACTTAACACGGGATTTTTTTATGACCATAAGATTTTCCGTCTTCTTGATGTAGACCAAACCGATGGCGTGACCTACGCCATCCAGTATTTCTGCAACAATATGGAGGATTACAACGAATATCAGAAAATGCATGCACCGGCTCTCCAAAAAGAGCATGCAAGCCGGTATCAGAATAAATTTGTTGCTTTCAGAACCTTACTACAGCAGGTTTAATTTCTACTCCTGGTAGTATATCCTCTTCACCCTTTGTGATACATTGGTGAGAATTTCGTAGGCTATTGTATCGCTCCATGCAGCCAATTGCTCAATAGGTAAGCCCTCACCAAATACCAGTATTTCATCACCTTCCTTGGCATCTTTTATTCCTGTAATATCGAGCATGCTCATATCCATGCATACATTGCCGATTACAGGCACCTGCTTTCCTTTATAGAGCATTTTGCCCACGCCATTGCTTAATCGCCGGCTTAGACCATCGGCATAGCCAATACCTACAATAGCCATGGTAGTTTCCTTTGTGGCTTTCCATTTCCGGTTATAGCCTACGGTTTCACCTTTTTTTATCCGCCTGATTTGCGAAATACAGGTTTTCAGCCTGCTCACCGGTTGAAGCTTTCCTTTTAATTGCTCTGTTGAATCAACTCCGTAAATGCCAAGACCAAGCCTCACCATATCGAAATGAGATTCGGGAAAACGCACAATACCCGCCGAATTGGCAGCATGGCGCAGAAACTTATAAGCTATGGCATGTTCTATTTCATCGCTGAATTTTTGGAAGAGCCTGATTTGCTCATGCGTAAAATCATCCAGCGCCTGTTCATCTGAGCCTGCAAGATGCGTGAACACACTCTTCACCTTAAGGTGGGGCAATCTTTTCAGTTCTGTAATCAATGCAGGGATTTCTTCAGCATCAAAGCCTAGCCGGTGCATGCCGGTATCAAGCTTAATGTGAATAGGTATTTCACGTTTGGTATCGCTTATAAAATCAGCCGCGGCCGCATTGAATTGCTCTAGAACATAGAGGCTGTATATTTCAGGTTCCAAATCATAGCGTATCATCGCATCGAAGCTATTGGCCTCCGGATTCATTACCATTACCGGCAGCACGATACCTGATTTGCGCAGGGCAATTCCCTCATCGGCATAGGCTACCGCCAGGTAATCCACTTTATTAAACTGGAGAAGGTTCGCTATTTCATAACTGCCGCTACCGTAGGAGAAGGCCTTAACCATCACCATAATTTTCGTCTCGGGCTTCAGCAGGGCATTATATACATTCAGGTTATGCTGAATGGCGGTGAGGTTCACCTCCAGCACCGTTTCATGAATTTTTTGCTCGAGCACTTGTGATATTCGCTCGAAGGCGAAGGGGCGCGCACCCTTCACAAGTATGGTTTCATGTGAAAATGGAATCGTAGAAAAGCTTTTCAAAAAATCATTTGTGCTCTTAAAGAAGAGTGTTTCCAACTCCGGGTTCTCTTTGAAAATTTTCTGCTGCTTAGCAATATGTTCACCGATACCGATAAAGCGGGAAACATTTTTCTTCTGGAGTAATGACGCCACTTCGGAGTAAAGCTGGTGGTCATCTTTACCCGTTTGCAGTATATCTGATAAAATCAACGTTTTCTTTTTCTGCTGGTTCTGCTGGTTTAAAAAATCAAGCGCAATACTTAACGAGCCGATATCAGAGTTATAACTATCATTAATCAGCGAGCAATTGTTGATCGCATCTTTCATTTCAAGACGCATGGCTATAGCACCAAGCTCCTGCATTCTGTGAGCTATAATTTTATTCTCATAGCCGAGATACAGCATAGCTGCCCAGCAATGAATGCCATTTTCAATGGAGGCATCATCGGTAAATGGAATTTCAATGGAAATAAATTTGTCTCCATACATAGCCTTAATAACTGAAGAATTAGCCAGCTTATTGATTTCATGTATGGCCAGATCGGCGTCGAGCGTTTTCGACCAGGTAAAAGTTTTAAAAACCTCTTCCTTGTCTTCGCCGGTTTTTCTCAGTTGGGTGATTTCCAAAATGGATTGCGTAATCTCAAGATAGTCGCTGCAATAAATCAGTACATCGGTATTCAGAAAGAGCTTTAGTTTCTCCTTTGTTTTATGGCGAATATTGAGAAAACCCTCGTTATGAGCCTCGCCGATATTTGTGAAAATTCCAATTGTAGGTTGAATAACAGAGCGTAGCCGATCCATTTCCTCGGGATGTGAGATACCTGCCTCAAAAATGGCCAGGTTGTCATCGCCCGTTATTTGCCATACGGAAAGTGGTACCCCGATTTGAGAGTTAAAGCTTTTAGGACTGCGAACAATATGATAATCCTTATCGAGCAGTTGAAACAGCCATTCTTTAACAATGGTTTTTCCATTGCTACCCGTAATACCTATAACGGGAATTTTAAATAGCGAGCGATGATGAGCAGTTAATTTTTGCAGTGCAGTCACCGCATCTTTTACCAAAATAAAATTAGCCTCAGGATATTTCCCTATATCTATTTTTTCGGTGACGATGAAATTCCGGATTTTGCGCTCATACAAATCGGCAATAAATGCATGACCATCGTGCATCTGCCCCTTAATGGCGAAAAACAATGAGTTTTCGGGATATACAATCTTACGGCTGTCCAGAAGCAGGGTGTCAATTTGAGCCTCCATCTTCTGCTGCATCATCTGTCCCTTGACAATTCGGGCAATGGTCGGTATATCGTATCTCTCGTGTCTCATATTGGGTTTGCGAAGCTAATCAAATAGGACTACCATTTTTTCGGAGGTAATCCAATAAAAATTCCATCATCATTTACCGTTACAGGAAAATTTTTTGCCCTGTAAAAATCATCTCCACTTACACATTTCCCTGTATGCATATCGAATTTATAATTGTGCTGCGGACAGGTCACTACGCCTTTGTCATTACAAAAACCGTGGCCGAGCGATGCCCCTGCATGAGGGCAGGTGTCATACAAGGCAAACAGGCCATCTTCAAAATGTCCGATACAGTATTCCCTCCCCTGCACCATGACGGTTCGCACCGAGTTTTTTTGCACGAACGAGTCAATATTATAACAGGCATCGGAAATCTTATGCCATACGAGCTCCGCGTTCATCGTGTGCCTTCTTTCATTTTCTCGGCATTTTCCGCCAGTTGAAGCGCTTTAATCATATCCTCTACATCACCGTTCATAAAACCGGGAAGATTATAAACGGTCATACCAATGCGATGATCCGTTACCCTTCCCTGCGGAAAATTGTAAGTGCGGATTTTCGCCGAGCGGTCGCCGGTCGATACCAGTGTTTTTCTATGTGCTGCAATTTTAGCGTTATGCTCTTGCAGTTTCATTTCATACAGACGGGTTTTAAGCATCTTCATGGCAAACTCATAGTTTTTTATCTGCGATCGTTCTCTCTGGCACTCCACGACCACCCCCGTAGGTAAATGCGTAAGCCGTACCGCCGACTCCGTCTTATTAACGTGCTGCCCCCCCGCACCTTGTGCACGGTAGGTATCTTTTTTTATGTCCCCATCATTTATCACTACGTCCACCTCTTCCGCTTCAGGCATTACCGCCACCGTAGCCGCTGATGTATGAATTCTTCCTGAGGCCTCGGTTTTCGGCACCCGTTGCACCCGGTGTACTCCGGATTCATACTTCAAGGTACCGTACACATTTTCTCCTTTCACTTCGAGAATGATTTCCTTATAACCTCCCATAGTGCCTTCACTCAGGCTCATCAATTCGGTTGACCAGCCTTTATTATCGCAAAATCGCTGATACATACGGTATAAGTCACCTGCAAAAAGGCTGGCCTCATCACCACCGGTGCCCGCCCGAATTTCAAGAATGGCGTTTTTCTCATCCTCGGGATCTTTAGGAAGAAGCATCTCCCCGATTTTCTCTTCCAATTGGTCCTTTTGCGTCTGTAACATTTCCATTTCTGCTTTGGCCATATCGCGCATCTCCGCATCGCTTTCGCGGTTCATCATATCTCGCGAATTGGCAAGATTGCTCAGTATATTCTTATACTCGAAATACGCTTCCACCACCGGCTTAATATCCTTGTACTCCTTATTCAGCTTTGTAAATGCCTTCATATCAGCGATAATCTTAGGGTCGCTGAGTTGTTTTTCCACTTCAGTAAAGCGTATATAGATATGTTCAAGTTTGTCAAGCATAAATAAATCTGGATTTTAAAAATGAGCAGTGAGGAGTTGCGGCAGAAGGCAACACAGCTAATAACAGAAGGAGAAGAGTATAGATTTCATTTCTTAAAAGCGGTACAAACTTAATTGATTTGGCTGCAGCAAATACAATCTGTCCTTCTGAATTTCTGCACCGCTGACCTCACCTGCAAACAATAGAGAAATATCCTTTGATTCCAGGGTTTTCAGATTCGAGATATGTAGGGTGCCTGACGAAAAATAAATCAGTTGATCGTCCATCACCTGAAAGGAAATAAGTCCGGTGATAGGAATGGTTTTTATGTAAGCAGCATATTTATCGAAAACAAATACCCCTTTGAGCGGATCGTTCACATAAATGATCCCCTCATTCTCCATCATAAAATTGGGATGAAGGGATTCTCCCAAGACCAGGTTTAAGTCCTCGCTCTGAACAATCATCTTCATCTCATCATCAAACTTCTTAAGCCTGAAATTAATCTCATCGTATATCCAGACATTGGCGTCGAGGGATGAGCAGATGGCATTCACATTTTGGAACCCTAGTTGCAAAAGATTGATACTGCCGATTTCGGACATGCTATTGTCAAGCAGCCTGATCAATTGATGGTCGGGATAAAACAGCAGGAGTTTGAACGGCTTTGACGCATCAATGAGTGCCGGTGAGCCAAAATTTCTGTCATTAAACACAAAAAGTAAATTACCATCAGCATCATATTTTTCAACCGAGCCGTTTTCATGAATGGCATACAGGTTTTTGAGTTGGTCGGTGGCAATAGATTGCGCCTTTACCACAAGCGTGGCAAACAACTCAAAATTCTGGCAGTTCGCGGGTTTAGACAGCGCGATGAGCAGCACTATCAAACCGGAGAAGCTCCATTTTTTCACCATCGAAAACCGCATAGCTGTTATGTGTAATCCAATCTCCCAAATTGATATAGCGCGAATTTTCATTCAGCTTTATATCCAGAGGCAGATGGCGGTGACCAAAAACAAAATAATCGATTTTATCTTCCCTCAATTTTTCTTTAGCGTAGATAACCAGGTACTCACGCTCTTCGCCCAGAAATTGCTCCTTCTGCATGTTTCCGGCCCGGCTGCTACGCGACCAGAAATGTGCAATAGCTATGCCGAGATTGGGGTGCAGGCGGGCAAACAGCCATTGGCAGACCTTACTTCTAAAAAATCTTTTCAGCAGCTTATAGCCGAATTCGCCCGGGCCTAAGCCATCGCCATGACCAAGCATGAAATTTTTGCCATTGAAATTTCGGAAGACAGGCTTATGGTAGACTGGTATGCCCAGTTCTTTTTCAAAATAGGAGAACATCCACATATCATGGTTGCCGGTGAAAAAATGAATCGGAATGCCGGCATCGCGCAGTTCGGCCAGCTTGCCCTGCAGACGGATAAATCCTTTGGGGATTGCAGTGCGGTACTCAAACCAGAAATCGAAAATATCTCCCAGCAGGTAAATTTCCCCGGCATCCTTCTTAATGGAGTCAAGCCAGGCACAAATCGCTCTTTCACGTTTCAGGCTGGTATCATGGTCGGGTGTGCCGAGATGAAAATCGGAAGCGAAATATATTTTTTTGCCGGGACTCACTACTTAGCGTTCAACAAGAAAAACGTAAATCTCCTTTGGTCCGTGGGCGCCCAGTACCAGTGTTTTTTCGATATCGGCAGTACGGCTTGGGCCTGTAATAAGATTAATCATGGAAGGTGGGGTATTCTTATACTTCTCCTGTACCAGCTTTAATCCATCGCGTATATCATCAACCAGCTGGTCAGGAAAGGCGATAGCTATATGTACCGGAGGATAAACAGATAACGACCTGCCGGATGCCTGCCGTGACGACATTAGTATACTGCCGGTTCGGGCAACTAAAGCTTCACAAGTGGTGATACCCACATCAGCATCATGTATATCAGTTCCGCTGTTGATTTTGGAAAAAAGATTTTGGTCGAGTAGTTCCAGAAGTTCTGGCTCCCAGCAAACCAGCTTGTTCCATTTTTTTTCAGCAGCCAGTGTATTCAAGCCATTGATGAGGTCACCATGGCTCTCGCAGTACACGAAATTTCCCTGCACTCTGGTAAACTCTTCAGCAAATCGTATTTCAAGGCTTTCATCGCTGTTTTTATAAATCTCCGAAGCACCCTCAAGGTTAGGAAATGGCTCAGGAGTAGGCTGAATAAGGGCATCCCTTATTTTTTTTAGTATCCGCTCCTTGGCGCTGGTCGTATTCATTCATTCTGCTTTGCCGCAAAGATATTTGAAACCCCGAACGTTACACTAAAGGGTCTCCACAACGGATACCGCTAAAAAAAATGACATTCGGGTAGGAATGTCATTTCTGTAAAATTCTATTATTTAAAGATTAAACCGGCAAATGCGGTTTACCTGATTCAGATTCCTTGGCCACACCTTCACGAATAATATCCGCGCCGTTTCCACCGAGAATTTCTGTCTGCACCTCAGGCTCTTTCTTGGCATCATAGGGGCGCTCCCCTATCAGTTTTTCCAAATCGTGCTTATAGATGATTTCTTTCGACAATAATTCCTGTGCAATGGCTTCCAATTCTTTCCTTTTATCCTGCAGCAATTTACGTGTACGCGAGAATGCCGATTCAATCAGGAAACGCACTTCTTCATCGATGATGCGGGCTGTTTCTTCTGAGTAGGGCTTACGGAAACTGTACTCACCATTCGGATCGTAGAAGGAAACATTACCTACCTTAACATTCATCCCGAAAATAGTTACCATAGCATAGGCCATTTTGGTAACGCGCTCAAGGTCATTTTGTGCACCGGTAGATATTCTGCCAAACACAATTTCTTCCGCAGCACGGCCACCTAAGGTCATGCATATTTCATCCATCAGCTGGTCAGTAGTATGCAGGTATTGCTCTTTCGGCAGGTATTGGGCATAACCCAAAGCTGCCACTCCTCGCGGAACGATGGATACTTTAATAAGCGGATGCGCATGCTCGAGGAACCAGCCGCATACAGCATGCCCTGCCTCGTGATAGGCGATAATTTTCTTTTCCTCGGGCGATATGATTTTATTCTTCTTCTCCAGCCCCCCGATACTTCGGTCAATGGCATCGTTGAAGTCTGTCATCTCGATAAACTTCTTGTTACGCCGTGCGGCTATCAGTGCTGCCTCGTTACATACGTTAGCTATTTCCGCCCCGGCAAAGCCCGGTGTTTGTGCGGCAAGTTTATGTGTATCCACATCCGTAGAGAGCTTGAGCGGCTTCAAATGCACTTTGAAAATCTGCTCGCGGCCATTCATATCAGGGTGGTCAATACTAATCATTCTGTCGAAGCGACCCGGACGTAATAAAGCGGTATCCAATACATCAGGGCGGTTAGTAGCCGCCATAATGATTACACCCTTCTCACTCGGGAAACCATCCATTTCAACCAACAGCTGGTTCAGGGTATTCTCGCGCTCATCATTACTCTGTATCATATTGCGGCCACGCGCACGACCTATGGCGTCAATTTCATCGATGAAGATGATACAAGGCGCCTTCTCGCGAGCCTGTTTGAACAAATCACGTACACGTGATGCACCGACACCTACGAACATCTCCACGAAATCGGAACCCGAAATGGAGAAGAACGGCACCTGTGCCTCACCGGCAACCGCTTTGGCCAACAATGTTTTACCCGTGCCCGGAGGGCCTACGAGCAAAACACCCTTTGGTATTTTACCACCAAGAGCAGTATATTTTTTAGGATTCTTCAGGAAGTCTACTACCTCCATTACTTCTTCCTTGGCTTCATCCAGCCCCGCCACATCGCTAAAAGTTACATTCACCTTAGCATTCGTGTTATCGAAGAGTGTTGCTTTCGATTTACCGATATTGAATATCTGGCTTCCGGGACCACCACCACCGGCTACCCTGCGCATAATGAATATCCAGAAGACCACGAAAAGCACAATCGGTATCACCCATTGCAGTATGCCGCCAAACCAATCGGTACGCTTAACAACCTGGGTCGAAATTATTTTATCCTTCGATATTCCGGCATCGGTCTGCGCCTTTTCAATCATCTCCCGGATATTGTCGTTCTTGGTGATATTGAATTTGTAATGCGGACCCTTATTCTTAGCACCGAGAAAAGTCTTGCGCACTTTTTCATATTCAGTCTTGGAGGTAAGACTGGTTTCCTTTATATAGATTTCTACTTTATCGTCATTAACTACCTGCACTTTTTCTACATCGCCTGTCAGCAGCATTTTATCGCGAAATTCTGACCACGAAGTTTCCTGAATGCTGCCCCCGGCCATTTTGAAAAAATTGAATCCCAGCAGAACAATCGCAACAATTCCTAAAATCCAATAGTAATTGAATTTCTGCCCCTTGGGTTGCGGTGGCTGATTCGGATTATTCTTAGGCGGTATATTTTTTTGCTCGTCCATTTTATTTTTTATAAAAACGCTCCTGTAGCGTTTAAAATTTTATTCGTATTTGGTAAGAACCGCGTCACTCCACAAGTCTTCCAGTTGATAAAACTGGCGCTTACGGAAGTTGAAAACGTGTACTACCACATTTATGTAGTCGATTAAGACCCACTCCAGATTTTCAAAACCTTCTTTTTGCCAGGGTTTTTCTTTCAACTCGGCTGAGGTTTTTTCCATCACATGGTCTGCTATCGCTCTTACCTGCGTCGTTGAATCGCCATGGCAAACGACAAAATAATCGGTCGCACTATCACTGATGCCGGTCATATCCAGGCTTACCACATCATTCCCTTTTTTATCCTGAATGGCATCAACGATAGTCTTTAATAATTTTGATGCCTTTGCGGAGCCCCCTGAGCGAGCCGGTCGCGCAGGCTTTTTTGGCCCTCTCTTCTTCGTTACTGTCAATGTATATTCAATTCAATTTGGTGACAAAACTAAACAAATCAAGTGCAGACCGCTGACAACACCCTATTTATGGGAAAAGTTGCTATAAATCTCCATAGGGTTGATTCGACGAACAACTACGCCAAGAGGCTAATAGCAAACGACAAGCCAAGCGAAGGAACTGCCATTTTGGCCGATTTTCAGGAGGCCGGCAGGGGTCAAACCATCGGCAGCAACGGCATGCTTGGCAATAAATGGCAGAGCCTGCCAGGCCACAACCTGCTGGTAAGCTATATTCTTTATCCGCAGTTTCTGGCGGCCCAGCGACAATTCCATTTGAATATGGCCATCAGCCTGGGAGTTAGAGATGCCGTAGAGCATTTTACGGGCCATGATGAGGTAAAAGTGAAATGGCCCAATGATATTTATGTCCGGGATAGAAAGATTTGCGGGATACTGATTGAAAATACCCTTTCTGGCAATACAATCAATTCAAGTATTGCGGGCATTGGCCTTAACGTGAATCAGCGTGAATTCAGCGCCGGTATAACGAATGCGGTTTCGCTGGCATTAGTTAAAGACAAAGATTTCGCCATTCCGAAAGTATTTGAAGTCCTAAGCGCCAAACTTGAAGCTTGGTACCTGCAGTTGAAAGCAAGGAAATTCGATTGGCTGAAGTCTAAATATCTCGGACAATTATATCAATACAACCAAAATGCCTGGTATACTCAGAATGGCGAGCGATTCGTAGGCAAGATTGTGGATGTAGACGAAGCGGGAAAACTGGTATTGGAAGTAGATGGTGAGGAAAGAAAGTTCGCATTTAAGGAGATTATCTTTGAATGATATCTCTGCTAATGAAATGGTATTTAATTCCCCTGCTTCTATTGTCCTTTCCGGCTTTTTCCCAATCTAATTTCCAACCTTTTATTGCTTCCGATTACCCCGATAGTTTGTACCAAATAAAAACGCAGCAAGCTGGTTTTTACGATTTCAAAATTGAGCTGATACATGTCCATAGGTTGAAAGAGGATGGACTATTCGGATGCCGAGCCTGGTTATCGATTACTAACGGCTCTCAAACAGTTTATCATGAATATTTTGAGGCTATTGAGGCGTTGGGAGGATGGGCCGGTCTTTTTTTACCCGAAGTACAACCGCTGGTAAACTATTTCTTCATTTCAAAATATGGCGACTATGCCGGGCGTGTAATTATTCTTGATACCGACGGAAATCTCAGCATGATTCCCGGCGGAGATTTTTCCATTTCAGATGACAGTCGTTATTTGTTCACCTCCAACTTCACTGATATCGGTGGCATTACGGTTTATGATTTGGTAAAAAACGAAGTTCTTTTTACTGTAGAAGGCGGTTATGTACTTAGCTGGTATTACCAGGATGGAAAATATTACGCTCTGTTTAACGATATGAATTATCTGCCCGGTATAGAGGCGGAGGTCAATATAGCCGTATTCAACCTTACAACGAGAAAATTCGAAAACGCGGAAATAGAAAAATCACAATTAAAACAGGATAATGCGCTCAGCCTGTTTGGTCCGGATAATGAATGTAAATGCAATTGCGGATTCAACAAATAATCGCCGGTGATGAATTCTTAGCTGCTCAGTGCTTAGAACCCTTCAACAAAAATTCATAGAACTCCTTCGCATTCCATACCGGGTTTCTACCCTTAACATGTACATGAGGTGAAGATTCCTGGAGCAAAATCAAATCGCCGTATTTCTTTGCAAACGATTCTTCTTTTTTCAGCAGAAACTCACGGTTGAATTCCAGGGCATCTTTTTCAATGAAATTGGTATGCTCCCAAATAAAGAATACCTCGTCGATATTCACTGATTTTTTCTCATAGTCAATGGAGCCCTCTTCATTCAGTACCACCCAATCCTTAGGCACCACGCATTTCCATAAATACCCTGAATAAATATCGAGTATGCCCGGCACTACTGTAACACTATGCTTGGGCATATTAGCATCAAGTATGATGCAGTAGTCCAGTGTATTACCCTCGAGCTTAACATCCTGAGGTATATTCTTGAAATGAGTTCTATGACCTATGACGCCGTTAATCACCACTTTGGCGCCGCCCCATCCCTCTTTCATCTTCGCCTGAAGATCATTCAGCTTATCCTTAGGAATAATAACAGGAATGGTATTGGCTTCATCGCCCTCACCAAACTGGGCAATCATATAATCATAGGCGGTTTGGCCATTTTCCAATACCTGCCAGGTGAAATCCCATGATGGAGCCCATAAATCAAAACCTTTGAAAAGCCATTGCTGCAGTTTCCCGCCTCTCCATATATACTTCTTCTGGTGGCTACTGGTCAGGCGTGTCCACCAGCCGGATGTAAGCAGCGCGCTGGGAAACAAGATACCATCAACGGTAATAGAATAGGGCGCATCAATTACGGGTTTCTCATTCTGTGAGCGCAGGCGCGTATCTTCTTTGAGAACTCCTTCGAGACGTTCGAAGGTGGTGTGCTCAAATTCCATCACCGGTGATACGGCAAAATCATTTTGGAATGCTGAATAAGGTTCTATGCGATCTTTGAAATAGAGAAGCCCTTCTTTAAAAGCAACTTTAACTTCAGGTGCACCTGAATAGAGTTTGCTCTCTTCAGGGCTTTCTTTTGCTTCCGGATTCTCCGGTTTAGTTGTCTTTGTCATCGTGTTTAATTTTCAAAACAATATCATTGAGTCCGTCCAATTTAGTACCGAAAGATTTTGACAGCGCCTCCAATTCTGCGGCAGGAATAATAAATTTCCGGCTGTCCTTTTTCTTACGCTTGCGTGTTACGGTGAAAATATCCTTATGCGGACAACTATCTTTTAAAAAGAACTGGGAAATATCTTCTGCATAGGAACCCAAATCAGAAAAAATTACCCGTTTGGATATGCCGAAGCGTGGTAAAAGCTGAACCATCTCCTTCTTAAACTCTTTTGTAATCCTTATTTTATAAATCTTTTCCTTCTTCGGTAAATCACTTTCTATATCTAACCATGGCCGTTCGCTGATACTGAAAACAGAAGACTGCGCCACAATACGGTTAGTGAGATAGGGTGGAACAAAAAAACTGGTCTCGGGAATTTCAAAGGGCCTGTAATCATCGATGGAAATAGCTTTGATAAAATGGTACATGTACAGCCCACCGTCTTTATCGAGGTTTTTTTCGTCGCAGACGGCGAAATAAAAAGCGACCAGTGGGTTTTCTGTCCAATCCAAAAGCCGTGTGGCGAGTCCATAATGCTGGGCCAAAATCAGCCACTGCCATTCAGTCAAATTGGCAATACCCATATGGGCTGTGGCGCGACTTTTAAATACTTCAAAAAGCGTTTGTTCCAGCTCTTTATAGTCCTCCACCGTAAGGTCAACAGGGTAGGCTTCAATTTTCCGGGCAAAAGTTGTTTTGAGTGAGTAGTTGAAATCCGATACTCCACGGTACACCACGTGTGAGCATAAATCAACTTTCAGAATCTGTATGAATTGACTGAAGCTATCAATGGTATCGTAGTCCTTAGTGTCCTGGCTCATAATATGTAATTAGGATAAATGTAGGTTTATTTTCAGACTGTTCGTAAACGTAATTTCTGATTTTTAACCAATTCATCCAATGCGGCTGAAGCTTGGAATGTGTCATCTCAATATCTGCCAACTATCGAATATTGAGCATCTAAACTACTCGTGGTATCTTCTCTTCCACACCCATACACCCCACAGTATTTGCACAGTGCCTAAGGTGATGCCACCAATGCCACCAATAATATCGATGAGTTTGAAATCGCGGTAGCCTGCCATAAAATAGCCATTGCAAATAAAATAGGGAATACAGGCAACAATGCTGGCTATGCGCAGCCAACGTGGAAAGTAAGTATAGAATGAAATGAGAAACAATGCAGGCATATAGAGTACCATACCACCCACTTGTATATTATATGCTTTTTCCAGCTGCTCATGGGTAATGTCAGCGCCAAAAGCTTCGAAAATGGTGACGAAGAACACTCCCTGGGATATGGCCATCATGGTAAAGCCCGCAGATGGCAGCACCTGCTTTTCGTCAGCAAGTTTAATCGCCATTAATGAGGTTGCAAGAATAACAAGTGCGGCAGATATTTCGCCCATATACAGTAAGCCGGGGGCATAATGCGGCAGTCCGTTTTCGTACGTGGGAGGAAACAAAGCATAGCCGAGAAAGGCAAAAACCAAATTTCCTATATACCCCAGCAGAATGATGAGGGCAACGTGTTTCCTATTCTCTCTTTGGTTGAGTTCCATGGTTAGGCAAATATAAAATGTAGATGAGAGGATTTTTGATGTCCCTCTGCTTTGGAGGGGGATATGGGGGTGAGGCTTTTAGAACACCCTCTTAGCTATTTCCAGCGTAGCATCTGGCCTACTCATGGTATAGAAGTGGATGGAAGGCACGCCGAACTTAATCAGCCCTCTGCATTGCTCCTGCGCCCATTCAATACCTACCTGCATGGCGTCTTTATTATCCTTGCATTTATCTACTGCAATACTTAGGTCTTCGGGTATATCAATCTTGAAAGTAGGCGGTATCGTTTGAATCTGTGTTTTGGTTGTGATAGGCTTAATGCCCGGCACAATGGGGACATTAATTCCTTCTTTGCGGCAGCGCTCAACAAAATCGAAATATTTCTGATTATCGAAAAACATTTGCGTTACAATATAGTGTGCGCCTGCATCTACTTTGGCCTTCAGCACCTTCATATCGTTGGCCATATTGGGTGACTCAAAATGTTTTTCAGGATACCCGGCTACACCCACACAGAAATCGGTGCGCTGTGCTTCTTTAATATCATCATCGAGGTAAACGCCGTTGTTCATACGTATTACCTGCTTGAGCAATTCAAGAGCCGAAGTATGGCCTCCTGCTTCCGGTGCAAAGCGCACATCGCTCTTGATAGCATCCCCACGAATAACGAGAACATTATTTATACCGAGATAGAATAAATCCACCAGCGCATCTTCCGTGGTCTGACTATTAAAGCCACCACAAATAAGATGAGGAACAGGGTCAACCTTATACCGCTCCTTAATACCGGCGCATATTCCAATGGTTCCGGGGCGTTTACGGATGGTTACTTTTTCCAGCAGGCCGTTCTCGCGCTTTCTATAAACATACTCCTCCCTATGGTAGGTAACATCTACAAACGGCGGCTTGAACTCCATCAGGGGGTCCAGTACATTCCATATCTCTTCCACGCCCTTACCACGTAGTGGTGGCAGTATCTCGCAGGAGAAAAGGGTTTTCTTCGCGTCGGCTATATGCTCCGTTACTTTCATAAAGTGGACGCAAAAGAAATACTTTTATTGCTACGAAAACTTATTGATTTCTTAGTGGAGTTGACCTGGTAAAGCGGTAACTTGCCGCAACTTTATTAAACCATAAAAACTGATTATGTCAAAAATGTTTGCTGTAGCTGTTCCCATTCTGCCCGACAAAATGGAACAATGGAAAAAATTCGCCGATGACCTCAAAGGCCGCTGGAGTACTGAATTCAAGAAAAGCCGGAAAGATATGGGTGTACATGAGCGTACCTTCCTACAGGAAACGCCTATGGGAAATTTCGTCATTGTTACCCTGGAGGGCGATAATCCTGAACAGGCTTTCGCTTCTTTTGGCCAGGGCAACGATGAGTTTACCAAATGGTTTATGAGCGGAGTGAGTGAAATTCATGGTATCGACCTGACTGCGCCGCCTGCCGGACCGCCACCCACACTGATTATTGACTCGAACAATTAGACCTTTCTCTGCCTGAAAACTGAGCCTCCAACGCTGTTGGGGGCTTTTTTATGCCTATTCTGACAATTCTATGACAAATCCATTTATGTAATCGGTCTGCAATCAGCCCTTATAGTCATAACAATTTGTTAAACCCTAAAGCCTTATCCCTATGAAAAAGACCGTCCTCTTACTCGCGAGCGTGCTCAGTTGCATGTTTGCCTATGCCCAATCAGAAGAAATCAACGGCGTTGTAATTGATTCAGTTTCCGGAGAATCTGTACCGGGAGCGATAGTAATGGTATACAATGGCAATACACTTATAACAGGAACAGCCACCGATTTCGCGGGGCTATACAGCATTAAGCCTATTGAACCGGGTGAATACCGCGTGCTTGTAGTGCACCAGAGCTATGACACCATAGAAATGACGAAGGTGAAAGTTCGCCAGGATGCCATAGTAACCCTGGATTTTAAGGCAGTGGAGAATGCCCAACTAATGAAAGAGCATCCGGTATATGGATATAGAAACCCGATGGTGGATAAGGGTATTGTTTCCACCGGCGGATATATCGATGCACAAACACTGAAAGATATGCCCGTGGCAACCGTTAGCCAGGCGCTAGCTGTTATGCCTGCCATTTATGTACAGGACGATAATTCGGACCTCCAGGTGAAAGGCTCGCGCGAAGGCACTACCGCCTTCTACCTCGATGGGGTGAAGATGGACGGCCCGATTAACGTACCTATTAACGGTGTACAGGATATTAAAGTGATTACCGGAGGCATACCTGCCAAATACGGCGACGTAAGCGGTGGCGTAGTGCTCATCACCACCAAGAGTTACTACTCTGTGGCAAAATAAGATGGCTTTTCATACACGAACGGCGGCCGGGTTTACTCAGCCGCTGTTCGTTTTTATACCATCTTTGCCCCGATGCAGAGACTCATTCTACTCTCCGTTGTGGCTATCGGCATTTTCTGGTTTGCCTCTATGCGCATCGGAACTTCATGGGGCGATGATTGGGCCATGTATGTGCATCATGCCAAGAACATTACCGAGGGCAAGGCGTATGGCGACACAGGATTGATTTATAATCCGGACTACCCTACTTATGCCCCAAAAACATACCCGCCCGGCTTTCCGCTGATTCTGGCTCCGTTTTACGCCGCTTTTGGCATCGATTATAATGTGCTGAAAGTTCCGGTTATTCTCAGCTTCATTGCGGCCCTGTTCATTTTCATCATCACTTATCGTAAGGAGTTCTCGCCCCTCAGTCTATTACTCTTAGTCATCTTCCTAGGCCTTAATCCCTATTGTTGGGAGTTCAAAGATTCCATCCTGTCTGATTTTCCTTTCCTGCTATCTGTAATGCTCTGTGCCTGGGTGATAAATAAATATTCCGGAAGCATAGGACTTCGCCAGGCTGTACTCATTGGTATATTGGTATACATTTCATATTCCATAAGGCCGCTGGGTGCCTTATTCCTTCCGGCTATTTTTCTTGCCGATTTGATTTCGAAACGCACGATCACGAAAAGCTTCTTAATCGCCACGGCTTGTTTCACAGGCCTCGCTTTGATGCAATATCTCCTTCTGCCAAAAGACAATAGCTATGCCCTGATGATGGAAAGCGCTTACAAAGGCAAAAGCGTGACGGAAATATGGGATACTGTTCACAATGGATTCAAATTCTACCGCTGGGCCTCTGCCGATTTCTGGCTGGTAGGTGAAGACCGCAGCGCCTGGATGAAGCAGGCACGCCTGTTCACCAATATTTTCCTGCTGCTGATGTTCGTTGGCTTGATAGTAAGAATGGTGCGCAAAATCTCGGCAGTGGAAGTCTTTGTCATACTTTATATCCTCGTGGTATTATTCTTCCCCGGTTTTCAGGGTGCACGGTATTTCATTCCGCTGCTGCCCTTATTTTTCGTTTATGCCTTCGGCCTCTTCGAGAAAATCCGGCTGGTATTCATCCGGTATATACCTTTCGCAGTTCTACTGATTCCAATGCTCCTGTTTTATTCCATGTCGTATAAAAAAGCGGAATGGAAAAACATCGATTACGGAATTCATAAAAAACCCGCGCAGGAGTTGTTCACCTATGTAAAAGAAAACACCCCCGAGGATGCTGTATTTGTTATTGGCAAGCCACGTGCATTTTCTTTATTCACCGATAGAAAAGCAGCAGTCTATCATACGCCGGAAAACAAAAACGATTTGCTCACTTACATGAAAAGCATAAGCACCGACTATGTGGTAACCGGAATACTTGATTACGGATACTTTAATGGTTGGGTAAACGGCGATACTACCGACTTCCATTTCGAGTATGAAAACGAATACTTCAGACTATTTAAAACCAAATTCTGATTAGAAGCGCGGGCAATATCTCACCTTGTTCTGCCTGATTTCTATTTTCTGGTTTTTCGGATGCTTGATAGCAAATGAAAGCTGCAGCGTCTTCGTTTCTCCCGGTTTAATATTCATCTTCCAGGTAAGTATACCGGTATTCTCATCCACAGAAGCATCTGAGGTTTCCAGCACTTCTACTTCTATGCCCTCCACTTCTGATACGGGCACCTGGTCTTCCATCGTAATATCAATGGCCTTATCCTGGTTGTTTTTAATCGTAATCTCATAGGTGAAGGTTTCCTTCTTAGTGCTACCGAAGAACTGCTTGCTGCTATACTCTTTTAGCTTCTCACGGGTAATCATCACTTTTTCGTCTCTACCTAGTGAAAGGTCGAGGGTATCATCGATATTCTGTGTGTAGATATGGCTCTTACCCAAATAGGTATCGCCGAGGTAAATATTTGCATCGCCTTCAACAAGATTGAGATCCTCCCAGTCAATGATTCGTCCTAAGAGAAATGCACTCTCATCCACATTAGGTGCCGAATAATAAGAATACTGCGCGGGCAATTCTTCGGTCTTGATATCTACCAGGTAAGGTTTAGCATCGGAAGGAATGGTATAAGGTGTTTTAATCTCAAAAGTCGTTGCGACTAATGAAACCTCAATGGCCTGGTAAAGCTGGTTATCCTTCACCATCTGTTGCTCAGGCATGGAAGGAATTTCATCATAAGCTACCGAAGGCGCTATATCTTCCAATCCTTTGCGGTCCTCTTCCTTATCGTAGTATCCATAATTATAATCGTCATACTCATTATTATTCAAAACCCATTTTTGAAGTACAGGTTTCGATATGCTTTGCAAAGGGTCCGCAGTCGACAGCTTCATTTTCACATCTTTCCAATCAATTCCGGTATTGTTAAACACATTGGCGCGGTATTTCAGCTCAATAGGCTTGGCTATATCTTCTACTATCAAATCATAAGTAGGAGACCATCCGGCCGAAGTTACCAGATAGCGCAGCTTCACATTGCCGGTGGTAGTGGAATGAGCATTGAGTGTAACCACCACTTCCGATTTCGGTTGGTTGAACTGGGCATTCATCTCGGCAAGCTGGTTATTGATTTTACCCACCTTCTCCCAAAGTTTCGTTTCCTTCATTTCCAGTTCCGTTAGCTGGTTCGCAATATCCTTCATTCGCGAGAAAATAAAATCAGCCGCTTTCTGAATTTCCAATGTATTCACCCCGGTATTTGCACCACCCAGACTTTCATTGCTTATCAGCAGATTTTTCTCCTCATAAAGTGCTCCCTTCTCGTTGGCTATCAGTTTCAGCTTATAATTCAATGTTTCCAGCGAATCGTTCAATGTCTTCACTTTAGCCGTCGGCTCTATCACATCCATATAATTAATACGCTCCACTATTGAAACGATAGACACGTCGCCGCTTACAGTCACATTTACAGAGCCCGCTCGCATTTTGGTTGAGAGGCCTGTAAACACATATTGTTTTTGGCCGGCACTCATTTTTACTTCGGCAGTGTTTATTATTTCGGCTCCATCGAGAAATACGGTTACAACATCTATTTTGCTCTTTACTTCCGTGGGGTCATCGGCAAAGGTGTAGGTGGCGATAAAAATCAGGATGAGTAAGCTAATCTTCTTCATAAGTATTTACATTTTATCATTAGGGATAGGGAGGGGCGAAAATGCACATTATCAGTTCATTATAGCTATTCTTTGCCGCTTTCACCTACAAAATAGTCCTCCTTTCTTTTAAAGAGGATATTAAAAGTGGTGAGACTGCCATAGATGCGGGTAATATATTGCTGCATTTCCACTTTTTCCGCATCGCTCAGGCCTTTATGCGCATTGATCTGCTGCTCGAGTACCCTTAGACGGTCGCGTACCATGACTATTTTATGAAAGAAGGTATCGATAGGAATCTCTTTACCCTGCAGTGATGCATCGCCCGGCTGCATGACTAGCTTACCACCCTTCCATTTTTCAGCAAGGGGTATCATCAAAGTAAAGTCGGCAAAGCGCTGAAGCACCATAGCAAGAGCATCCTCCACCTGCTGCAGCGATAGCGAATTATCGGTTTTGCCTTCATTGCTAAGTACCTCAAAGCCTTCATAGTCGCGGGCTATCTCCTTGTCTCCGTGGTCTTTAAAGAATACTGAATAATTCTCGAGGCTGAGGCCACTAACTATGCCTTCGCCAAAAGAAGGGTGTTTTACCCTCGCTCCTATTGAAAGTCGTGTTTCCATATCATTATTTACTGCTAATATATTCCATTCATAATTGACGACGAGGTAACCTTTTTGCTAAATCGACGTTAAAAACCTCGATTCATTTGTCCCAACGGGTGAATCTCACTTTAAACGCTTTGCCATGAAAAAATTAACACACTTGCTGTGCTGTGCCCTTTTTACGTCAGCACTTCTGCTGCCAACGCCCTCGTTTTCGCAGGGTGCGCAATCGGTAGATGGGTTCATTAATCCTACCGGAAGAACCACATTTACCCTTGCCAATTGCTTCGAAAAATATGCGAGACAATATGAAGGCAGCGAGCTAACAGATATATCAGGTAACTATACTGTAAATACAAGCTCCCTCTTCGGTACTTATAGTATGACCGATGATTTTGAGGCAACTGTTTTCATTCCCTTCGTTGCAACAAACGGTTTCGGAAAAGCAGCCTGCGGATTGCAGGATTTACAGTTCAATCTGAACTGCCGTATGTTCGACAAATCAGTTGAAAAAGTGGGGAGATTTTCGGTTCTCACCTCAGTCGGTGTTACTAACCCGCTTTCACGCTATCGCTATACTGACAGAGTTTCTATAGGTCAGCATTCTGTAAATATCGATTTTATCGGTGCGCTACATTATGAGCGTGAGGATGGATTCTTTATGACCTTCAGCACAGGATATACCAAACGCGCTACACCTTTCCCCGATTTTTATTCCAATGTTTTCAAAACCGGCGTACGAACGGATGATATCTATGTGGGTGCCTACCTGAGCCAGCAAAAATCATTTGGCGGTCAAAATCTGAATGATGAAAATCCCGAGTACTTCCTGATAGGGCAATCATTTACCAAGGTGGGTCTCGAAGGCTATTATGCGATAAATCAAAAATGGTCTTTTTGCCTTGGTGCAGGTTATACACTCGATGGAAGCAATGTAGGAAGAGCATTAAGACTGACAGGTGGATTAACCTATAGCTTCGGCGGATTTACGGAAATGAAACGTGTAACCGAGCCTGATACCAATACCCCTCCCGGAACAGGAGTACAATAAAATTCTCTTCAACAATATATTTTTCAAGGGGCTGTGCACGGCCCCTTGATTTGTTTATGGGTACTCATACAACCGTATCTTTATCGCATGATTTTGGTTACCGGTGGAACCGGTTTTCTCGGCTCACATCTGATTAAAGCGCTGGCGCAGAAAAATATACCTGTGCGCGCACTTCGCAGAAAAAATTCCGATACCTCACACTTAGCCGATTTGAATTCGCAGATTGAATGGATTGAATGCGACCTGCGCGACCCGGTAGGCATAGAAGATACCATGCAGGGAGTTAAGCAGGTATATCATTGTGCGGCTACAGTTTCCTTCAATTCGCGCCTGCGCCGCGAAATGTTTTCCGTGAATGTGGAAGGCACTGCCAACGTAGTGAACTGCGCCCTGAATGCCGGGATAGAAAAATTGGTACATGTCAGCTCCATTGCCTCACTGGGGCGTGTGCGCGGGGGCGCCACGATATCAGAAAATACACGCTGGACCGATAGCAAGCTGAATTCCAACTACAGCAAATCGAAGTTTAATAGTGAGCGCGAAGTTTGGCGTGGACTGGCTGAGGGACTTAATGTAGTAATTGTCAATCCCTCAGTAATACTTGGCCCCTGGAAATGGAATGAGGGTACAGCACGCTTTTTCAGCCGAATGTGGAGTGGCCAGAGTTTTTATACTGATGGTGTTAACGGATTTGTAGATGTTCGTGATGTAGTTGAAATTATGATGCGCCTGATGGATAGCTCTGTTTCCGGTGAGCGGTATATTGTATCCGCGGAAAATTTATCCTATCGTGATTTACTGACGAAAATTGCCCATGCTCTCAATAAAAAAGCCCCCGTAAGAAAGGCGGGTAAATTTCTGCTGAACGCTGCTGTGTTCGCTGAAACAACACGCGCTTTTATTGCAAATCGTGAGCCGCTGATTAATCCTGAAACCGCCCGCTTCGGACAGCAAAAATTCTTTTACGATAATTCAAAGATTGTCGACGCCCTCAATTATCGCTTCAGAACGATGGATAAAACTATACAGGATATTGCGCAGCTCTTTCTGGAAAGTATCAAATCCAAATCGCTGTCGGCTACTTTCTACTGAGTGCAATTCGCATTCTTGCGGCCCGTGCAGCCGGTATCCAGGCGGCTAAGAGGCTGATACAGCAGATGGTAACAAACACCCAGACGAAATCGAGAAATTCCATACTCACTGGAAATGAGCTGACCGCAAATGTTCCCCGAAGAGGTATAACATGAAACTGCTGCTGGATGACGATTAAAATAATGGCAAGGGCAAAACCGACGGTACAGCTGATAACCGCGTGCAGTATTCCTTCCAGCAGAAAAATTCTTCGTACCAGCGTTTCTGTTCCTCCCATTGTTTTCAGTATACTGATATCTTTTTTCTTCTCGATTACCAGCATACTCAGTGAACCTATAATATTGAATGAAGCGATGATGAGCATAAGCGACAGGATGGCGTGCGAAACCCATTTTTCCGTTCTATGCACTTTATAGATGAATTCGTTCTGCTCAAACTTGTTCTGCACTAAAAAACCCTCGCCCATAATTTCTTTGATTTCCGATTCCAGTTTTTTGGTATGCTCCGGATCGGTCACCGCCATTTCTATTGCGCTATATTGACTGGTATCGCCGGCGAGGTCTTGTAAAAATTCAATGGGAACGAGAATATATTTATTATCGAAATCCTGCTGGGTTTCGAACACGCCTGAAGCCGGAATACCGCGCTCCTCAAATGCCTGGCTTGGATCAAGCGAGGGCTTGATGCCGCGCTTGATCAGATACACTTTGATGCGTGAGCGCGGATCTTCGAGGTTAGCGCCGATGGCAATATCTACCCCCGCACCCAGTACGGTATAGAAATATCCCTGGTCTTTCAGCTTGAATGAACCGAAAACAATTTTCGAATCGATATCCGTTACATCAGCAAACTTGTCGTCGACTCCTTTTAGTGTTACGGTGTGAAACCGGTCTTTGTATTCGATGATCGCATTTTCTTCGCGTGTATAGGAAAGTGCCTCAATTCCACCCAGAGATTCTATCCGGTGAATCGCATCATTATCCGGCGAAAATGTTTTTCCTTTTTCTGCTGTGATGACAATGTCTGAATAAAATGAATTGTACAGGGATGCTACCAAATCACCGAAGCCATTAAAAACCGATAATACAAGAATCATAGCCATAGCGCCGACCATCATACCGGTCATGCTGATAACCGAAATAACATTGATAACGTTGGTTGATTTACGGGAAAACAGGTACCGCCTTGCTATCGTTAGGGCGAGGTTCATTTGCAGCCGGTATAACTATTTGTTTTCAGAGTCCTTCTTAATCTGCTTAAAGATTTCCTCGAGGCGGAATACTTCATCGAGGGTTTCATCGAGGAAAAACTCCAGACTAGGAATACGCCTAAGCTGAAATCTCATTTTGTCGCCCAGTTTTTTGCGGAGATCACCACGGTGCTCTTTAAATGCCATGACAACAGCACCGGGGTTTTTAGAGTTAAAAACGCTCAGATAAATGCGGGCTACGAGTAAATCGGGTGTTACTGTAACCCTGGTGACAGTAATAAGCCCGAATTGGCTGTATGTACTGCCTTCACGAAGCAAAATATCAGTGAAATTTTGCTGAATGAGCTTCGCAATCTTCTGTTGCCGTACTGAATCCATGATGCCAAATTACAGATTATCGGGAGAGCAACCTTTTAGCCGCGTCTGCGCTCTCTGAATTAATAACTTTGCGTCCGCAATGAACAATTTTCTGCGCGTTTTGCGCTATGCTACCAGGTACAAAGGTTATGCCTTTTTGAATGTCCTCTTTAATGTGCTGGCGGCACTGTTTTCAGTGTTCTCCATTTCAATGATATTGTTCATTCTGCCTGTTCTCTTTCCATCTGCCGGTGATATGCAGGCGGCCAAGCCTGCCGATTTTTCATTGAATCCTCGCCAGTTGCTCGACTGGCTAAATTACAGGGTATCGCTCATGGTGATAGCCGACAGGCTGCATGCCTTAACGATCGTATGTGTGGCTGCAGTATCGATGGTTTTCTTAAAAAATCTTTTCCGCTATCTCGCCATGTTTTTCATTGCGCCGCTTCGCACAGGGGTAGTGCGTGATTTACGCCAGCAGATTTTCAATAAAATTATCCGACTACCACTTTCCTTTTTCTCTGAGAGAAGAAAAGGCGATGTGATTGTACGGGCAAGTACCGATGTACAGGAAGTAGAGTGGAGTATATTAAGCGCATTGGAGTTTATGTTCCGCGAACCATTTACTATTCTTATCACATTGATCTACATGATTGTAATCAATGCGCAGCTTACCTTCATCATGCTGCTATTCATTGTATTTGCAGGCGTCATTATCGGATTAATCGGCCGGACCATTCGTAAAACGGCCACCAAGGGCCAGCAGCGCCTAGGACTTATTGTTTCAACTATTGAAGAATCCTTATCGGCCTTACGGATTATTCATGCCTTCAACGCAGAAAACTATCAGCGCAAAAAATTCAGTACCGATAACGACCAGCATGCCAGTTTAATGCGCCAGGTATTGAGGCGAAAAGATTTGTCTTCTCCTTTATCCGAATTTCTCGGCGTCAGCACCGTTGCTATTATTTTATGGGTAGGCGGCAGGCTGATTTTCGCTGGCGATATCAATATTACCAATAGCGGCTTCATTACCTTGATTGTCGCTTTTGCCTCGCTGATTAATCCGGCTAAATTTTTAACAACCGCCTATTTCAATATTCAGAAAGGGGTGGCTTCGGCAGACCGTATTCAGCAAATTCTGGATGCCGAAGAAACGATAACCGAGATACCGGATGCGAACTCTATCAAAACATTCAATATCGGAATTGAATACCGCGAGGTATGGTTCGCCTATGAATCGGTGCATGTGCTGCAAAATATCAGCGTGAAAATTCCGAAGGGAAAAACGATTGCACTGGTAGGACAGTCCGGCGCAGGTAAGTCAACCCTGGCCGATTTGCTTCCCCGGTTTTATGATGTAACAGCGGGTGAAATACTTATCGATGGCATCAATATTAAAAATTACCGCCTTGCCGACTTGCGTAACCTCATGGGTGTGGTTACTCAAGAGCCTATCCTGTTCAACGACACGATTTACAACAATATCACCTTCGGCTTATCGGTATCGAAGGATGAGGTAATACACGCGGCGAAAATTGCCAATGCGCATGAGTTCATCGCGAAAATGGAAAATGGCTATGATACGATTATCGGCGACCGCGGACAAAAACTCAGCGGCGGCGAAAGGCAACGGTTAACCATTGCACGCGCGGTGCTGAAAAACCCGCCGATACTTATTCTGGACGAAGCAACCTCATCATTAGATTCCGAATCGGAGCGGCTGGTGCAGGATGCTATTTCAAAACTGATGCTCAACAGAACCTCAATCGTTATTGCGCACCGCTTATCGACCATCCAGGCAGCCGATGAAATATTGGTAATGAGCGAAGGAAAGATTGTTGAGCGCGGCAATCATAGTGCGCTAATGGGGCATGATGGAGTATATAAGAGATTAGTAGAGATGCAGGGCTACTAAAAACAAAGGGAAGCTGATTAGCTTCCCTTTGTTTTTATTTCCTTCTGGTTCTGATTACCAGTCAAAGCTTTCTTCTTCACCGTTCAGCTCAGTCATTTTGGTACTGATAAAATCGAGCATATCATTCACAGAGTCAATCTTCTTCTGCACCTGATTTCTACGTACCAAATCATCTTCTGCTAAAGCGTTCAGCTCATCGCTAAGGTCATAGTATTTCTGGTTGTAAGCGTCCTCAACGGTTTGCAGAGCGGATGATGCACCATATTTCATCCACCATTGCGATTCATCCTTGCCGGCTTCAGTTATGGTTTCAATTCCTTTACGAATGATAGCTTCATCTTCCATACGAGCGAGGAATTTGCCGTACGAAGTCATCAGCACATACTTCTGGAAACCGCCCATGGAGTGCATTTTGTCTTCGAAATAAGTGGCATACTCAGGACCACCCTTCACTGCATAGATATCAGCAACTGCGCTGATGATAGAGCTTGCATCTTCGTTCTGTAAGGTCTTAGCCATTTCAAATGCCTTATTGGTATCCAGTGCCAATACTGCGCTTAATGATGAAGAGATAACCGAATAAGAGCTGTCGTTCTTTATACGATCTTCATACAAGCTCATATATTCATCCTTATACGTATAGCCGAGCTTATCGATAGCCGCTGCGCGTACTTTCGATTTCGGGTCTTTCTTAGCCACTGTAGCCAGCTTATCCATAACGGTGGTATGCTCTTCCAGCGAATAGCTGTCGAGGTTATCGATAGCATATTTGCGTATCGCCCAGAATTTATCATCCATAGCGAGCACCAGTCCATCGAAGGCACGTGTGCTGTCATATTGATTCAGCGCGAAATTTTCTACTGCTTCATAACGGTCCATAAACTTCGGCGCATTGCGGTATTGGAATACATATTCCGCAACCGTTTTGTCCTCTGTCTTGGAGCATAACAGCACCTTATCCGCATCGAAGTTTACAAGCTGCGGTGTATCAGGCATATTAAATGTCCAGTATTCATATGAATCATCCACCGTTGTATCGATAGTGATAACCTGGCCGTTCACATAGAAATCAATTTTCACCGGAAAACGGAAAGGATAATTGCCTCCATCGTCGCTGCGTGAGTTGTATATATCAAGGGTTACATCCACACCACCTGAATCGCTGGCATAGTAATAATGATATACATCAACCAGCGGGTGACCCTTGCTCAGGAACCATTCGTTGAAGAACCAGTTCAAATCCTGGCCTGAAACTTCTTCCATCGCCATACGGAGATTATGAATCTCAACACTCTTGAATTTATTCGACTCGAGATAGAGCTTCAATCCGGCGTAGAAAGCCTCGTCACCAAGGTAATTCCGCAGCATGCGCAGTACTCTTCCACCCTTCTGGTAGCTATGTGCATCGAACATCTCTTCCTTATCGCTGTAATCGAAACGGATAAGGTCAACCTGCTTCGACTCAGCTTCAGCAATATAGTTATCCAAATCGTTCATGGAGTGGTAGTCGGCTTCATCAATGCCATACTTATGCTCAATCCACATGTATTCGCCATAGGTGGCAAATGATTCGTTCAGCGGAATATTCGACCATGATTCGCAGGTTACATAATCGCCGAACCAATGGTGGAACAATTCGTGTGAAATCTGGCTTTCGTAATCGTCGTCAATCATTTCGCGGCTCGTTTGATTGAGATACTCCGCATGCGTAACCGCGCCCACATTTTCCATGGCGCCGGCTATGAAATCACGAACGATTACCTGGTCATATTTCGACCATGGGTATTTCACACCCAATGTCTTTGAATAGAAGTCAATCATTTCAGGTGTGTTACCGAAAATATCTTTCGCATACGGAGCATATTTCTCTTCTACATAGTAATCTACCGGCATCGTGCCCCATTTATCATGAATAATCTTATGCGGGCCGGCGAATATCATTATCACATAAGGTGATATCGGCAAATCCTGCTTCCACACATCGGTTCTTGTGCCATCCGCAGCATTCTTGGTCTGTTTGATCAGGTTACCGTTGGAGAGGGTCACATATTTATCCGGTGTATTCAGCGAAATCTGAACCGTTGTTTTTTGGTTCGGCTTATCAATAGTTGGGAACCATACAGAATTGTATTCTGTCTCACCCTGAGACCATACTTCAGTGGGCTTATCCTTGTCCTCCCCTTTCGGATTGATAAAATACAACCCTTTGTTACCTGCTATGGCGGCTGCATCGGCCGTTACGCGCTCAGGGTTGGCAGTATAATCAACGAAGATTTCAAACTGCTCGTCCTTTTTGTACTCCTTATCGAGGGTGATATGCAGTTGCAATGAATCGTAGGTGTATTGCAAGGGCGTGCGCTTGCCCGCTTTTACAATGGACACTTCTCTCACGTCCATGTATTTTGCGTCGAGCACCAGTTCATTGGTAGCATAGAAATGAGGCTTCAGCACAATATTCGCCTTACCTGTAAGCTGCGATGTTTCGAACAGCAGCTTTACGTCGAGCACCGTGCTCACCAAATCGCTTGTATGGGTAGCTGCGGCATTATATACCGGCGCATAGCTATAGTCCTCATAGTCATCATAATAATCGTCATCGTAATAGTCGTCGTAATATGAGCTGTCATCATAGTAATAATCGTCATAGTAATCGTCGTAATAGGCCAGGGTATCACCCGGGTACACAACTACCACATCCTTCTGAACGTGAACCGTATTACACGAAATGATAAAAAATACCGCGGCCAGGAACGCCCACGTACGACTTGCATGATAAAATGAACTTCGAATCTTCATTGGATTATGGTTATTATTTTAAACGTTTAGCAGATGCTCTGAGAGGTACCGTTAAGGCTCGCCAAAAATAAAGATTCTCACTCCATAAGAGGTGGGGTTAATTTCTAAATTTGACTTCCTTTGCCCATGGGGACAGGCTATCTTCGACAAACTCTCGTTTCGTATGTACAGAACTAAGGTCAATAATCGATTTGAATTCACAACAAAAACTGAAAAAGACCGAATTTTTTTGGATGATGGTGCCAACTGGGACGTGGTTTCCCTCGGTGAAGGGCGGTTTCATGTGCTGGTGAACAATAAATCGTACGAAGCGGAGTTGTTGAGCGCAGACCCTGCAGAAAAGACCGCCATGATACGCGTGAACGGTAATAATTACGAAGTGAAGCTGCAGGATAAATACGATTTGCTGCTTCAGCAGCTCGGTATGGGCAGCGCTGGTGCACAAAAACTCAATAACCTGAAAGCGCCGATGCCCGGCCTGGTGATAGAAGTGAAGGTAAACGTGGGTGAAACTGTAAAAAAAGGCGACGCTATATTGATTCTGGAAGCCATGAAAATGGAAAACGTGCTCAAATCATCAGGCGATGGTATCGTGAAGCGGGTATGTGTAATCAAAAAAGACGCTGTAGAGAAAGGGCAGGTGCTGGTGGAGTTTGAGTAATAATTTGCTGATATGCTGATTTGTTAATGTTCTAATTAAGAACCCCCCGAACATGAATCTGTTTGTTTTATTGATTTTGTTGTTTAATTCAGGCGGAAATCACGCTACACTCTACGAGCCGCCAATAATTACATCTGCCGATACGGCAGATTTCAAAAACTTCCTTGCATTGTTTACTGAGTCAGGCACAGAAATACCCAAACCGTATGTGGCGAAATATCTCGGTTTTGACACAACCTATTCTACGGATTATGAGACCTGGAACTACTCCATAAGTTACCGGACGGAAAGAATGTTTTCGCTGCCTATCTCTGATGCACAATTTTTTATTGTCAGTGAAAACACTGGGGTAAGCACTACAGAATATCTAATATCACTTACTCCAGACGGCCAGTATATCAATGGCTTAATGATATCCAATTCTGCAGATACCGATGGTCCAGGAGAATACACAAACCTTGAGTATGAAATGGACAGCGACTCCCTTATACTTATGGAAACCACATGGGAATTAGTGGATAGTTCTTACATAAATAAATACGGATACACTGAATCACGAGAATTTGATAGAACAATTGCCACGATAATTACCAAATACCTTTTTGTTAAAAATGGGGAGCTGGTTGAAATAAAATGAGAGGACTGGTGGAGTTTGAATAAAATAATCTGACACATTTCGGCATGAAACTGCGTACCCCCGTTATTATGACTCTAATTTTTCTCTGTGCCTGCAAAGGCAAAAAAGAGCCGAATACTTCCGTTGAACATCCAAGAGGTTACATGAAGCCAGCCGACGATAATACTTTATTGTCAGAAGTTTTGGAACTGGAATTACATTATATCACATGGGCATGTGATTGCGCCAACTGGGCGACCGCTGAAGACGAGGAGAAATATGCTAACAACGAGAATGACAGTTTGGCAGCTCGCTCCATTTTTGTTGAGCCTTCCGATTCATCCCTGATTTTGCCGGATACATTGGGCTATAATTCAGACGTTATAAAATTTACCGGCCGGTTTTATGCCAAGCGAAGCTATCCCCAAGGTTATCGTTCGTTCGAAAATCCCGATAAGGCGAGGGTTTTTAGATACACTAAATATGTTGTTGTAAAAAGCAATTATCGCGAAGCCACTAAGATCGATTAGAGTGTAGAAAATGAACTGGATATTTTTTATTCCTACGGTTGTACTTGCCTTCATCGGCAATTTTTATTGGTTTAAGATTATAGCCATTCTGGAAACTAATGGTTATAAAGCGTATTTGTTTTGGAATCAATGGGAAACCGCTGCCAACTTCATTAAACTTATACGACAAACGGAAAACAAGAAATTGAAATCGCAATACAAAGTTGATCTGTATGTCTTATTCGGTTCATTCTTACTTTTTATTTGTGGAATATTTACTTCTACCCTAAGCATATGAAAGCGCTGAGAATAATATTTATCATTGTCATCATACTTTTCGGAGGGTTATTGGCAGGTACAATCGTAAATACCTTTATTCGGGATGATGGGATGGAATTGACTAATGTGATTTTAGGAATTCTTGTTGTTATCCTTTCACCCGCCGCCGTTCTTGCCGGTATTAAGCTCCTAAAAAAGAAACCAGGTATGTCTCCCAACGAAACCCTTCTTGATATACATGCCACCCAGGATATAGTAAAACATCTAAATCCACTACTTGTTAGCTGCTATATTCTGTATGGTTTAGCTGTCCTTGGGCTGGGCTGTGCATTTTTAGTATTTGCCTTTCGGTATGACCGGGTTCAAAGCACTGATGATGTTCAATTTGCCGTTATTTTCGAAAGCATATTAGGCAGTATAGGGATTATAGCACTTACTGATGCACTTATCGCACGAAAAAAATAAATGAAGAATAGACAAAATCTTTGATTTAAAACCAAGGAGTAATACTGCTATGCCAGCATTTTGACTTCATTTTATCAATACGTTTTCCATCCTCAGAATATGTTTTGCTGATAGACCACTGCTTTATTCTCCTCCGTAGAAATTTCCTGCATTTTGTTTTAGACTTTATTTTACCGTTGCTATAGTATTCAATTTCAATATACCTGAATATATTTTCAAGGCTTTTATCCGTCAAAGTTCCGTTCATTGAATATAGTTTTTCTACTTCACAGGTAAAGGGCCCTGCATCTTCTGTTTCACGGTTGAGTTCAATCAAAACAAATTGTCCTGAATCATTCATCTCATAAGTCATATCACGCACCTCGAAGAGACTGAAATGAACTTGAAATTTCAGGGTACGTGTCAAATTGCTGTCGGCGTCATAGAACTTCCAAACCCCCGTTTTATAGGATATTCCTTGTCTCAACAATAGCCTTTTGTATTTATCACCTGCCCAATAAGACCCTTCATACTCTCCTGTAGAAAAACTTCCGTCCTCGCAATGTTCTATCCATGTACCAATAGGAAGACCGTGATGGTAATAACCCATGGTATAAGATTCATTCTTACCAAATGTGCAGGTATTCTTACAACAATAAACGAACAAGCCCTCATACAATCCCGTGGAATCGCGCTGATTAATTACTTCGCCGCCCGGCCCTTTCACATTTTGATAAATGCAGGTAGCAGGACTAAACACGCTGTAGGCACGGTAGCATTGAGCAGAGGAAGTATGGTAGACAACAATCAAGAGAATAAATGGGACAAAACGAGGCATGGGGTATGACTTGAGTACCGGCAGTTCCCTCTTCGGAGAAATTATCTACCAGGAGGAAACCACATTTAAATCTACAGAATTTGATAGCTATATCAGTCAGCAGAAATCAGGGGCGGGGTTACACAAAAATATTTTCCCAATAACCCTTGCCTTCGCACCATGCTTCAATATTATTTTACCGATAGTTCTTTGCATGGCTTCATATCGGGCACTGTTCGAGTCCTGAGACTGCTTTCAATTGACCCCATGATTTTCGAAACCGGAAACTATAAACAGACTACCCCCACCCCAAAAAACCGCGTTTTTGGTATCATTTGTATCATTTCATCCGTATTTCTACTGAGTTGACTTACGGTAAATAACCCTACGCTCTTCGAGGTATTGAAGAACAAAATTGACACAGGTTTCATCCTCGCCAATAAACTCCGGAGGTGAAATACCTACTCGCTTATACATTCCACTTAGTACCAATTCGGCAGCGGCGGTGCAGGTATAACCCGTAGTTCGTGCCATACTCGAGGTATCGGTGGCTTTATCATATCGGTCGAGCAAATCGTAAACATAGCTTCGCGGCTTGTTGTTTTCGGTTCCCTTCAGACTTATGCGCATCACCGTAAGCTCGTCCTCGCCATCTTCCAGTTTCCATTTGGCGAACAGCAGTTTCGAGCTAAGGTCGATAGGCCGCACTCTCGTTCCTTTAATATCCATTTCGTCTTTGCTGAAAAAACCCGTTTCGCGTAGTACACGCATCAGCTCGATATGGCCCGGGTAGCGCATCGTACGCTCAATCATATTAGGTACCGAAATGGTTTTAACCAGCGAGCGTAGGCCATCTGAATTGAACACTTCGAGTGTTCCTACTCCTTCGAAATCCATCAGTTCAGGGTCGGTTAATGCGGGCTTGGTTACCAGCTTGCCATCCTTAATGAAACGGGCAGGTCGAATATATTCCTCAATAACATCGATAGGCGAAAACGGTGCTTTGTACTCATAAGGCCAGCGGCGCACCACGGGTAGTCCACCCACAAGGCATTCGAACTCATCCACCTGCATGCGCTTATGATGATAGCCAAGCAGAAGGTTGCTCATGCCCGGTGCCACGCCGATATCCATTACAGCCACCACCTTATTCTTTTTGGCCAGTTCATCCAGCTCAAATGGGTCTTCGGGATAAAAGGATATATCGACAATGTTTTTACCGGCTTCAATAACGGCCTTCATCATATTGAATCCCAGGAAGCCGGGAACCGAACCGACTACAAGATCGAAGTCCTTAACGAGAGCCTTGATTTGTGCCGCATCGCTGAGGTCGGCCTTAATAGTGGTTATGCCATTGCCCAGAGTTTTGAGCGCCACCTCATTAATATCTGCAGAAGTAACGGAATGCTTTTTGGCGAGGTCAATAGCCATAGCACGGCCAACCATGCCGGCACCGAGAACGATAATTTTTGCCATACGGTCGCAAATATAATTGCTGCGCCGATTGGATGATGAAGCGCGGCAGATGCAAATAAAAAAGCGGAGCAAAACTCCGCTTTCATAGTTCTTTGAGTGATTTATAGGTCGACTACCATTCGTCGTAATCGCTGGTATCGCTATCGTCGTAGTAATAATCGTCTACCAGTTCGAATCCATATTTATCAGCGAATGCCTGCTGGGCAGCTGCGAAATTGTCATCATACACCGTTTCGCGGGCAACAATGTCGTCGACGAGACTATTATACCGCATTTCATCTTCGGTGGTATAGTCGGTCAGAAACAGGATATCCTGTATTTGCTTGTATTCATTTTGGACAATGGAGTAGTAGAAATTGAACAATTCTACGGCCCTGTCGCGAAAATCGGTATTGCCGTCGTAAGGCGCCAATCGCTTCAGGCTGTCGACAGCATCTTCAATAACCATAACAAGAACCTCGCGGGCAAATTCGCAGTCGTCATAAGTTGCAGCTGAATCGTTTAGCTCCAACATATAATAGTCGAGACTATAACCGATGCCATCTTGGAGGTCAATAATATAGTCGTTGTAATCTACCGGATCGGAGAAACTGGTGGTTTGCGACCGCACGCCAAATGCGGTGAGGCCTATTACCATGGCCAGGATAATTTTTGTCATAATCGTCGTTTTACGGCTTGTGTTGTCTAAGGTTCTAAGGGGTCGAAATTATAGCATTTGCATATTGAGGACTAAACCAGGATTTTCCACCACCCTGAAAAATGCCAATATATATGGTGTGAATACTACTAACTGTTTATAGGTACATATAACTTTGCGAAAAAAAGAAGTCATGGCACTGATGCTTGTTTCCGAGGAGATTAATACATATTCAGAATCTTTCACATCTCCTGAAAGTGAATTACTGAACGAGCTCAGCCGGAAAACCTATATGAGCACCCTATCCCCCCAGATGCTTTCGGGGCATTTGCAGGGTCGTGCGCTTAGCCTTATCAGTAAGCTGGTAAACCCAAGGCGAATACTTGAAATAGGAACATTCACCGGCTATTCGGCTCTTTGCCTGACGGAGGGATTGGCTGAAGGCGGCCTGCTTCATACCATTGATGTAAACAATGAGTTTACCGATATTGCCGCTTCGTATTTTGAAAGAGCAGGCGTGCAGCAGAAGATTATTCAGCATATTGGTGAGGGAACGGAAATCATACCGACCTTACAGGAGAAATGGGACCTCGTTTTTATCGATGCCGATAAGAGTAATTACCCTAACTACTGGGATTTAGTGGCAGATACCGTAAAACCGGGAGGTCTCATCATTGCCGACAACGTACTATGGAGTGGTAAGGTGCTCAAGGAAAACCAAGATTCCGAAACCAAGGCACTTTGCACATATAGTAAAAAAGTTCGTGACGATAAACGCTTCGAAACAGTGCTTCTACCCCTTAGGGACGGCCTGTTGATAGCCCGAAAACGTTGACACTTTCACAATTTACTGTGCACAATAGGAGTTTAGGGTAGTGTGGACTACTGCCGACTTTTACACCAACCACACTACATGCAGAAAAAACTTACTCTGGTTTCTGTTGGTCTTCTTTTATCCTCCTGTGTTTTTGCCCAGCAAATCACATTGGAACAATACATCAATCTATATGCCCCGATAGCAGTTAGTGAGATGATGCGTAGCGGCATTCCGGCGAGCATTACACTGGCTCAGGGTTTATTGGAATCGGGTGTGGGTAATAGCCAGCTTGCTACCGAGGGGAAAAACCATTTCGGTATCAAATGTCATGAGAATTGGCAGGGTGAAACAATGACCTATGACGACGATGCAGATGACGAGTGTTTCCGCAAGTATCCGACACCTGAAGACTCGTATCGCGATCATACCGATTTCCTAATGACGAGAGGACGTTATTCGGACCTTTTCTCACTGGACAAAACGGATTATACGGCCTGGGCAAAAGGACTTAAAGCAGATGGCTACGCCACAGACCCGAATTATGCCACTCGCCTGGTTAATCTGATAGAAGCAAATAATCTCGAACAGTTTGACACCGTGACAAACTACGATATTTGGATCGCCGGTTTCCGCGAAGATGAACCTGAAATTCACGAGCAGAATGAGATAGAACCGGATAGGATGTACGCCTCACAGGATGTGTTCTATTTCAACCGGATTAAAACGGTGATAGCGCGACCGGGTGATATACCCTTACAGATAGCTCTTCACTTCAGCATTTCACTTAGCAGGTTGTACAAGTACAACGATATGTACGAGGGAGATATGTTCTCTGCAGGAGAAAAAATCTATCTCCAGCCTAAGCGAAGCAAAGGCGATGTAGAGTATCATGAAGTGAAAGAAGGTGAAACCATGCGAAGCATTTCGCAGGAACATGGAATAAAGCTCGACAAACTCTATGAACGCAATAAGATGGCTTTGGGCTTTCCAGCACAGTGGGATCCGAAGCTTGGAATTCACGTGACTTGAAGTCGCGGC
>JADMIO011486925.1_pt1 | contig 48903 bp, 40 predicted proteins | sample 8958161 | NCBI WGS metagenome assembly JADMIO01 (sample SAMN16585339, study PRJNA669376) | soil metagenome | isolation source: Crop rotation soil | place: USA: Cullars Rotation, Alabama | collected 2011
GCCGCGACTTCAAGTCACGTGAATTCCAAGCTTCGGATCCCACTGTGCTGGAAAGCGCGCAGCTCGTGCGCGACGCCCGCGACCACGGCATCGCAGTCCTTCCCATCGACATAAACACTAGCGACTGGGATTGCACTCTTGAGCCCGCGGCCGGTGTTATGGCATGGTCTCCCGACTCTTCTGTTGTGGCCGGTCTCCCGACCGTGCCACTCTCCCGACCGCAGGTCTCCCTTGCCCCTGTTGTGGCCTCGTCTCCCGACTCTTCCGTTGTGGCCGGTCTCCCGACCGTGCCACCCTCCCGACCGCAGGTCTCCCTTGCCCCTGCTGCGACGCCGTCTCCAGACCCGACCGCGCCACCCTGCACTCCTGTTGTGGCCGGTCTCCCGACCGCGCCACCCTCTACTTCAAATCTCTCTCCCCTCGCCCGGTACTCCGGGAGAGGGGCCGGGGGTGAGGGCTCTGAATTTCACAAGGCCGCGCCACTCGCCTCGAATTCCTGTTGTGGCCGGTCTCCCGACCGTGCCACTCGCCCGACCGCAGGTCTCCCTTGCCCCGGTTGTGGCCAGATTTCTGAACCAAGCCCCTCCCTCGCCCTCCGCCTCGGCTTCCGCTTGCTCGTCGGCTTCTCCGAGCGGCACGCCGCGGCCATTATGGCCGCGCGCAAAAGCGGGCCATTCTCTTCCGTCTCCGATCTCGCGCACCGTGCCGGCCTCACCCAGGCCGTGCTCAAGCAGTTGGCCGAGGCCGATGCGCTCGCCTCGCTGGCCCGCGATCGCCGGCAAATGCTCTGGGAAACGCTCGCGCAAGAAACGAAGCCCCGCCCGCAGCCCCTCTTCGAAAACCTCGCGGCCGACGACGAGCCGCCCGTTTCGCTCCCGGCCCTCGACGACCTCACCCAAGTCTTCGCCGACTATCGCACGGCCGGCCTCTCGCTCAAGGGCCATCCGCTCGCGTTCTGGCGCGCAGGGCTCAACGAGCTCCGCGTCACGCCCGCGGGAGAGCTCGCCGGGCTACAAAACAATCGCTATGTCCGCGTGGCCGGCCTCGTGATTCTTCGCCAGCGCCCCGGCACCGCGAAGGGCATCACGTTCGTTACGCTCGAAGACGAAACCGGCATCGCGAACCTCGTGGTCCATCAAGCCACGTGGGACCGCTTCCGCACGATTTGCCGCGGCTCCCCCGCCTGGATCGCCCACGGCCGCCTCGAGCGCCGCGACTCGGTCATTCACCTCATCGTCCGCCGCCTCGACGATCTCTCCACCCAGCTCCGCGGGCTCAACCTCAAATCGCGAGATTTTCGGTAGCAGCGCCGCCGCTGTTGTGGCCGGTCTCCGACCGGGCCACAATTCCCGACCGCAGGTATCCTCCGATAAGGCGTGATCAGGTCGGTTGGTTTCTAGCTGCAAACTCCAATCGAACATGCTCGCGAATGTCATCGATGTCGCCGGCTAATACCGCATCCCAAGCGATGGCGATCTGCACGAGCAGTGAAGCCAATTCGGTGCGAAAGGTGTCCGTAAACTGTTCGCGGGATGCCCGGCACCAATACCAGTTCCAACCCTCCGATAGAATTGACGAAACATCCGCCACGAGTAAGCGAGGAAAAGCGTCCGCTTTGCCGTTGATGTTTTCTGAGGGGCGCGGAGTATTCAGTGCGTGATTTACGACTTCCAAACACGCAAGTATGTCGTCGAAGGAATCGCGCAATGTGGGTGCGACTCCTTGCCGCTCCGCCCGCAAAAGCGCCAGCGTGAAACTCGCGCCTTCAGGTGAGTTGGCGTGCTGACTCAACTTCTGAAGGGCTCGGGAATAGTCCATGACACTCGATTGCGGCCGAACAATCGCACCTCATGAAGACAGATTGAATCTACGGAGATCTTCGGTTAGTCGCGGACGGCACGGCCGCGAGACCGGACAAAACGTTGGCCGAGGAGACCTGCGGTCGAAGCGAGTGGCACGGTCGGGAGACCGGCCAGAACAGCCTCATCCCGGCCCCAGCACTTTCTCCATTTGCTCGTACACCTTCCGCAGGTGCTCTTCGCCGCCGCCGCCCACTTCGGCCGTCGCCCAGCCGTGGTAGCCAATTTCGCCGAGGGCTTTCAAAATGTCGGGCCAGTTCTCGTCGCCTTCGCCAATTTCCACCCACTGCTTTGTTTTGCTGTAACCCTTGAAATCGAACTTGAGCATTCGCTTGCCGAGGGCGCGAATCCAATCGGCGGGAGGGACGCCGTACTTGATCATATTGCTGCAATCGAAGTACGCGCCCACGAACGGGCTCTTGAAATCGTCGACGTACTCAACGAGCTGCTCAGGCTTGGTAATGAAGTTGTTCCACACCACCTCAATGGCGATTTTCACGTTCAGCTTCTCGGCCTGCGGCAGCACCTTTTTCACCTCGGCCTGTGAACGCTCCTTGCATTCTTCGTAGGTCACGCCGTCTTTCACCACGCCCGGCACGAGCAGCACAGTATCGGCGCCAATGAAGGCTGCATCGTCGAGGGCCGTCTTCAAGGCCGTGAGGCCTTTCTCGCGCACCGCGGCATCGGCGCTGGAGAGCGTATCGTGCCAGTGCACCGAATCGATAACGCCGTGAATCTTCATGCCGGTCGCGTCCTGCGCCGCCTTCAGCTCCTTGAGGTTAATGCCGCTCGGGCTATCGATCTCGGCCCCCAGAAAACCAATCTTCTTAATGAGCTCGAGCTTCTCCTGCGGGTTCTTCCCCGCGCCAATCATGCCGTACTTCACGGCCTTCTTGAGGCTGTACTTCTTCTCCTCGGCGGCTCGGGCAAGCGTTGGCATAGAGGCAACCGCGGCGGCCGCAGCCGCCGTTTTCAAAAAGGTGCGGCGATGGGTGGGGAACATGGCTGGATTTCTCGCGAGGGGAGGGCGGGGCGGACAATTCGTCAGGAATGACTGGTAACCAACCAGCCACGAGTCCCCAAATTATGACGGCTCGCGCCAACGCTGGTCAATCATGGGGCAAAAAAATGAAGCGACGCCGCCAATTCACCGCCACTCGTCTTAAAGAGCCGCGCACGTCGCGAGCGCAGCGAGCAAAGTAAGCGTCCCCACCAGAAAGCGCCCGCCGTTCATGCCGCGCGTGCATGAGCGGCAACCGAGGCGTCGGTCAGTTCATGAGATTCCCGCCCCTCGCGCACCAGCATCCGCTGCACCAGCCACATGCCGGCGAGGCACGCTAGGGGGAAGTAGGTTGGCAGCCCCCAGAGGGCGAGCGTTTCGCCAATGGGCTTCGAGATAACTCCCTTCGACGTCAGCGTGCCCGTGATGAGCAGCGCCGCCGTCACGGCCACGAGCGCGGCAGTTCGTCGCTCGACGGCGAGCCGCGCGATAACCAGCGCCGGCAACAGCAGCACCACATAATGGGCTTTACTGCTCATCGGGCTAATGAGCACCATGAGGCTGAGCACAGCGCCCGCATCAATCGCCACTTGCAATTCACCGCCGCGATTGAGCGGCGAAACTCCCGCCGGCCTCCGCATGAGCCACGCCGTGGCCGCCAAGAGGGCGAGCGCGGTGCCATGGGTCAGCCAGCGAATCGTGGCATGTGCGGCTGGCGACATTTGCAAATCGTACGTTTCGATTTCCTCCGGCGACGACGGTAGCCCGAACATCACGTACCGATGGTACAAGGCCGCGAGCGACTGATTCAGCCGCAGCTGCCCGATCGGATCTTCTTGCGCCCACTGCCCCGGCGCGGTCGCCTTGGCTTCGGTAAAGAAGACTCGCCGCCATTCGGCGAGGTACATGTGCCCGCTCTGCTGCGGAAAGAGCAAATCGGGCACGAGGTTCACGCCCAGGCAAACCGTTGCCATAATGGCGGCCGCGCGCCAGCGTCCGCGAATCGCGAGATACGGCACGAACAAAAGCGGCGTGAGCTTCATCGAAGCCGCGATGCCCAAGAGCACGCCCGCCCAACCCTCACGGCGTTTCGCGAGCGCGAGGCAACCGGCCATGGCAAACGCCGCAATGCACATATCGCTTTGGCGATTCTCGAGCGGCGAAAGAACGTGCCGGCCCGCGAGCAGAATCCCAAGCCAGAAGACGACTATCCACGTGCCGCGCATTTCGGTGAATTTCGGCCCGCCCACGAGGCGCCAGGCACAGGTGAACGTTACGCACGTGGCCAGCACATTCACGCAGTACCAGCCGAAGAGCGAAGCGTCGGCCGGCAAAAATGCCAGCGGCATCGAATACAGGGCCATCGCCGGCGGATAGGCGTAGCAGTAGTTGCCCAGGTGATAGATTTGTTCGCCCGCGAACATCTCTTGGGCCGCGAGCACATAGGTGGTTCGCCAGAGGCTTTCCTCGTCGTCGCGGAGAAACTTGGCGCCAAACGCAGCGAAGAAAAGAACGGCCACGAGGTACACGCCGTAACGCGTGAGCCAATGACGAATCCCGCTCACAGAAACGGGCGGGCTGCCGGCAGTAACGGTGGCCATCTGAAAACTTCCTTCCCTGGAAAACGATTTTGGCGCGAATGAAAATAGCCGACTTCGTGGACTGCCGTCAACGCGAACGCAGGCCGTGGCAAGCGGCCGAACACGAACCGGCCGCCGCACCCCGTGCTTTTCCGCCTGGGCCGCTCCACCTACAATGGCGCAGGCGCCCAACTTCCGCGAGAATTCCCATGCGTTTACTGGCTTTTTCCTGCATCGCCCTCTTCGCCGCTAGCACGGCCACGGCCCTGGGCGCTGAAAAGGCCACCGTGGCTGAACTCTGTGCCACGGTAAAAAAAGTAGGGCCAATGGGCGCTAACCATCGCGCAGCAACCGCCGCCATGACCGAGCTTTCGGCCCTCGCGCCGAGTCAGCTTCCCGAGTTGCTCGCCGGCATGGATGGCGCGGGCCCTCTCGCCACGAACTGGCTGCGCGGCGCCTTCGAAGCGTCGGCCGAGAGGGCGCTAAAAGCCGGCGAGAAACTGCCGCAAGCCGAAATCGAAAGGTTTCTGCTCGATACGAACCATTCGCCGCACGCCCGGCGGCTCGCCTACGAGTGGATTCTGCGCGTCGAGCCCGTCGCCTCGCACCGGCTCGAGTCTGGCTTCCTAAACGACCCGAGCCTTGAGCTTCGCCGCGACGCCGTGGAACACGAGCTCACCATTGGCCGCGTGGCCGTTAAGGAAAGCGCCCCGGCCGAAGCGAAGGCCCAATTCCGCAAGGCGCTCACCGCCGCCCGAGATCTCGACCAGGTTCAAACGTCGGCCAAGAGCCTCCGCGAGCTCGGCGAAACGGTCGATCTGGCCAAGCACTTTGGCTTCATTCAGCGCTGGCAGCTCATTGGTCCATTCGATAACCGCGACAAAAGAGGTTTCACCGTCGCTTACCCGCCCGAGAAAGATGTGCACCTCGCCGCCACGCTCCCCGGCAAAGAAGGCCCCGTTTCCTGGAAAGAGCATACCACCACCGATGAACTCGGCGCCGTCGATTTGAACAAGGCCATTGCCAAGCACATGGGCGCCGTGGCGTACGCGTTCGCTGAATTCGAGAGCCCCGCCGAGCGGCCCATCGAGCTGCGGCTCGGCTGCATCAACGCCAACAAGGTGTGGCTCAATGGCGAATTGCTCACGGCGAATGAGGTGTATCATGCCAACACGTCGCTCGATCAGTACGTCGGCCGCGGCCGGCTCAAGGCGGGCAAGAACCAGATTCTCGTCAAGGTGTGCCAGAACGAGCAAACGGAAGATTGGGCCCAAGATTGGAAGTTCCAACTGCGCGTGTGCGATGACCTGGGCACCGCCGTTCCTTCGCAAGCCGCCAACAAATAAGGCCGCGTGCCTGACATGAAACACACTGCTATATATCGGCTCCTGCCGCTCGCGCTTTTGCCGCTTTTCCTGGCGGCCGATTGGCCCGCGTTTCGCGGCGCCGCGAGTAATTCAGTCGCTGAAGGCCCCGCGCCGCCCGTGAAGTGGACGGTGGAAATCGACGGAACCGGCGAAAACGTCGCCTGGCGCGTCGATCTTCCCGGCCGCGGACCAGCCAGCCCCATCGTGGTCGGCGGTCGCGTTATCGTGAGCGCCTCGAGCGGGCCCAAGCAAGATCGCCTGCACGTGCTCGCGTATGATGAAAAAACCGGCGCGCTCCAGTGGCATCGCCAGTTCTGGGCCACGGGCCGCACGCTCGGCCATCCGCAAACAGCGAACGCCGCACCCACGCCCGCGAGCGATGGCCAGCGAGTGTATGTCTTCAGCTCATCGAACGATTTGATTTGTCTTAACCTCGCTGGCGATCTCCAGTGGTATCGCGGTCTGGCCTACGATTGGCCGAAGGCCGGCAACGACGTCGGCATGTCGTCGTCGCCCGCGGTGAGCGGCAAGCTCGTCATCGTCCAAGTGGAATGCCAGGGCGAGTCGTTCGCCGCCGCCATCGACGGTGAAACAGGTGAAACTGCGTGGAAGATTGCCCGCGAGCAGAACGCGAGCTGGAGTTCCCCGGTAGTGCTCCACGGAAAAACGCCCGGCGATGATGTCGTCGTGCTGCAATCGCCCTCGGGCCTCACCGCCGTTGCCGCCACAACCGGCGCCGAACGCTGGAAGTATGCCAAGAGCTGCGATGGCATTTCCTCCGCGGCGCCCAGTGGCAATAAGTTGTTCGTTCCCTCCAGCGGCCTCACAGCGCTCGAGCTCACGACAACCGAGCCCACCGTCGCTTGGAACGCTGCGAAGCTGAACCCCGGCGCGGCGAGCCCTGTTGTATATCAAGATCGCGTGTTCGTCGTGAATCGAGCCGGCGTCGTTTCGTGTGCCCAGGTGAAAGATGGCTCGCCCGCCTGGCAGCTGCGGCTCAAAGGTCCCTTCTGGGCTACGCCGGCCGTGGCCGATGGACACATGTTCCTCGTGAATTTCGACGGTGCGGCCCAAGTGGTAAAGCTGGGCGAGAAGCAGGGCGAATTGGTTGGCGGCGGCGATTTCAAAGAACAAATTCAGGCCTCGCCGGTGATCGCCAATGGCGCAATTTTCGTCCGCAGCGATGCCCACCTCTGGAAAATCGCCGCCCCACGCTAATAATTCTCCTGTGCGAAACGCAGGCGGACCGAAGGAGCCATGAGTGAACGACCGCATTGCCATTTCGCCCACCGGCGCCGTACGCGGCGCCATTCAACCGCCCGGCTCGAAGAGCATTACCAATCGGGCCCTCGTGTGTGCGGCCCTCGCCGAGGGAACCAGCACGCTCACCGGCGCTCTCGACAGTGAAGATACGCAGGTGATGGTGGAGAGCCTGAAACGCCTGGGCCTCGAAGTGCGGGCCAGCGCCGAAAATACCACGCTCGAAGTGGAAGGGTGCGCGGGCCGCATCGCAGCCACCGGCGCCGATCTCTTCGTTGGCAACAGCGGCACGACGATTCGCTTTCTCACGGCCCTCGTCGCACTCGGCAACGGACGCTTCCGCCTCGATGGCGTGGCCCGCATGCGCGAGCGCCCCATTGGCGATTTGCTCGCGGCGCTGGCTACCTTTGGCGTTGAAGCCACGAGCGAAACGAATAACAACTGTCCGCCAGTGGTCGTTCAAGCCCGCGGTATTCCCGGTGGCAAAGCTTTGGTGCGCGGCGACATCTCGAGCCAATTCTTAAGCGGCATTTTGCTCGCCGCGCCCTATGCCGCTTCGCCCGTAGAACTCGAAGTGACAAGCGAGCTCGTCTCTAAGCCCTATGTCGAAATGACCCTCGCCGTCATGCGTGCTTTCGGCGCTACGGTCACAAACAGCGGCCTCACGCGGTTTACTATCGCCGCACCACAAGTCTATCGTGCTCAGAACTACGCCATCGAGCCCGACGCCTCGGCCGCCAGCTACTTCTGGGCGACGGCCGCCATCACCAGCGGACGCGTAACCGTGCTCGGCCTCAAGAGAAATGCCTTGCAGGGCGACGTCGCCTTCTGCGACCTCCTGGCCCGCATGGGCTGCACGGTCGAGGAAACCAGTGAGGGGCTCACGGTCACCGGCGGCGCGCTCCGCGGCATCGAAGCCAACATGAACGCCATCAGCGATACCGTGCAAACGCTCGCCGTTGTCTCCCTTTTCGCGCAAGGGCCAACCACCATCACGGGCGTCGGCCACATTCGCCACAAAGAGACCGACCGCATTGGCGACTTGGCTCGCGAGCTGCGCAAGCTCGGGGCCCAGGTTGACGAGTTTCCCGACGGCCTGCGCATTACTCCGAAGCCGCTGCACGGCGCCGAAATCGCCACGTACAAAGATCATCGCATGGCTATGAGCCTGGCGCTCGCCGGTCTGCGTGTGCCGGGCGTAGTGATTCTCGACCCCGCGTGTACGGCCAAGACGTATCCGAATTTCTTTCGCGATCTGGCGCACCTGTGCGGCGCGCCGTCGCCACCTGCCTAAGCTTGCGTTTTTTGCAGGCGGCTGCGCGACCGTGCGCTGAGCAGCTCCAGGAGCGCATCGGCGCGCTCGATGATGGTGCTGTCGTCGGCGGAGGATTTATTCGAGGGGTCGCGGGCCGTGAATTCGCCACAGCAATGTTGGCACTTCACCTGCCGCCCAAGATAGGCCAGGCGCACCTGGACCAGGCGACCACACGTTGGGCATTCCTGCACAAAATAGGTAGGAATGGACACGACTTCACCTCCTGAGCTTCGTGATCCAGACAAGTTTCCTAACTGCTCGTAAAACATACCCACTTGGGTCTCGAAAAACAATAAAATTTGGACGGCCAAAACGCCAAACCGGTGCAAATCGCAGGAAAATGGCGGTTTCCACCAGCGCAGCCCTAATTGAGCCAGCGCCCAATATTTGTTCAACCTCGCCGACTTTGCCACTTGCGCAGCCGCTATCATCGGCTTCTCGGGAAAGAACACCGCTGCTGGCAAACTCACAGGCGGCTCGCGTTACGCTTCGAGCACGTCGACGCCCGATGATTAAGGGTAGTCATTTCGCTCCGTGAGATGCAGTTCCTTTTTTGTTACTTGCCCGCGAGAATATCCTATGTCGTGCCGTGCCCTGCTTGTTTCGTGTCTCGCGTTGGCAACTTTCGTCTCAGTGGCGGCAGCGGCTCACGGCGCCGAAAACAAAATGCCGTCAGCTGCCAAGGTGCGCGAGCTCATGGCGCAGCACTTTGCCGGCCAGGCCGATCTTGAGCCCGGCGATCTCATATCGCGCGGCACGGTGCGACCGCTGCTCGAGGCGCTCACGAAAGCCGGCTGGAAGCTCGACCGCGACGCCGTGCTCAACCGCATGCTCGACGATTCCGACCCCGTAGTGCGCGCCTTTAGCTCGCGCAGCGGCAAGGCGTTCATGCGCAAGGTGAGCGGCATTCCGCTCGTGTACGATCGGCTCGACCGCCTCGCGCGGCTTCCCGGCGGCACGGAGCTCATCGACACGATCATCAAGCTGCCCGACGGCGTGAAGTATCTCGAGCCGCAGCCCACGCCCGGCCTTAAGAATCTCGCGCAGCTTCTGCCCAAGCAGGCGAATGGCCGTACGCCCGCCGGAGTCGATTTCGACAAGCCCACCGGCAAGCTCTACACGGCCCCCGCCGTGCAGATTGAACTCGAAACCATGTTGGCCGCAGCTTCGAAAAAGAAATAGCTCCGCGTTTTGGCCGGGTCTCCAACCGTACCATTCTCTCGACCACAGCCCTCCTCCCCGGGCGATGGCGACGAGCCGATCCTTAGTTGTGGCCGGTCTCCCGACCGTGCCACTCTCCCGACCGCAGGTCTCCTCCCCGAGCCGCGAGCGTCAGCGACCGGAGTCCGCGTCTCTCAGTTGTGGCCGGTCTCTTGACCGTGCCACTCTCCCGACCGCAGGTCTCATCACCTCGAGGCGGTCTAACCTTAGCCGTGAAACGTTTGCCAACGCGAACGAGTTAACTTGCCCAGAATAATACCATAGACCGCATCGGGGTGCCCAATCACAAACCAACGGCTCGCGCGCTGGCCGAGAATACGGGCGCTGTCGGTGCGGCGAATGAGTTCACGCACCAAGAGCCCGAAGTAGCCGAGCGAGAAAAACATTTCTACGACCTCTTGGGAGCGCTGGGAAGCGTCTTTCACGCGCCTTGGCTGTGGAGGCGCCGCCTTGTCGTGTGCTTCGGCTCGATCCAGTGCGTATCCCATGATCTCGGAAGAGAACTGTGGACCAGAATAGTCATCGTGGTACCACCATTGCCAATCGTCTGGATCGCGCGACCACTTCGTGCTGCCCCGCAGGTCAAAGCTGCGCGGATAGTCTCCTAGCGCGATAAATAAAACGTCGACATCGCCCGCCGGAGATATCCGGCTCTTCGGCTTGGGCCACCACTGGCCGAAGCGTTTCAACTCGGCGTCGAAATCACACGCGGCCAATTCGTCCCAAAAAGGGCTATGGTAGTGAATGCGGCACGCGTCAAGAAGCGCGGCCAGGCCGGCCTGAAAGCCAAGGCGAGATTGCAGTAGTTTTTTTGCTGCGGGGTAGGCGTGAGTGTCGAGGTACATTTTCAACGATGCCGCAGGTGGCGCGGTCGGGAGACCGGCCACAACCAAAAGACAGTCGACCAGCGGAGTGGCGGAATACCTAATCGAGCCGCGTTACCGATTCCACCACCAGCGGCTGCACGGGCGTGTTAATGAATTCGCCCTGGTTCTGCACCGGCGTGGCGGCCATCTTGTCGAGCACGTCTTGCCCTTCCACGACTTCGCCGAACACACAGTACCCATAAGTGGTCGCGTCATCGCCGCTGTGATCGAACGTGGGGTTATCGGTCACGTTGAAGAAAAACTGCGACGAGGCCGAATCGGGATACTCGGCCATGCGCGCCATGGAAATGGTGCCGCGCACGTTCTTGAGGCCGTTATCGGCCTCGTTGCGAATGGCAGCCCGCGCCGTTTTCGATTCGAGCGTGGCCGTGTATCCGCCGCCGAGCACCATGCCCTTGTCGACATAATGAAACACGGTGTTGTCGTAGAAGCCGCGGCTCACGTAGTTGTCGAGAAAATTCTCCACCGTCACCGGCGATTTCTCGGCGTTGAGCTTCACCTTAATGGCGCCGGCCGATGTCTTGATGAGCACGGTCGGGTGCAGATTCTCCGCCTTTCGCGCCACGGCCGGCACATTCGTGGTTTCCGCGGAACCACCAGTCGTGGCGGTTGCGGCGGGCGTCTCTCCCTCAATGCTCGCGGTGGGAGTACCACCCGATTTCGAGCCGCAGCCGGTGGAAATTAAGGCGAAACCGACCAAGGCTAGCGCCATAAAGTAAAAAGGGACTCTACGCTGGGTGAGCATGATTTCGCCTCCGTGCTGACTTTGAGTGCTGCGTCGTGGGTGCGGGTCGTCCACGCGTCGCCTATAATGCCCGGTTTGCCCGATTCACGCAACATCGTTTTAGTGCGAAAGTGAGATAAGTGCCCGCTATTAACAGGCGGTTAACCTGAATCAACCTGCCCGTGCTGGAGAATTGAATGCGTCACCTACCTGCAATCTTCCTATCATTCGCCTTGGCCGTGGTGGCCGCCGGACAGACGCGAGCGGCCGAACCAACAAAACCCCTCGACCTAAAAGACGGCGACCGCGTGGCCCTTATTGGCGACGCCTTCATCGAGCGCCAGCAGGCGAGCAACTATCTGGAAGCGGCGCTCACCGCCCGCTTTGCGAAACAGAACATTACATTTCGCAACCTCGGCTGGAGCGGCGATACGGTATTCGGCGAAGCCCGCGCCGTGTTCGGCAAGGCGCCCGAGGGCTTCGCCCGGCTCATGAAAGACCTGGCCGAGTGCAAGCCCACCGTCATTCTCGTGTGCTACGGCGCGAATGAGGCGAATGCCGGCGAGGCTGGATTGCCCGTCTTTACCGCGGGCCTCGAGAAGCTGCTCACCGAGCTTGCGAAGCTGAATGCCCGCGTGGTACTCCTCTCGCCGATTGAACGGGAGAAGCTGCCCCCGCCGCTGCCCGATCCGGCCGAGTACAACAAAGTCGTAGCGACTTACGCCGGCGCGATCGCCGAAGTGGCCGCCAAACGAGGGCTCGTCGATTACAATCTGCAGGGCCTCGTGCCGCACGAAAGCGCCTCTCCGCCGAAGCCGCTCGACCAGCTCACCGACAACGGCCTGCATCTCTCGGCCTACGGATATTGGCGCACCACACCGCCTCTCATGGCCCGCCTCGGCTGCTCCCCAGGGAAATGGTCGGTCGAAACGAACGTGACCGACAATGAGACAACAGCCAATGGCACAACCGTAAAGCGTTTGAAGTCGAGTGGTCCCGGGTTCCTTTGCGAGTTCGTTTGCACCGATGAAGAGCTGCCGCTGGGTCCACCACCCGCGCATTCGCCAGCGGGCGCCATTGAGTTCGCCACCGAGCGCACACTCAAAATCGCAGGCCTCGCGCCGGGCAAGTACGACCTCAAAGTCGACGACCAGAGCGTGGCCTCAGCCACCAGTGAGCAATGGGCCGCCGGCGTTCGAATCACGGCGGGCCCCGAGTTCGCCCAAACGGAACAACTGCGAGCGGCCATTAACGTGAAGAACCAGTTCTATTTCCATCGCTACCGGCCCGAGAACGAAACGTATCTCTTCCTCTTCCGCAAGCACGAGCAGGGGAACAACGCCGTGGAAATTCCGCAGTTCGATCCGCTCATTGCCGAGCAGGAAAAGCAAATTGCCTCGCTGCGGCAGCCCAAGCCGCACACGTACAGCCTCACCAAGGCGCCGTAGTTCATAGCCGCCTTTCGCTTCGCGAAAGAGCGTTTCTGTTGCTCTTCAAATCTCGCAATACGATTCATCGCAACGCTCCCACCGAATTTGAAATTCAGGAATCTACCTCATGCGTCCTACCCGCATTTCACTTTTCGCTCTTGCTCTCGCTCTCGCATGCTCCCCACTCGCTCATGCCCAGCGCGATCTCAAGAACATTCCCGACCCCGATCCGGAAGAAGAGCGAAAAACGTTTATCCTCCCCGAGGGGTTCGAGGTGAATCTCTACGCGGCAGATCCGCTCCTCGCCAAGCCGATTCAAATGAATTTCGGCGCCGACGGCCGGCTCTGGATCGCATCGAGCGAAGTCTATCCGCAAATCAAGCCGGGTCAGGAAGCGACCGACAAGATCCTCGTGCTCAGCGACGACAACCACGACGGCCGTGCCGATAAAACCACCGTTTTCACGAGTGACTTGCTCGTGCCCACCGGCGTGCTCCCAGGCAACGGTGGCTGCTACGTCGCCAACAGCACCGAGCTCATATTCCTCAAGGATACCGATGGCGATGGCAAGGCCGACCTGCGTCGCACGGTGCTCTCCGGCTTCGGCACCGAAGATACGCACCACCTCTTGCACACGCTCCGCTGGGGGCACGACGGCCAAATGTACATGAACCAGTCGATTTACATTCACAGCCACGTGGAAACGCCCTACGGCGTGAAGCGACTCAACGCGGGCGGCATTTGGGCGTTTCGCCCCGAAACGCTGGAGCTCGATGTTCTCTGTCGCGGCTTCGTGAACCCGTGGGGCCATCATTTCGATTACTGGGGTTCGAATTTCGCCACCGATGGCGCCTACGGCGAAGGCATCAACTACGTTTTCCCCGGCGCGGTGTACGTAACGGCGGCCGACGCCAAGCGGACCGTGGCCGGCCTCAACCCGGGAAGCCCCAAACATTGCAGCCTCGAGATTCTCAGTGGCCGCCACCTGCCGCCGGAGTGGAACGGCAATATGATTACGAACGACTTCCGCGCGCATCGCGTCTGCCGTTTCGTGGTGACGGAAGACAACTCCGGCTACGCGTCGCGGCAGGAAGTCGAGGTCATCAAGTCGGCCCATCCGGCGTTCCGTCCCATCGATGCCAAGGTCGGGCCCGACGGCGCCCTCTACATTGCCGACTGGTACAACCCCATCATTCAGCATGGCGAGGTCGATTTCCGCGACCCGCGCCGCGACCACACGCACGGCCGCATTTGGCGAGTTACGGCGAAGGGTCGCCCGCTCGTTACTCCTCCCCAGTTCGCCGGCAAGTCGCCGGCCGAGCTCCTCGCGCTCACGCAGTTGCCCGAAGAATTCGCTCGCTTGCATGCCAAGCTCGAGCTGAAAGAGCAGGGGGCCGAGAAGGTGCTCCCCGCCCTGAAAAGCCACCTGGCCGCGCTCGATGTCGGCAGCCCCAACTTCGAGCACGACCGACTCGAATGCCTCTGGGTCTACCAAACGCTCAATGTCGTCGAGCCCGATCTCTTACGACTTTTGCTCAAATCGAAAGACTATCACGTGCGCGCAGCGGCCATGCGCGTCGCTTCGCAGTGGCGCGAGAAATTGCCCGACGCGCCCGCACTCTACGAAGCCGGGGCGAACGACGAACACCCCCGCGTGCGCCTGGAGGCCGTGCGGGCACTCGCCGAAACGAAATCGGTCGACGCCGCTGTCATCGCCTTGCGTGCGCTCGATAAGCCCATGGACCGCTTCCTCGACTTCGCCCTCTGGCAAACCATGCGCGACCTCGAGCCGCAGTGGTTGCCGGCCCTGCGCGAAGGGAAGCTCGATTTCGGCGGCGATGTTAAGAAGCTCTCCTTCGCCCTCCAGTCGGTCGATTCGCCGGGCGTGGTCGAACCGCTCATCAAAATGGTGAAAGGCGATAATCTACCGCCCGAGCGGCTGCTCAGCCTGCTCACACTCGTGTCGCAACTCGGCGGTCCCGGCGACCTCTCCGTCGCCCTCGATTTTGCCGCGAATGACAAACCCACTCTCAACCCGGCCCAGAAGGCCGCGATTCTCGCGAACCTCGTCGAAACATCGCAGCGTCGCAAGCTCGCGCCAGCCGGCGACTTGTCGCGCCTCAAGGCGCTCTTCGCCTCGCCCGACGCGGGCCTCGCTTCCGCGGCCCTGCGTGCCGCCGGCGCGTGGAAAGTTGAGCCCCTCCGCGCCGACATCACCGCGCTCACCACGCAGGCCGATGCCTTACCGCCTGTGCGGCAGGGCGCGATTGCCGCCCTGGGCCTTCTCGGTGGCCCTGCCAGCAAAGCCGCGCTCATATCGCTCGCCGACGCGAAGCAACCGCTCGACTCCCGCAAGTTCGCGGTGGCCGCGCTCGCCGACGTTGACGCCAAAGCCTCGGCCGAACAATTAGTCGTTCTCCTCGCCACGTTGCCCGACAAGGAAGACCCCGCGCCGCTCGTGGCCGCGCTCGTTCAGCGCAAAGGCGGCCCCGAGCTCTTCGCCACCGCGCTCGCCGGCAAGAAAGTGCCGGCCGACGTCGCCAAGCTCACGCTTCGCGCGGTCCAGAGCTCGCTGCAAGCCCCGCCGGCCCTCGTTGAAGCCGTGCGCACCGCCGGAGGTCTTTCGCAGGGCGGCTGGAAAATGTCGCCCGAAGAAGTGCAGAAATTCGTGGGCGAAGTCGCGCAGGCCGATCCGGCCCGAGGCGAAGCCCAGTTCCGCCGCAAGGAACTCAATTGCCAGAAGTGCCACGCCATTGGCGGCGCCGGCGGCCGCGTGGGGCCCGATCTCGTGAGCATTGGCGCCAGCGCCCCGGTCGATTACATCATTTATTCGCTGCTCGAGCCCAACCAGAAAGTCAAGGAAGGCTTTCACTCCAAAGTCGTCATCACGGGCGACGGCAAGCAGCTCACCGGCATCGTCGTGCGTGAGAACGATAAGGAAGTGGTTATTCGCGATGCCGAAGATCGCGAATTGACTCTCCCCCGCAGCAACGTCGAATCGATAGTTGACGGCCGCTCCCTCATGCCCGATGGCGCCGTCGACCTGCAAACGCGAGGCGAGCTCGCCGACCTCGCCCGCTTCCTCTCGGAGCTCGGCAAGATCGGCCCGTATGCGCTCGGCCAGGCCCGCGTGGTGCGCCGCTGGCAGGCCGTAATTCCCACGGCGGCCGCGTACAACTTTCTCTCCAAAACCAGTTACGATAGCGTGGCCGCGGGCGACGCCACGTACACCTGGGAGCCGGCTTACAGCCGCGTGTCGGGCGAATTGCCTCTCGACGAACTCCCCTGGCTCAAAGCGCCCCTCCGCTCCGTGCCGAATCCCGACGAAAAAGTGAGCTTCATTCGCACGGAAATCGAAGTCACCACACCTGGCGAAGTGGGGCTGAAGTTCTCGGGCATCAACGGCCTCACCGGTTTCATCGACGGCAAGACGACAGAGCTCAAGCCCGAGCTTACGGTGAATCTCGCCAAGGGACGGCACAACCTCACCCTCGCCATTCAGCATTGGCAGCGCAAAGAACCTTTACGCGTCGAATTGACGACCGTCGCCAATTCGCCCGCCCAGGCCGAGCTGGTGAGCGGAAAATAGGTCGCTCAACGTGGAGTTTGTTGCCATGCCCTTCAAGAGTGGTATACAATCGCCTGAGTTGTGGTGAATTGAACATTGCGGCCATGTGCCGGGAATCGTCCAGGAGGTTGCTCTCATGAGAATCGGCATGCTACTCGTTGCGGCAAGCATGGTATTGGCAGCGGCGGCGGCGCCGGCCCGGGCCGATGAGAAGAGCCACCGCGCCGCGGCCGCCGAACTGCTCGAAGTGGCGAACATGCAAAAGGCCATGGCGTCCGGCATCGACCGCGCCATCTCCCTTCAGCTCAAGGTGAACCCGCGCCTTGAGCCCGTCAAAGAGGTGCTGCGGAAATTTTTCGAAAAGCACATCAGCTATGACGCCATTAAGGACGAAATGATCGACGTTTACGTGGCCGAGTTCACGGAAGACGAGCTCAAAGAAATTAGCGCCTTCTACCGCACGCCGGCCGGAAAAAAAGCCATCGAGAAGATTCCCACCCTCATGCAAAAGGGTGGCGAAATTGGCACCAAGCACGTGCAGGAACACGCAGGCGAGCTCAAGGAAATGATTGAAGCCGAACTGAGGAAGGTAAACCCGCGCTAGAATTGCCTCCTGCCCCCTCGGCTCGCACGCCTGAAAGCGACCCGAGCGTCATGAGCATTGAACAGCACTTGGGTTGAACGTGGACGATTCAGTCTTTCTCGACGTGACTTACTCGTACCGCAAGTGGCCCTACCTGGTGTTCGTCGTCGTATTCGGCGGGCTCAATGGCGCTATGTTGGTGGCCAACGCGTCACGTGGCTTCGAACCGCCAAATCTCGCGTCGAATTGGCTCGGCGTCATTTTCGGCGCTATCTGGTGTACGGGCACTTCGTACATCGCACTCTGGTGCGCGTGGCGCTACTTTCTTCGCCCGACGTCGCACGTGAGAATCGATGCGGCCGGCATTACTATCGATGGACGATTGATTCCGTGGTCGGAAATCGAATCGCTCTATGGTTTCGACTCTCGAGGCGGTAAGGCGCTCGTGTTTACAAAGCGCGGTCGTAGTTTCTTCCAGCCCATCTGGCACTTGCCCGTTGAGCCGTTGTCGGCGGCCGAATACGATACTCTTTGTCACCGTCTCGAAGCCGCGCTCGGTGCGCAGGACCCCAAGCCCGCGATAGGCCACTAAACTCGCCGCGTTACGGGAGATAGCGAAATGCGATTCGCAACCGGTCGTGCTGAAATAATCGCCGTGTGTACGTGCGCCAAGGGAGCCAGCGTTATCGCCATGATTGCCGTGGCTTTCGCCCTCGTGGGCTGCGAATCAAGCACTAAGAAACCTGCGGCGACATCGCCAAAGAAGGTGCAGATTGTGGAGCTAAAGCCGGCTGACGGTGAGCTGAGTTCGCTGCTGAAGGCCGAGGCAAAGAAGGCCAAAGCGGCGGGCCAAAGGCCATTCGTCGAGTTTTCCGCCGATTGGTGCGGTCCGTGCCAGGCAATTAAGAACAACCTGGGCGACGAGCGCATGATCGACGCCTTTGAGGGCGTCTATATCATTCAACTCAACGCCGATACCTGGGCGAACAAGCTCTCGGGCACGGATTTTTCCGCCGATGCCATTCCCGTATTTTATGAAATCGACGGCGACGGAAAACCAACGGGGCGCACGATCAGTAGTGGAGTGTGGGCAGAAGACACACCCGCCAACATGGCGCCGCCGCTGAAGAAATTCTTCCACGAGGGAAAAGGCTAATTCATCTCGTTCACGCGGTAGAAATGCCGCGCTCGCCTACACCGGTTGCGTGGGGTCATTGTCGTCGGCGAATTCCTCAAGGTCTTTGAGCGTGCCGAGCCACACGCGAATTTCGTTGTCGTACTCCGAGGCCAGGTCGCCCTTCACCAATTGGCGGTGGAAGGCCACGGCGCCGCTGTTGGGCGTGAAGTCGGCGTGCTCGGCGCTGGGGAAACGGCGCGACGGATCGGGCGCCACCAGCCCCCGGCAGAGATTCATGAGCACTTCGTTGCACACCACGTCGTGCGGAAGAATTTGCGGCAGCCGCTGGGCGAGGAAACGCTTCGCCTCCAAGAGTTCGCTCACCGTGGTGAGACCGGCGAACGGCTGGCGGCCCGAAAGCATTTCCACGAGCACGTAACCGAGGCTCGCCAGATCGCTCCGCTCGGTGAGTTGCCCACCGTCGAGCACTTCCGGGGCCGCGTACGTGGGAGTAATCGTACGGCCGGCCGGCGGATCATCCATTTCGACGGCCGAGCCAATATCGACAATTTTCGCCGTGCCCGTCCGCTTGAGCATGATGTTCGACGGCTTGATGTCGCCATGCACAATGCGGTTGCGGTGCAGGGCCGCGAGCGCGGCGAGGCAATCGCGCACAATGGCCACGGCCACGCCCGGCTTGATGCGCGGCTGTGCCGGCCCGTAGGTGAGCACCACCTGGCTGATGTGATCCCAGCGTTTGTTGCTGAAGTTCGTGCGCACCCGGTCGAGCAGCTTATTATCGAGCAGGCGGCTCAAATCGTAGCCGTCGACCCAGCCCATAACCATGAGCCGAATGCGGTGCCGGTCGACGAAGTCTTGCACGTCGAGCAGGTTGTCTTGCTGAATTTGGGCCACCCGAGCCGCCACGCGGGCAATGCGCCCCATCGCTTCGTCGTACGCTCGCGACGATTCGAAGCGCTCGGGCGAGAACATTTTCACGGCCACCGGCAACGTGAAATCATCGGCGCCGCGGCGTTCGGAAAGAAACACGAGCCCTTGCCCGCCGCGGCCGAGCAGCTTAATCAGCCGATGATGGCTCGTCCAATTGTGCCGCCGCTCGCCGGTAATTTCGCGGTAGCGCGAAAGCAGCTCGTTATCCGACTGCGTGGCGTTCGGATCGCCGAAGTTCTGGGTTTGGAGAATTTCCTGATGGGTCGTCGTGAGCATCGCCTATTGCTCCGTGCGCTTCCGTGCGGCCAGAACGTGGTGGCCGGTCTGCCTTAGATTATCGCGAATTGTCGGGAATGGTAAAGGTCGCCTGCGCCCGGTTTTGGCGGCGCGAAAGAAAAATTACCGAGTGGTTGTCACGGCCGTTGACACACTGGTAACGGTTGATATCTCACCGCAGAATTTTTTTCTGTGTGCGGAGGTCCGCTTTCTACCGGGCGTAAAGCGGTACTGGGAAGCCGAGGTTCTTGTCCACGAGATTCAACAGCGGCTCGCCAGCAAAGTAACGTCGCAGGTTTTCACACACGAGGTGGGTCGCGTCGTCATACCGGCGGGCCGATTGGGCGCCCACGTGCGGCGTAATGATAACATTCGGATGCGTCCACAGCGGGCTCGCCTCGGGCAGCGGCTCTTCTTCGGTCACGTCGAGCCCTGCACCCCAGAGCTTGCCTGAGCTCAGTGCGGCAACGAGATCAGTCTCGCGCACTACCGGTCCGCGAGCCACGTTGATAAGAATCGAGCCCGGCTTCATGAGTTCGAATTCACGAGCGGCTATCATTCCCACGGTTTGCGCATTGAGCGGCACGCCGAGAATGAGAATATCAACCAGCGGCAGGAGTTTATGCAAATCGTCTGCCGGCCAGAGTTCGGCGACGTGTGGCGGGCGGTTCATCGGATAAACGTCGGTCGCCACAATACGCACGTTATACGGGGCAAGCACTTCGGCAATGCGCCGCCCATTGCCGCCGAGGCCCACAATACCCACGGTGGTTCCGTGCAAATCGCGCGTGGGACGGCGAATGAATTCCTTCTTCTGCTGGGCGCGAAAGAAGACGGGCAGACCGCGCAAGAGCCCGAGCAACAGGGCCAGGGTTTGTTCGGCAACCTGGTTGGCGAATACGCCCGAAGCGCTGCAAACCTGAATGTTCGACGCAATCACCGAGGGCACCAGGCAATGGTCGAGGCCGGCGGCCGACGATTGAATCCACTGCAACCGGCCACGGCGCACCACTTCATCCCACGGCACCGGCACCTTGGCGTGGCCGCAAAAGATATCGGCCGTGGGCAACTCTTCGGCAATACGTTCTTGGCCCGCGTCGACAATTTCGTGCCCCGGCGCCGCCGCCTGAATTTGCGCGAGGTGCCGCGGCTCAACGGGATAACAGAGAACGATTCGCATTCGTAAAATTTTCCTGAACGATGAGCCAAGTTACAATCCACCCAGCATCGTGGCGCGGTGAACGCGATGAATGGCCAGCACGTACGCCGCGGTACGCAGCGAAACTTTGCGTGACTGCGCCTCTTGCCACACTTGCTCGAACGCCTGCGTGAGCACCGAGTCGAGCTCTTGCCGCACCCGGTTCAGGCTCCACTTGTAGTGCTGCCGGTTCTGCACCCATTCGAAATAACTTACCGTCACGCCGCCTGCGTTGGCGAGAATATCGGGCAGCACCACCGTGCCGCGCGATTCGAGAATCTCATCGGCATCGGGCTGCGTCGGTCCGTTGGCCCCTTCAATAATCATGGGCGCCTTGATGCGGCCGGCATTCTCTTTCGTAATCACCCCGCCCAGCGCCGCGGGCACAAGCAACTCAACGTCGAGCTCGAGCAATTCGGAATTCGATATCTTCTCCGCCTCGGTATAGCCTTCGAGAGTGCCTTTGTGCTCGAGGGCATAGTGCAGCATTTTGGGAATATCGAGCCCATCGCGCTTGTAATAGCCGCCCGTCGCATCCGAAACGGCCACGAGCTTGAACTCGGCCTCGTGCAGAAACTTCGCCGCGTGCGAGCCCACGTTGCCAAAACCCTGCAGCGCCACGCGGCACTGTGCCGGTTTCCGCCCCAGCCGCCCCAGCAGCTTGAACGCGAGAATGCCCACGCCGCGTCCGGTGGCCTCTTCGCGGCCTTCGGCGCCGTAGAGCTCGGCCGGCTTGCCCGTGACGCAGGCCGGGCCAAAGCCGTGATATTTTTCCCACTGGCTGCGCACCCAGGCCATGGTTTCGGAATTGGTGCCCATATCGGGCGCGGGAATGTCGCTATCGGGGCCGATCACGTCATGAATCTGATCGATGAACTTCCGCGTGATGCGTTCGAGCTCCTTCCGCGTGTGCTTCTTGGGGTCGAGGCTGATGCCTCCCTTCGCCCCGCCGTACGGCAAATTCACGACGGCCGTTTTCCAGGTCATGAGAGCGGCAAGCGAGCGCACTTCGTCGAGATCGACGTCGGGGTGATACCGCAACCCACCCTTCATGGGCCCGCGCGAATCGTCGTGCTGCACGCGATAGCCAATGTACGTGACCACGCGCCCGTCATCCATTTCGACGGGCACCTGCACCTGCACCTCGCGCTTGGGCGTGAGCAGCAGCGTGCGATAATCATCGCGCAGCTGGAGCCTATCGGCCGCCTTCTCGAAATAGAGCCGCGTCGCTTCGAATGCTTTCATGGGTGATACGTCCTCGCACAAGAAAAGCCGCTCGACAATGTGGGGCACACGAGCGACCGCCGCTTGGCATCATAATCGGGAGGACACAATCTCTCAACGTGGGAACTTATCTACTTCAGCTCGAGCGCTGCTTTAAGACACGCGTCGATTTTCAGCATCGTCGCCGGTGAGAGCGAGCCAATAACTCTTGTAACGTGCTGCTGCTTAACTGTGGCCAAGTTCGACCAGTTAACGACTGAGGGCAGGCGAAGGCCAGAAGCATCCCAATCAGAGTGCTTGGCGTCGATCAAATGCTGTGCGGGTTCTTGAGAGCGGGAAATGTTGCTCGAGAGTTGCGCCACAATAGTATTCGCCATGCGGGAGTTGTCCTGATCGTTCTGTACAACCAGGGCCGGGCGAATCTTGGCGTTCGGATTGGTGGGCATGAAGTCAACAATGACCACCTGACCACGTGTAAGCGGCGCGGTCATTTGTAGGCGTCGCCGTCTTGGGGGCTGCCGGTCGCATCCCAGGCGTCAAGAATGGCCGCGTACGCTTCGTCGGGCGCCAGATCCTTCTTATTTCGCTCAAAGATGTCGCGACGAACGAGAACACACTCAGTCTGACCGATCACAATCGGTATGGCATCGCCTTGATCGAGCGCCGTTCGTTGATTTGGGGTGAGTTCCATTGGGAAATTCCTCCACTACTATTGTCGCGTGCGAGGAAGTTGGTGGCAATGCCGCAAAAAGAATCTGAGTTAAGAAAAAGCTGGGCCACAACTCCGCGAACATATCGGTATCGACGACACGGCAAAACCGGAGGTGGACGCGAGCTCGCGGTCCTGATCAACCTACCGTAAAGGACGGTGTCAGCCGCCGCCTGCATAGCTCTCGTATTAATCATGAGCAAGAGCTGGGCACCGCGCCCAAACAAAAAAGGCCCGCAGGTTTTCACATGCAGGCCTCTTAGCTCTACCATCTAAAATCTTGGCGTTGGAGAGCAGCCATTCTTACTTCGTCGTGCTCTTCCCCACAATCGCCTGCTTCTCGGCTTCTTTCACCGCGCCGTTGGCGAGGAGGCTGCCGCCGCCGAGGTTCGTTTCAATCGAAATGGTGGCCGCGAGCTTGCCTGGCTTGTCGCCCGCCGTGTAGGTGAACGGAATCACGTGCGTGGTCTTGGCGTCTTCCGGCTGCTTGAACTCGAAGCCGTCGACCGAGCTCTTAATGGAATTGATCGTGAACGGTTTCTTGCCATGCACCACGATTTGCTTCGTGATCTTCTGTCCCGGCGTGAGGTCGCCCAGCGAGAGCGAAGCCGGGCTTACGGTAATGGGCGCTACCGAGCGGCCTTCCACCAACAGCGGAATCGAGCCACCCGAGCTGTCGTCGGTAATCAGAGCCAGCTCATCGCGAATATAACCGGCCGGAGCGTCGGGCTTAAGGCGCACGGTCATGTTGTACACCACGCGGCCCGGCTCGCGCTGCGGATTATCGAGTTCCACCTCGAACGCGGCATTGGCGCTGCGCACGTCTTTGATCGTCCACGTGTTACGGCCGGAGTAGGCCACGGCCACGCGCTTCTCGATCGGTGTGCCCTGGTCGAAGTTGCCCAAGTCAATAAAGCTCGGGTTGAACACCACGTCGCTGCGAATGTAGCCGCTTATGCGCAGCTGCACTTCGGCGAAGAAGGGCTTATCAATGGTTACAGTGACCGTAGCGTTCCGCTGGCCGAGGAACGAGCCCGTGTTGAACACGGCGAGAATCGACCCCTTCTCCCAGGTTTTGAGCAAGGGCTTGGTAATCGAAGGCGTCGTGCAGCCGCAGCTCGAACGCACGGCGGCAATGTGAATGTCTTCCTCATACAAGTTCGTAATCTCGAACTCGTACTGAGTCTTCGCGCCCCGGGCCACGGTGCCGAAATCGTGGGCGCGCACCTCGAACATTTTGGACGCCCATTCCTGGCCGACCACCGGGGAGAGCAGGCCCAACAGCGCAACAATAGCAAGGCTTAAATTGCGAAACACAGATGTCCTCACAACGAAGCGCCACGCAGCTTAAATGCCGGCGATGCGTGAGCGAGAGCGGAAACGGTGGGATATCGAAGGCGTCGCGCAGCCCGTTTGGCAGCAGCGCGCGCCTTGCGGCGGGTTCACAAAAATACCCCCCAGTTCCGCTCTCGTCAAATTTCGCCGCCACAAACTGCCGGCAATCTTCAACGGAGCCCTCTCGCCAATCACGAGAGGCTTGCCGCGCCGCGGCGGGAGATGGTGTCGCCTCGCGTGGCGAAGCGAAAAGCTTACGCAAACCAAATCCCCGCGCGCTTGATGCGCGGCATATCCGTTTTTTTCGGTTGCATCGCCAGTGTTTCGCCAGCTTTCTTCTGCGGTAGCACGGGAGATGCTAGCCCGATATTGCCGGCAACCATGCGCCAGTATTTTAAGCGGCGCCGAATTTAGGGCAAATACGCCCAGAAACGCCGCGATTCTTCGCCGCGGTGGTTCAATCCTGCTTGCCCGCGCGGGCCAATGCTGGCAAGATGCAAGGGCCCAACACTTTACGTCGCCAGCCTGTGCCAGCACGGCAACGGCCGGCCGATTTTTTGGCGGAGAAATGCATGACTGCGACAATTAGGAACGCCCCGCTTCGAATTCTGGCTCTGTCTCTGCTTATAGCCGTGGTCGCGGCCGCCGGATGTACTTCCTCCAGCGCGCCGCCCGAAGTGGCCCAAACCAAACCCGGCGCCGAAAAGGAAAAGGCGCCCCCGGTAAAGCCCGCCGACGAAGGTGAAACGACCGCGCACCTAAAGACGGAGAAAGCGCCCCCGGCCCAAATTCCCGTCGACGATACGAAAACCAAGACCGGCGCTGCCAGTACCGAGCCGAAAACTGAAACGCCGAAAACGCCGGAGAAGACGCCCGACGAACAGCCCAAGAGCGAGTCGCCCACGCAGGGCGATCTCGAGCCGCAAACAGGTCGCTCTCCGTACCCCCTGCGCCGCGAGGTAAAAGACTTTCCCACCGACCGCGAATGGCTCAACACGGGCCGTCCACTCAAGCTGCGCGAATGCAAAGGCAAGTTCGTGGTTCTCGACTTCTGGACCTACTGCTGCATCAATTGCATGCACATCCTGCCGGAGCTGAAGAAGCTCGAGCATGCCTATCCGAATAACGTCGTCGTCATTGGGGTGCACTCCGCGAAGTTCGATACCGAACAAGATACGAAGAACATTCGCGACGCCATTCTCCGCTATGAAATCGAGCACCCCGTGGTGAACGATTTCGATCACAAAATCTGGGATGATTTCGGCATCAGCAGTTGGCCCTCGCTCCGCGTCATCGACCCCGAAGGGTACATGGTGGGCGGCCAGTCGGGCGAAGTCAAATTCGAAGACCTCGAAGCCTTCATTCAAATGGGGCTGCCTTACTATCGCGAGAAGGGGCTCTTGAATGAGCAGCCTCTCAAGCTCACGTCGGAAGCGGCCGCTCACAAGGCAGGGCCGCTCAAATTCCCCAGTAAAGTTCACGCCGATGCCAAAAGCCAGCGGCTCTTCATTACCGACTCGGGCCACAATCGCATTGTCGTCGCGTCGCTCGAGGGGAAGCTCCTCGAAACGATTGGCAGCGGCGCTCAGGGCCGGGCCGATGGCGATTTCGCCGCGGCGTCGTTCAATCGCCCGCAAGGCACGTTCCTGCACAACGACACGCTCTACGTGGCCGACACCGAGAATCACATGCTCCGCAAGGTCGATCTCAAGGCGAAGAAGGTGACGACCATTGCCGGCATTGGCGAGCAGGCCCGCGTGCTCTGGCCCGGGCTCGATAAAGTGGAGCGCCTCGCCGACGTGCCGGAACGCTGGGTGGGCAAGCCTCTTGAAACGGCGCTCAACTCGCCGTGGGCCCTCTGGGTACAGGGCGAGAACTTGTACATCGCCATGGCCGGCCCACATGAGATTTGGAAAATGCCGCTCGATGAGCGCGAGATTGGTCCGTACGCCGGAAACGGCCGCGAAGATATTGTCGATGGTCCCCTCTTGCCGAAAACGCCGTACGAGCCGGGCTTCTCGTCGTTCGCGCAGCCGAGCGGCCTCGCCGGCGATAATGATTGGCTCTACGTGGCCGACAGCGAAGGGAGCTCGATTCGCGCGGTGCCGTTCAACCCGGAAAAAGAAGTTCGTACCGTGATCGGCACGGCCGATTTGCCCGGAGGAAGGCTCTTCACGTTTGGCGACGTCGACGGCAAGCCGGGCACGGGCCGCCTGCAGCATCCGCTCGACGTGGCCTTCCGCGACGGGAAGCTCTACGTGGCCGATACCTACAACAACAAGGTACGCGTGGTCGATGCGAGCACCGGCGAGCTTTCCACGCTCGCCGGCAACGGCAAGCCGGGCCGCGATGACAGCCCCGCCGCGTTCGATGAGCCCGAGGGGCTCGCGGTGGCCGGCGATAAGCTGTTCGTGGCCGATACTAACAATCACGCGATTCGCGTGATCGATCTCGGCAGTGGTAACAAGGTGAGCACGCTCGCCATTGAGGGGCTCGCGCCGCCAAAGGTCGTGCCGCAAGTGGCGGCCGCCAAGGTTCCCAAGTTCGACGATGCCGACCAGGAAAAGCTGGATACGCTCGTGGTGCAGCCGAAGGATGGCCACGTGAAGCTGCAGGTTTCGCTCGCCCTGCCGCCGGGCTGGAAAATCAATCCGCTCGGCCCTGGAGGCTATGCCGTACTGCGCACCGGCGAGAAGGGCGTGGTGGCGTCTGACTCACTCGGCAAGTTCGTGAAGCTCTCGAAGCCCGAGGCGGAGTTCACCATTACGCTGCCGGTTTCCGGCACGGGGACCGACGAGCTCAAGGTCGGCGTTAACTACTATTACTGTGAAGACAAAGAGAACGGGCTCTGCAAGGAAGGGAGCGTGCTCTTCACCCTGCCGCTCAAGGTCGATGCCTCAGGCGCGGAAATTGGTAAGCTCTCGCACACGGTGAAGTAACGTTCTAATGGGAGGAGACCTGCGGTCGAGGAAGTGGCACGGTCGGAGACCGGCCACAACAGCAGTGCGGCAAGGTCTTAAAGAGCCGCGCACGCAGCGGTGTACTCACCGCGGAGTAAGCGCCCCGCGCTTCGTTCGACTCTTCCGATTGCGCCCAAATTCGAACGAGAACGCCGACATCATCGGCACATCTGATTGACCGCAATGAGCTATATCGCTACCTTGCCGTAACTCACGGCCACCCACGTGCGGCCTAATCCAGGGTTAGGCCACGGTGCGCATCTGGTTTTACATCGACTCTGAGCCCATCGTTTTCTATGACATCAACCCAACTCCGATATTGTGTCGCCATCCTCCTCACGGCCTTCACTGCGACCGCTGCGTCGGCCGCCGACAAGAAACCCAACATCGTCCACATCGTGGCCGACGATCTTGGCTGGAAAGACGTCGGCTTCAACGGCTGCTCCGATATCAAAACGCCGAACCTCGACGCCCTGGCCGCTGGCGGCGCTAAGTTCACGCAGTTCTACGTGCAGCCCATGTGTACGCCCACGCGGGCCGCACTCATGACGGGTCGCTACCCTTTCCGCTATGGCCTGCAAACTATCGTCATTCCCACCGCGGCTCCCTACGGACTCGACACGAGCGAGTGGCTCATGCCGCAGTGCCTCGGCGAAGCCGGCTACAAAACGGCCATCATCGGTAAGTGGCACTTGGGCCACGCCGATCGGAAGTATTGGCCCCGTCAGCGCGGCTTCGATTACCAATACGGCGCCATGATTGGCGAGCTCGATTATTTCACGCATGACGAGCACGGCGTGCTCGACTGGTTTCGCGACAACAAGCCCGTGCGGGAAGAGGGCTACACCACCACGCTCCTCGGCGATGACGCGGTCAAATTCATCGGCGAGCAGGATCCCAGCAAACCGTTTTACCTCTACCTCACGTTCAACGCCCCGCACACGCCCTACCAAGCGCCGAAGGAATACATCGCCAAATATGCGAGCATCGTCGACCCCACGCGCCGCACTTACGCCGCCATGGTCGACTGTCTCGATGAAAACATTGGCAAGATCGTCGCCGCGCTCGACAAGAAAGGCCTCCGCGACAATACGCTCATCCTGTTCCACAGCGACAACGGCGGCACGACGGATAAACGTTTCAGCGGCCAGATGGCTGACGTGTCGAAGATCACTCTGCCCTGTAGCAACGGCCCGTTTCGCGGTGGCAAGGGCTCGCTTAACGAAGGCGGCTGTCGCGTGGCGGCTTTTGCCGACTGGCCCGGCCACATCAAGCCCCAAACCGTGGATGGGGTCATTCACGCCGTCGATATTTATCCCACGCTGGCGGCGCTCGCCGGCGCATCGACCGCCAAGTGCAAACCGCTCGACGGCGTGAACGTTTGGGAGACCATCGCGGAGGGCAAACCGTCGCCGCGCACGGAACTCATCTACAACGTCGAGCCGTTCCGCGGCGGCATTCGGCAGGGCGATTGGAAGCTCATCTGGCGTACCACGCTGCCCAGCAGCGTGGAGCTCTACAACCTGGCCGAAGACCCGCACGAGAAGAACAACGTCGCCGCCGCGCATCCCGAAAAAGTCGCCGCGCTGCAGGCCCGCTTGGAAAACGCCGGCAAAGAATCCGCCAAGCCGCTCGCCCTCCTTTACATTCTGCAAACCGGCATGAAGAACGCCACGCCGCTTCTCCCCACCGACGAAGCCTTCTACACCGACACCGACGACGAAGTAACGCCGCCCAGGATCGATGCGGGGCATTAACGCGGCACGCAGTGAGCAACACGACAGCTAGACTTGAGACCCCTGCCAGCTTGCCTGGCCGGTGAATCAGTTTGATCAGCTTGGCAACAGGCACTTCGCCACACCTCTTTTTTCGGCGGTTCGATGGCCGCGTGGGCGGCCATCGAACCGCGGGGGGAATCTGAAAGGGCGCTCGCGGCGAAGCGAATCAATCTTGGCTTCCGGCCAGTCAAGCTGGCCAGGAACAATCATGCCTACTGCGGTATAACTCAGCCGAGGTATTGCGGTATAGTTCGACCCGAAGTGTTAAATTCGTTGGGAAATTGATTGAACCTGACGGCACTATACCGCTAATATGCGGTAAATGTCAGCCGCAGAAATGCGGCAGAATTATATATTTCGGCGGCGGAGAGTCGGTGATTGGGTCTGCCATTAACGCGGAGCGAGGGTCACCATGCGAGCAGGGACGATTCCGATTGCAGCGATACTTCTCATTGCCGTCGGCTGGCTGGCGGCATCCGCAGGCGACGGGACACCCACGCGGGTGACCGTCGATAACTTCCGCCGTGCCGAGACCGACACGTACTTCGCCCGGTTCGTGAAGGACGGTGGGTTCGGGAAGTTCCACCACGAGCGCGAACTCGCCGAGATCGACCGCCAAACGGTGATCCGGCTGAACCGGGACACCCTGTATTCGTTCGGGGTGTTCGACCTCGACGCCGCGCCGGTCACGGTCACGCTCCCGGACGCCGGCAAGCGGTACATGGCCGTACAGGTCATCGACGAAGACCACTACGCGCCCGACGTGTTCTACGCACCGGGGGCACACACGTTCACGAAAGAGAAGATCGGCACACGATACGTCGCTCTGGCAATCCGAACATTCGTGAACCCCAACGACGCAGCGGACGTGAAGGCGGTCCACGCCCTCCAGGACGCGATCAAGGTCGAGCAGAAGGCGGCGGGCAAGTTCGAGATGACCGACTGGGATCAGGTGTCGCTCAAAAAGGTCCGCGAGGCGCTGCTGGCCTTGGCGGCCGCCAACGGCGGCATCGACTCGGCGCGGATGTTCGGGGGGAAGGGCGAAGTCGATCCGGTCCAGCACCTGATCGGCACGGCCGCCGGCTGGGGCGGCAACCCCCGGCACGCCGCCCTCTACGCAGGGGCCGAGACGAAGCTGAACGACGGCAATACGGCGTACCGGCTGACGGTCAAGGACGTGCCGGTGGACGGGTTCTGGTCGGTCAGCGTGTACAACAAAGAGGGCTACTTCCAGAAGAACGCGCGGAACGCCTACACTGTGAACAACGTGACCGCCAAGCCGAACGCGGACGGGTCGGTGACGATCCGGTTCGGTGGCGACGAGAGCGCGCCGAACTGCATTCCCATCATGCCGGGCTGGAACTATCTCGTCCGAATGTACCGCCCGCGGAGGGAGATTCTGGACGGGACCTGGAAGTTCCCGGAGGCCGAGTCGGTGAAGTGACTTGTCCGCATGCCGCGCCGAACTAGGCGCTGCAGCAGCCGGGGCCGCAGTTCGTTTTTCCGGGATTCGTAGCTCCCCGAGCGGCCCCGGCTGCTGAGCGAGTCGTTCGGCACCTGCGGTTCCGTCAGGCCAGAATCTCCTTCACCACTTCACCTTCCACATCCGTCAGGCGGAAGTCGCGGCCGTTGAGCTTGAAGGTGAGCTTGAGGTGATTGAGCCCGAGGAGATGCAAGATCGTGGCGTGCAGGTCGTGCACGGAAACCTTCTTGTCGACGGCCTTGAAGCCGACGTCGTCGGTGGCGCCGTAGCTTACGCCCCCCTTGGCGCCGCCGCCGGCCAGCCAGGTGGTGAAGGCGTGCGGGTTATGGTCGCGGCCGGTTGAACCCTTCTGCGCGATAGGCAAGCGGCCGAACTCGCCGCCCCAAATGACGAGCGTGGAATCGAGTAGCCCGCGCTGGCGCAGGTCGGTAAGGAGCGCGGCGATGGGCTGATCGGTCTCGAGGGCGAAGCCGCCGTGGTTCTTCACGATGTTGCTGTGCCCATCCCAGCTGCGTTCGTTCTCCATGCCGCCCGAGTAAATTTGAACGAACCGCACGCCCCGCTCCACGAGCCGCCGGGCCATGAGGCACTGCTTGGCGAAATGAGCGCACTTGGGGTTGTTGAGCCCGTAGAGCTCCTGAATGTTTTTCGGCTCGGCCTCCAGGCCAATGGCCTCCGGCGCCGAGGTTTGCATGCGGTAGGCGAGCTCGAAGCTTTCGATGCGAGCGGCAAGGTCGATTTCCGCCGGGTTCTGCTCCAGGTGCTTGCGATTGAGCTTCGCGAGCAAGTCGAGCGTGGCCCGCTGCTCGGCCGCGGTGGTTTCTTCCGGCCGCTTGAGGTTGTCGATCGCCTCGCCCTTAGGCCGCAGCCACGTGCCCTGGTAAATGCTCGGCAGAAATCCGGCGCCCCAGTTGAGCGAGCTTCCCTTCGGCAGGCCGCGGTCGAGCGGATCGCTCATGACCACGAACGAAGGCAGATCGGTGCTTTCGCTGCCGAGGCCGTAAGTCACCCACGAGCCCATGCACGGGAACCCCATGCGCGTCACGCCGGTGTTCATCATGAAGAGGGCGGGCGAGTGGTTGTTCGATTGCGTCCAGCCGCTGTGAATGAAGGCCATTTCATCAACGTGCTGCGAGAGATGCGGGAAGAGGCTCGACACCCACTTGCCGCACTGCCCGTATTGCTTCCATTCGAAGGGCGACTTCATCAGCGGCCCCACCTGGTCGGTAAAGAACCCTGTGTTTTTGTCGAAACCGGGCAGCTCCTGGCCGTTGCGCTTATTCAGCTCCGGCTTGTAATCCCAGGTATCAACGTGGCTCGGGCCGCCATTAATAAAGAGCCAAATGACGGCTTTCGCCTTCGCCTCGAAGTGGGGCTTCTTGGCCGCCAGCGGATTCACGGCCGCCGGAGGCGACGGCGCCGCGAGCCCCTCGTTCGCCAGCAGCGACGCCAGCGCCAGCGATCCGAAGCCGCAACCGGCCCGCTGCATGAGTTCGCGGCGGGTCAGGGCTTTCTGAACGGCGGAAAGATTATTGAGATCCACGGCGGAACTCCGTGCGAAGGTTACTTAATCGACAAACACGAACTCATTCAAACAAAACAGGGTTTGGCACACGTCGGCCAGGGCCAGGTCGCGGGCGTTCTCTTTCTTATCGGCGGCGTACGCTTTTTCCTGGGCGTCGAAGAAGGCCGTGATATCGGCCAGTTCGCTCTCGCTCGGGGCGCGGCCCACCGTCATGAGGTAGCCGCGGCGAATCGCGTCGGCCGGCGACTTGGCCATATCGTCCTTGAGCTTGGCGGCGAAATTCACCGCGTACCGCCGCACGTGGGGGCTATTCATAAACAAGAGGGCCTGCGGCGCAATGACCGTCGCGGGCCGATCGCCGGCGCTTACGAGCGGCTCGGGCGAGTCGAAGAGCTGCATCATAGGAATGAGCCGGCTTCGCTTCACGGTGTAGTAAATGCTGCGGCGATTGCTCCCTTCATCGAGAGTACCGGCGCCGTAAAGTTTGCGATCGAGCGTGCCGCTCACGGCGAGCATGGAATCGCGAATGGCCTCGGCCTCGAGCCGGTGCGGGGAATAACGCCACAAGAGGCGATTCTTCGGATCAACGGCGACCGCGGCCGGCGCCGACTGGCTTCCCTGCCGGTACGCCTGGCTGAGCATAATGGCTTTGTGCAGCCGCTTGATTTTCCAGCCGCCGTCGATGAAGTCGCGGGCGAGCCAGTCGAGCAGTTCAGGATGCGAAGGCCGGTCGCCCTGGAAACCGAAATCGTTCGGCGTCGAAACGATGCCGGTGCCGAAGTGATGTTGCCAAATACGGTTCACCATTACGCGCGCCAGCAGCTGGCCGGCGCCGGCGTCGAGGTCGGTAATCCAGTTGGCCAGAGCCCGGCGGCGATAGCTCGTTTTCGAACCGGCGGGCGGGGTTTGGGCCCAGTGCTTTTCGCCGTCGGCCGAGTTGGTGAGCACTTGCAGGAAGCCGGCGGTGGCAACGCCCGACTTCTGCTCACAATCGCCGCGGCGGAGGTAATACGATTCCTTGAAGAAGTCGGCCCCCTGGGTGTGATGGCGAATGGGCGGAACCCCTTCGCTGGCCACCATGATTTTTTCTGTTTTCGCCGTCGGCGCCAGTTTGAGGTGTGCCTGTTCGGCGTCACGCAGCTTCTTCCACTCGGGGTCTTGCGGAGCAAACCAGGCCAGGAGCTCGGCGTTGTCGGCTGGCGTGCGCCGGGAAGCGGCCGTGGAGAGCACTTTGTCGACCTTTTGAGAAACGGCATTGCCCTTGTCGTCGAGACGTATCGGACGCGGGGCCGTCGTGATGGAAAGGCGCGCCCGGCCGATGTTGTGCCGTTGGTTGTTGTTGTGCTCGAGGGTAAACGTGAGGATGGTGCCTCCCTCGAAACCCGTGAAATCTTTCGTTTCGTACACGGCCGCGTGATCTTTGCCAAACTGCGGATCGACGGCCCAGGCCGAGCGGCGATCTTCATCGATCGTAAACTTCACGTGCAAATGATTGCCCTGGTTGAACGTGGCCTGCGGATTGACGAGCTCTATCTCTTTCTCGGCGCCGCCCGCCTTGGGTCGCGCGGTCACGCGGAAATCGGTGAGGGCAATGTTGCCGTTTTCCGCCCGGCCAGGTCCGCCTTTCACGAACGAGGGATGGGAGAGAGCCTCCAGGCGTATGCCGGTGATGTTTCGCTCAGACGTTTCGGCGACGAAGGTGTAGGTATCGAAATCGGGATTCGCGCCGCTGGCGAGCACCGAGCCGTCTTCTTGTTTCGTGAGCGTGGCGCCGCCTTGAGATTTCATTTCCGTCGGATTCAGGAAGACCCACGAAGCGTTCGGATTCATTCCTCGCGGATGCGAAGCTTCCCAGGCGGCGAACTTGGCCGGCAACTGCTCGGCCTCGTATTTCTTGAGCGCGGCCGCGAGCGGCGCGTGCTCCGCGTCGAACTTGGCCTTTTGCTGGGCGTACTCGGCCGTGTCGAACGGCACATCAATATTGCTGCGCACCGTGGTGGTGAACGTGGCCACCATGCGGTAGTAATCGGCGCTCGGTATCGGATCGAACTTATGGTCGTGGCAACGGGCACAACCCACGGTGAGCCCCAGGAACGCTGTGCCGGTGGTAGCGGCCATGTCATCGAGGGCATCGTACCGGGTGCGCTCCACTTCGTTGGCCGTGATTTGCGTGGGGAACACGCCCGCGCCGAGGAAGCCCGTGGCTTTGAGCGCGAGGCGATTCTCGGGCTCGAACTCGTCGCCGGCGAGCTGCCAGCGCACGAATTGATCGAAGGGCATGTCTTGATTCAGCGCTTCGATAACAAAATCGCGAAAGTGAAACGCGAAGGGCCGGTCATAATCCTGCTCGAAGCCGTGGCTCTCGGCGAAGCGCGAAACGTCGAGCCAATAGCGGGCCCAGCGTTCGCCATACTCTTGGCTGCCGAGCAGCTTATCGAGGAGTTTTTCGTACGCGGCCGGGTCGTTGTCGCTTACGAACTTTTCGACCTCTTCCGGCGCGGGCGGCAAGCCCGTGAGATCGAAATACGCGCGGCGAATGAGGCGGCGCTTATCGACCGGCGGACTGAACGCCAGCGACTTTTCCTCGAGCTTGGCGAGCAGGAAGTGGTCGATTGGCCCGGCGCAGGCCGCCTCGTTCTTCACGGCGGGCGGCGAAACTTTTTTCAGCGGCTGGAACGACCAGAATTGCCGCGCGGCGGAATCGATTTGGTTTTTCACCCAGGCGTTGGGGTCGGTGTTCTTTTCGATGAGGGGTTTGTCGTACGGGGCGCCCAGGTCGATCCATTTCGTCACGGCCGCAATGGCTTCCTCGGAAAGCTTCGCGCCCTTCTCGGGCATGTGGGGCTTCGCCGTGTGATTGATGAGTTTCACCAGGCGGCTCTTCGACGAGTTACCCGGTGAAATGGCTTCCCCCTCGGCGCCGCCGGCGAGCAGCTTCTCGCGCGTGCTGAGATCGAACTCCGACTCGGTTTTCTCGCCGCCATGACACAACAGGCAGCGCCCCACAAGCACGCCGCGCACGGTGGTTTTGAAGAGGTCGAGTCCGGCCGCCATTTTGGCCGCGTGTTCGGCGTCGGCCGGCTCGGCTGCGAACGCGCTGGCTTTCAGCATCGAAACGACTACCAGCACGGCGGCAATGAGCGCCACGAAACGAACCGACGAAAAACCACGGCGGAACTGTCGCATTCAAAGATCCTTCTCTGCGTTAAACAGTCTTCGCGGTGAGGAGGAGTCCGCGGCGACTTGGGGCAGGGAGTGGTCGCCAGGCGAGCGACCGGGGCCAAGGTGGGGAGCTCGCTGCATCCAGTTGAGGGCCACTGAGTTAACAGGCGAGCCAGATACAAATATAGCTGCTAACTCAACGAAGTTGCAAGGCATTTGTTAGCTACGACTGATTGAACGCGGAGTTCACAATGAGTGGCCACGAGCCCGTCCTCGACGAGAAGCATTTGACATCGCCTCGTAACCGGTTACACTAAATCATGTTGTGGCGCTCGTAAGAGCACCGCCGCACGAGCCGGTTCTGGCACGGCCCATTGAGGGCAGTCGCCCGCTTTCGCCGCTTGTTGCGTGTTCTCGCTTGGCTCTATAGAAGAGTTGCCCGCAGTGGTTACTGCGGTCGAGACGCGCGGCGGTCGTCTTTCAGGCTGAAAGCTTTTTTCTTTGAGGAGAATCGGAATGTTTGGAATTGGTACCCAGGAATTGCTCGTCGTGGCGTTCATTGCCCTCTTGCTGTTCGGCCATCGCTTGCCGAGCATGATGCGTTCGCTCGGCACCGGCGTAACCGAATTCAAAAAGGGCATGGCCGGCGTAGATGAAGAAACCAAGGAAGAATCGAAGGCTTAGTTCGCCCTCGGGGTGAGGCTGCCGGCACGGGCCAACGACCCGATTCGCCGGCAATTCGTTTTGGTTTCAATCTTCATTCCTCTTTGCGCCGGGATTCGGTTAAGGCCGAATCGATACGTTTATGTTTGGACTTGGTTTTGGCGAACTCGTGATTGTGGGCATTGTGGCCATTGTGCTCTTCGGGAAGCGATTGCCCGAAGTGGCCCGCTCGTTCGGCAAGAAATATGCCGGCTTTCGCAAGCAGCTCAACGAGCTGCAGCAATCGTTCAACGTGCACGAAATTCTCGACGTGAACGCCCCTTACACGCCGCCGAGCCGCAGCGCGCGAAGCTCTGCCGACTACGACGACCATGACGAGGCCTCGGCGCCCCGCTTCGAGCCGCCGGCCGAAGTGAATTAGGCGGGCTATTAGTCGCCTTTCGCTCTGCAAAAGGGCGGGCCCGAAAGCGGCGAAACGATAAGCTCTTCCGCGCGGGCAAACTCTGCCGCGAAACTCTAAGGACGGTAACAACCCTGCCGTCGCCGCGCTCCGTTTCCACCAATCTTTTTCTGCCTGCGTGATTTGCATCGGGCGCACGCGGGGTTAGTGTTGTTATGGAGCGCTCGCCGCGCAGCTCTTGAGTGGGGGGGACCGCCTGGCTCAAGCTGAGCTCCTTCGTTATCGCCCCCCTTCTTTCTCAGGAGCCTTGCCATGAAGCACGTTCTCTTTGCTCTCTCTGCGATCGCCCTTGTGAGTGTTTCAATTTCGCCAGCGGCCGCGGGCGCCCTCCATAACCGCCCCGCCACATATCACCCGTACGGCTATTACAAGCACGGGTATATGTACAGCTATGGATACGTGCCCGTGAAACGGAACAACACGATTCCTAACGGCATTTACCAGGGGAACGCCGGCGGCAGCGACTGCTATCCAATTTCGTCGGAATAGAGCGTCGCGGCTCGCCGCACTTGATTTTGCTCGCCGCACGAGTAAATTTAAGTGGAGTTATTCGCCGAGCAGCTTCTGGGTGGGGGGACCGCTTAGGTCAAGCTGCGGTGAATTGTGATGGGTCCCCCTGTCTCTTTACCAGGAGCATTGCCATGAAACATTTTCTCATTGCCCTGTGCGCTAGTTTGCTTTTGTGCGCTGGCGCTACGTTCGCCTGGGCCGATGGCCACGGTCACGGAGGCGGTGGCGGCGGCGGATATAATCACGGACACGGTGGCTACAACGGCGGGTACCACGGCGGAGGCTACGGTGGTTACCACGGAGGCTATGGAGGGTATGGCGGATACGGCGGGTACGTGGCGTATCGGCCCGCGTATTACGGCTCGTACTACAACGTCGGCTATGGCGGGTACGGTGGCTACCGACCTTATGGGGGCTACTATTGTGCCCCGGCCTACACCGTTTATCCACGGTACTATTCGGGCTATTACCCTGGCGCCTCGTTCCAATACTACGGGAACAACTTTGCCATCGGTGTCAGCTTCTAGCAGTCGCGGCGGGGTTCACGATAGCGCATCAGCCCGGCGATGAAGAATCGCCGGGCTGATGTTGCTTTTGGCCGGGTTGGTACGATCGTCGTCTTTCGCTCCGCGAAAGAACCTCCTTTCGCGAAGCGTAAGGCGACAGTGGCGGGCCGATGTTGCTTTAAGAGCCGCCATTTACTTCGCGAAAGTGATTTCGTAACGGCGGTCGCGCCGGTCGTCGAGACCATCTTCAAGCAGCACGGCCTTCTCGCCTTCCAGGCGATACTCAAAGGGCTTTCCCGTCACCGCGTTCAGCGGAACGGGCAAGTCTTTGATGTCGGCGAGCGACGCCGGCAACTTACCTTCATGGGCCGCGGCGTAGGCGCGAATCGCCTCGAGGCAAGCCAGCGCTCCGAGCCGCCGCTCGCCGCGGGCGCAAGCCTCGCTCGCGCGGCTGAGGGCCGGCAGTAGCATGCCAGCGAGCATGCCGCCGATGCTGCCGCTTTCCTTAGCGGCCTTAATTTTCGCCTCGGCATCGGCAAAGCGGCCGCGCTGTTCGGGGAACGGCAGCGCGAACCATTTGAACTGTTCGTCGCGCACATCGGCGTAGGTGTCGAAAATGTCGATGAGCACGACCTGCGCCGCCGGCATATCGGCCACCTCCTTTTCCGTCCGGCCGCGGGCCAGAAGATTTTTCTTCGCCCCGGGGTAGTACACCGTAACGGCCACGGCGCCGGCAAAACGCTCGACCACTTTTTTCCACGTGGGGTCTTCGCTGCCCAGCATGTCGCTCAGCGTGTTCCAGCGGGCCAGGAATTTGGCCCAAGCGACATTCGCCTCGTCGTTCGTAAGCTTATGTTGGCTCGCCAGGAACGATTCGCGGAAGGTGAGCTGCAGTGCCGCGGCTTCGAAACGGAGCCCCTCGCGGATGTCGACCATCGGGTGGGGCAGGTCGGTGATTGACCAGAAGAGGTTCGGCGCCCCGGTCTGTTGCATGAGCTCGAGCAGTCGCTCGTTCAGCATGCTGCAATTGGCCACCGCCACGAGGCTGCTGATGATCACCTTCTGTTCGTTGATTCGCCGCGCGAGTACGTAGCCGGCACGCAGCGTGGCGACGGCTTCGAGCGGCTTTCCTTCGGCAAGTTGCCAGCGGGCTTTGAGGGCGAGCAACCGGGTCGACTCGCGGGCGGCTTGCGCCTCGGGCAGGAGCATAGTGAACGGCGTATCGCCTTCGCGCCAGGGGAGGCCCCAATCGCACGTTTCGCGGAGTGCGGCCCCTTCCAGCTGACTGAATACAAACTCGTATCGCGCCAAATAGTCGCCCACTTCCTTGCGCGGTAACTTGTCGAGCGGCAAGTCGAGCCAGTCGCTGGCTTTGGTTTTCTTTTCGGCCTCGATCACCGTTTGCGATTGGAGCAAGAAAGCCCGCAGGTAGAGCGTGGCGGCGTTGCCGGAGTTTTCCTCGAAGGCCCCCGGCAAGAGCGGATACTTGAGCGCCGGCCGCGGCACGGCCTGGGGCCGCAGCACGACGGTTTTCACTTCAGGGCCTTTGGCCTCGGCGGCTTTAGGCTCGTCAGTCCGAAGTGAAACAGCCGCGACGAGCGTCGTGAGAATGGCGAAAACGAATGAATAGCGCATAGGTATCACCTTGATAAAGGATGACTGAGGCAAACCGACGAGACGACTTGAAACGTTCAAATGCCTTGCAGCCAGGCATCGCGCGCTCGCAGCGATTCCATTTGAGAATCGGAGCTCGCCGTGCCCGGTGGCGATTCCAGGGCTTCAGCGCCGCTGGTGAGTACGACTTTCCGCAGCCGCAGGTAGGAGTTCTTGTCGCTCGGGAGCGAGGGTTCGTCGCGAGTCTTAACCGCAACGACCACTGGCGGGGTTGGAACCATGTTGAGCTTGGCGAGGACGGTTTCCATTTCCGCGGCGTGCTGCTGGTGCTCGGCAATTCGCGTTTGCCGCTCCTGCATCCAGAGCCCGCCGAACACGAAAAGCGGCACGAGCAGGAGGGCGAGCACCGTGGGTAGGCCAAAGGCGAGTAAACGCCGCTGGGTAACGCTCTGAGCGGCGGCCGCGCCAGCCGCGTAAAGCAACTGATCGCGATCGACCGTGCTGCTCCGGGGCGCCAGGCCGGCGAGCGCGGCTTCCAGCGATTTCAACTCGGGCCCGAGGTCGTTGGGTTCGGGGGACATGTTTCACCTAACTCAATTCTCGATAACTTCCGCCTCCCCTCTCCACTAGTGGGAGAGGGGCCGGGGGGGAGGGGGCCGAACTATTTAACACCGCGACTCAGCAACTGTTCACGGAGGAGGCCGAGGGCCGCGACATATTGGCGCTGGGCCGAACTATCGGACAGGCCGACCAGCCGACCGATTTCCACAAACGTGAGCCCACCCCAAATGCGGGCGACAATGATTTCACGATCTCGTTCCGGCAATCGCGCGAGCGCCTCGGCGGTAGCCTGGGCATCGAGCCTATCGCCGGCCGCCGACGCAAACTCGCGAGGCCGAGCCTCGGCCGCCAGCGCTTCGTGCTTCTTGCGCCGGCGGCTCGCTCGGGCGGCCGTGAGGGCGCCGTTACGCACCGCGTGGAACAGCCACGCGAGCAGATCGCGAGGGCATTCTCTCAGCGACGCAAACCGCACGAGGGCCTCTTGGAGCACGTCGTCGGGCGAGTTGCACAACTGCCGGGCATAGAGCACAAGCGCCGGACCATGCCGGTCGAGCAGCTGGCCGATCAACTCCGGCGAGGGCGGTCCGGCGATGGCGGGCGGCGTTCGACTCATGTATGGGTAAGACGCCGGCCAGGCCGCAGCATCCCGGAAAAATGCAGAAAAACTTCTCGCGAGGCGAGAGAACTACGATGAAGAGGGCCATTCTACACGTGAATTCGCTTCCAATCGCCCTGCCAGTAACGGATGGTAACCAGCACGCTGCGAAGGCTCACGTCGACCACCATGGCGTACCAGGCGCCGAATACGCCGAGGCCCCAGCCGGCAATCGTGACGCCCCCGGGAAGCGTAATGCTGCTATGGGCCAGCCACGTGGCCAGCGGCAAGCGCACGGCCACGAGCCCCACGAAGGTGATAATGAGGCTGGCCCGCGTATCGCCGGCTCCGCGCAGCGCGCCCGTGAGAATCGAAACGAGCGCGAGCGACGGCATGGTGATGGCCACCACCCTGAGCAACTGCGCCGTGATTTGCCCTGTGGGATCGTCAACGCTGCCCGTGAAGAACGCGGCGAGCCAGCCACCGCCGAAATAGAACACGAGGCCGGCGGCACACATCACCCCGCCGCCCAGCACCGTGGCCCAGAGTACACTCTTCACGGCGCGAGCCGCATCACGAGCGCCGAGATACTGGCCGGTGAGCGTGGCGGCGGCAATGGCGAACGCCGAACCGGGGAGATACGAGAGGGCCTCGATCTGGACGCCCAGGCTGTGAGCCGCGGCGGCCTGCGTGCCGAGGCTGGCGATGATGCTGAAGTAGGTCATGTGGCAGCAAATGACGGCAAGCACGTCGCAGCCGCCGGGCACGCCCACGCGTAAGAGGCGGCGCATGAGCTCGCGGTCGAGAGCGAAGAGCGCGGGGCGCAGCTTCAGGCCGTGTCGGCCCCAGGCCAGGGCCACGACTATCAAGAGGCCGCCGAGCCCGTGAGCACAGGCGGTTCCCAGGGCAATTCCTTCCCAGCCCAGCTTGGGAAACGGCCCCCAGCCAATGACGAGCGCCGTGCTCATGATCATGTTCACAATATTCACGACGATGCGCACCAGCAGACCGGTGACGGTATCGCCCGCGCCGTGCAGGCAAGCGGTTCCCACCTGCTCGCACATAATGAGCGGCACCACGGGCGCAAGAATGATGAGATAGCGAAGTGCCGCCGCGGCGCGAGGGCCGGAGAACTGCATGGCCGCGATGTAACTCGAACCTCCGGCATAAATGGCAATCGTCACGACCACCGCGAGCACCAGCCCGGCGAGCAGCGCCTGATGGGTAATGCGATTGGCCTGCGGCAAATTGCCTTCACCCACGCTGCGGGCCACGAACGCCGTGGCGCCAATTCCTACGAAGGTGAAGAGGCTGGGAATGAGCCAAAGGGTATAGGCCATGAGGCCCATGGCCGCTTTGAATTCGTCGTCTTGGAGGAAGCGGGAGGCAAGAAAAAGATCGGTATAACCGACGAGCATGTTAAGCAGCTCTTCGGCAAGCACCGGCAGGGCCAACACGAGGAGCGGACGCAGCACCGAGCGGGAATCGACCAGTGAGTTCATTCTTCCTCGGTCTTTACGAGGCGAATGAGCCGCAGAAAATGCTCCATGGTGTGCGGCCGGTCGATGGGAGAGCGAGAGAGGCACTTCATGACGGCGTCGCCCAGCGTGCGGTTCAGTTTGGGCCGGTAAAAATAGATTTCCATCGGCGGCTTGGAATCGTGATGCAGGGCCGCCATGGCCGGGTTATCGCTCGCCGGCCAGGGAAGATCGTAGGTGAGGAGCTGAAAGGCCGACACGCCGAAGGCGAAAATGTCGACCTTCTGATCCGTCGGCCGCCGTCGCACAATTTCTGGCGCCATGTACGCCGGCGTGCCCGTGCGATTGCCGGGCTGCATGAACGCGGCGGTGGCCGGCACGGTGAGACCGAAATCGATGAGCTTGAGCGATTGCAGGTCTTTCGCGCAAATGTAATTTCGCGGGCAAATATCGCGGTGGATGTATCCGGCTTTGTGCACGGCGTCGAGCCCTTGGGCCATGTGCCGCACGAGCTCGAGGCGCTTGCCCACGAGCTCCTCGCTTTTCGTTTGAATGACGGCGGAGAGCGAAGGGCCGTCGAGATACTCCATGACCAGGTATTGCTCGTCGTTGGTGGTTGTGCCGTATTCCAGCGTTTCCACAATGCGCGGATGCTTGAGCAGCGTGGCGATTTCCCCTTCGAGCGGCTTCTTGAGCCCCTTGATGCGTAGCTCGAAGGCGGCCGTTTTATCTTTATCAAGAATTTTGAGGCCCACGACTTTGCCGGTTTGGCGGTCGCGAGCCATGTAGAAGCTCGACATGGTGCCGGTAACCGCCTCGCGCATGAGATCGAAGCGGCGCGAAACGTCGAGCTTGTCGCTGCGAAAGAGCGAGCGCACTTTACTGAAGAAGCTCATGCCGACCCCGCTACATGCCGCAGTAGTCGATCGTGCGGGCGATCTCGCTCTTGAGTCGCGAACGGGGCACAATGCGGTCGATGAAACCGTGCTCCAGCAAGAACTCGCTCGTTTGAAATCCCTTGGGCAGTTCCAGGCGAATGGTCGCCTTAATGGTGCGCGGGCCGGCAAACCCAATGAGGGCCTTCGGCTCGGCGAACACCACGTCGCCCAGCGAGGCAAAACTCGCCGCCACGCCACCCATCGTCGGGTTCGTGAGTACCGAAATGAAGAGGCCGCCCGCTTTATCGTACCGGGCCAGCGCCGCCGACACCTTTGCCATTTGCATGAGCGAGAGAATGCCCTCGTGCATGCGGGCGCCGCCGCCCGAGCCGCTAATGATAATGAGCGGCAGGTGCTGCTCGGTGGCCCGTTCAATGAGACGTGTCAGCCGCTCGCCGACGACCGAACCCATGCTGCCCATAATGAAGGCCGAATCGGTAACGCCGAAGGCTACGCGACGGGCGCGAATCATGCCGGCGCCCGTGAGGGCGGCATCCCACAGGCCGGTGCGTTTCTGCTCGGCGACGAGCCGCTCGGCGTAGCGCTTCTGGTCTTGAAATTCGAGCGGATCGGTGGGGCGGAGGTGGCCGTCCCACTCTTCGAACGTCCCGTCATCGAGCACCTGGGCCACGCGGTCGCTCGCGGTCACGTAGAAGTGATACTCGCACTGCGGGCAAATATTGAGGTTCCGCTCGGCTTCCTTCTTATAAATGGGCTGCTGGCAGCCGGGGCACCGCAGCCACGTGCCTTCCGGCACGCCGCGCTTCTTGCGTGTTTTCGCCGAGTCGGGCGGGCTGCTTTCTTGGTCGGTGCTCATAACAGGCGAGTATACTCAGTTTTCCCCGGTTTCCCAACTCGTTTTTCGGCCTGAAGGCGAGAGTTTTCAGTTTCCCCAAAGGCTCCAAGCGGCGAGCACCATGAGAAAAACAACCCACAAAGCCAAGAGGATGCAGCTGACCAGAAACAAGGGCCGATTCGGCTTGGGAGGATTCGCGGGCGGCAACGCCGGCGCTGGAGGTGACGCCGGCGGCGCGGTCGCCTTGCGCTCGGCGGCCTGGTGCTTCTTGGCTTTCGAGCGCTTGCTCATGAGAGCGGGTTCCATCACGCCGGAGGTCGCATCCTGCGATTACGCGATCTGTTCGGGCGGCGGCTCGATTTGGAAGCGGCGCTCGAAGACGTCTTCGAAGCGATACACGTTATCGAAGTGCTCGCGGCGATCTTCGGGCGATTTCTTCATGAGCCCCACGCGAATGAGGTTGTACACGATTTCGCCGAAATCGCTCGTGCTCGTTACGCCCCAGCTCGCGAGCACCACGCGGGCCATGAGCCCGTACTGGTCGATGGCGTAGCGGCGAATGGCGTCGCACAGTTCCTGGCCGGAAAGGTGCCGCTCGCCTTCCGGCGATTCCTCGCCGGTTTTACCGCCGAGGCCGAGCACCTCTTGAGCGAAGCCCAGGGCATCGCGCACGAACTGATAGGCCTCGAGCTTGTAGCGCGGGTCTTCTCGCAGCACGCGAATAATGGGATGCGGTTCGTCCGCCATGCTTACTCCGGGGGTGGCTCGCGCTCTTCTTTGGGGGCGCCACCTTTGCGGCCGCCCACGCGCAGCACGGTAAGCACCTCGCTAGGGTCGATCAGGGTGCGACGTCCGTCTTCCATTTCTACGAGCAGCTGCTGGGCGAGAATTTCCTGGCCCAAAATGCGGGCCCGGCCGTTTTTCGTCACCAGTTCCGAGCCTATCGGCGGCAGTTCCTTTTGCAGGGCCTCGTACGTGTCGTATTCGTAGCGCAGGCAGCACTTCAGGCGGCCGCAGCGGCCCGAGATTTTCGTGGGGTCGAGCGTGGCCTTCTGGATCTTGGCCATTTTCATGGAGACCGGCGGCATTTCCGAGAGATGCGTGTTGCAGCAGACGGGCTTGCCGCAGTCGCCGTAATCGGCGAGGAGTTTGGCCTCGTCGCGCACGCCGATTTGTCGCATTTCAATTCGGGTTTGAAATTCCGACGCCAGCATTTTCACGAGCTCACGGAAATCGACCCGGTCTTCCGAAAGGTAGTACACCACGACCCGCTCGCCGCCGAACAAATGTTCGAGGTCGACGAGCTGCATGGGAAGGCCGATCTGAGCGACGTAGTTGCGGCAGATTTCGAATTCGTCGCGCTCGCGGGCCTTGATATGGGCCAGCTCGTTGGCGTCCTCGTGCGACATTTCCCGCAGAATTTGCCCGCCCGGCGGATCAGTCATTTGAGCCACGGCAGCGTCGGTCGCTTCAGATAAAACTTCGCCCGCCTCGAGCCCGCGGTTCGTGCGGGCAATAACCCGTTGGCCGCGCACGTAGCGATCGTTAGCGCGGGCGCCGAGCACGCCGAGCGTGCGACTGATTCCGTAGCGAACGATGTAACGGGGCATAGTGACAAGAATGCAGGAAGGCAACGACGAGTACCAACGGCCCGGTGAGCATTCCCAGGCCAGTAGAAGTATAATCGCCCGGCACGATTCGCAATAGCCGAGCGTGAGAGGTAGTCATTCGCCAAGAATCGACCGCGAAACACCGCGGCTGTTTTTCGTAATCGTCCTCCAGGGGCTCGGTACGAGACCTCGCGCTGCGGAGTCGATCAGACCGCCCAATTGTTCAAGCAATGAGCCACGGAACCAGCCAAAAATGACCCGCCTTTTCGCGTGGCCCAGCCGAAACAAAGGCCGAGAATGAAGATCGACAGCGCTCTGCCCACCGGTTGGCCGAGGTTTTTCGAGAGCGAGCCCGCCATGTACCATCCCGGAATGTGCAACACCACAAAGCACACGGCGGCAACGACGTTGGCGCGCCAGAACCCGAGCGCACGGACCAGGCTTCCGAGCACGGCCGCTCGAATCAAGAACTCCTCAAAGAGCGGGGCCACGATCAAGACATTCAGCGTGCCATAGTCTAGCGCATGCGAAAACAAAGCCGAACCGGCCAACATTTTGGGAACCAGTCCCGTGAGGGCGACAAGCAGGCCGACGGCCGTGCCCCAGAACGTCCAGCGGCGCCACTCTTTCAAGTTGAACTGAGATTTGAGATCGTGTCCGGAGGCGTGAATGAGCCAACAGGCCGGCACGATCCAAACGACGCTTTTCGCCGCCAACCAAAACAGGGCGGTGGCCGAATCATCACCAGTCCAAGCAAACGCTGCGTCCAGGTAGCTCTTGGCGATCCACACGAGGGCCCATGCCACCATGATGAGGGCGAACGCGCCGAGCGTTTTATACGCCTGATAGGGAGCGGCGGACTGTGGTGGCATGGTGCTTAACGAGCGAACGATTCGCCGCCACGCGCGCGAGGTCATTGGGGATGTTTAATGCGCGCATCGAGCCATTCGGTCGCGAGTTTCTGGCGACGGGCAAAATCGCCATCGTCCTTCTCAAGGGCACTCAGCGCTATGATCGACTCCCTCGCCCGGCGCAGCCAGGCTTCATCGCCGGGAGAGAGCCGGAGTGCATTCATCGCGACCCAGCGCGTATTGGAATCTTTCGTTTCAGCCATCAATTGGAGCATCGCCTGCCGGGCCGACTCACCTTCTGTCTTGAGCGCGGCTTCGGCGATCCACTCGCGAAGTCCGCTCCATTCCGTACGGGGCGCCCGCGGCAGCCAGCGATTAATGAGCATGGCAAACGAGTCACTCGCACTCGTGGGCAGGGTTTTCTGGCGGGCCAGCACCTTGGCTGCGCCCGTGACGATGGGCGCGTTGTCAATCGTAACGAGCTTAAGCATGGCGTCGATCACGACACTGTCGGCATAATGCTCCGCGAGATGCTGCCAGAACGGCGGCGATTGCGTCAGTACACATGCGATCACGCGCGCACGCCGCGCATCGACGCAGCGTGAGTCGCCCCGCACTCGAATAGCACCTTCCGCAGGCGCGGCGGCAGGCCAATCTCGCGGCTTGATTCTGAAAAAGACGATGTCGGTCTTGCTGACTGCAAACGCCAGGGGCACTACGATCGACTCACCGGGCTTAAGCTGTCGGCCGGTACCGGAACCCTCGACGTACTGACCGTTGGTGGCCGCGACGACATGCCAATCGATCTTTGGTCCGTCGCGCACTTCCACCAAGAAATGCTCAGCGCCCGGATATTCGTCCGGACCACCACACCACCACGAGATGGCTTTTGTCCCACTATTCGTGAGGGTAATCTCCACGACGAGCGGCCAACTCGCAGGCTGATCGCTGTCGGCCTTGGCGCTGATTTGGACGGCCGCTGGCGGCGGAGGGTCAGCGGCACGCCCGATGGTGTTCGCGACGAACGCGAGAAAGGCGAACGCGACAATAGTTTTCCCGCGCATGCTTCGTGATTCACAAGGCCGAAGGAAACCTCAGCGCTGATTGTATCGGCGGAGATATTGCGACGCAATGATCGCGGCGACGACGCGCGGCACTTGGAGGCGGAGGTCAAACGCTGGAACATCTCGCCAAACGTGCTGGCGGGCCGTTCCCTCGCTGGCAGGTCGGGCTAACGAATACGCCTAACTCGTCTTCCGAAACGGGCGCGCGTGGGGCTCGGCATCGTCGTCGTCGAAGGGGGCGTCGTCATCGGCCTCGGCGTGCTCGCCGTCGGAGTCGTCGTCCGATTCATACTCGTCGCCTTCCTCGTCGGCGTCTTCTTCCTCATCGTCTACCGCAACCGTGCGCATGGCCGGGCTGCGGGAGGGCGCCGCTTCCGCTTCATCATCGGGCTCGGAAACAGGCATGGTAACTTTGTTACTCCGCTTGGGTTTCGCCCGCGCTTCATCTTCGCCCGGCTCACCCTTCATGCGGTTCCAATCTTCCATGGTCATGAGCACTTCGCGGGCATTCGACCCGGCATATGTGCCGACGATACCGTCCTCCGCCATGAAGTCGACGAGGCGAGCGGCGCGACCATAGCCAATGCTCATGGCCCGTTGCAGAAGCGATACGCTGCCGCGGCCTTCGCGAATGACGATTTCCACGGCCTCGTCGTAGAGGTCGTCGCGCTTGCGACCTGCGCTCCCGCCGCCGCTACCACCCTCTTCGCCGTCGGCCGCCTTGGGCTTCAGCTGCACAAGCTCCTTCACGAAGTCTTGCTCGCCGGTGCTCACGGCATCGACCACCGAGTTGATCTCTTCATCGCTCAAATATGTACCCTGGCCACGCAGGAGCGAGCTGGTGCCCGGCCAGAGGAATAACATATCGCCGTTGCCAAGAAGCTTGTCGGCGCCCATTTCGTCGAGCACCACGCGGCTGTCGGTCCGGCTCGCCACTTGGAAGGCGAGTCGCGCGGGCAAGTTCGATTTGATGAGGCCGGTGATGACGTCAACCGTCGGCTTCTGCGTGGCGAGAATCAGGTGAATGCCTACGGCCCGGCTCTTCTGGGCGAGGCGAATAATGTGCTGCTCCACTTCCTTGCCGCACTGCATCATGAGGTCGGCCATTTCGTCGGCCACAATGACAATGTACGGCAGGTGCACGGGAATGTTCGCCTTGTCTTCCTCGTTCTCGGGCTGGAGCCGCTCCATGAGCTCTTCTTCGCCCAGCTGGTTGTACGCGCTCAAGTGCCGCACGCCGGCGCGGGCGAGAAGGGCGTAACGCTCCTCCATCTTTTCGACGGCCCAGGCGAGAATGGCCTCAGCCTTGCGCATGTCGGTCACCACGGGGTGCATGAGATGCGGCAGCGTGCCGTAGCCTGAGAGCTCCACCATCTTGGGGTCGATCATGAGCAGCCGCACCTCATCGGGGCGACGCGTCATGAGCAGCGAACAGATAATAGCGTTCAAGCACACGCTCTTACCGGTGCCCGTGCGACCGGCAATGAGCAAGTGGGGCAGGGTGGCGAGGTCGGCCACGAGCGGGTTGCCGGAGACGTCTTTGCCGAGGAAGAGCGGAATGCGCATCTTCTTGAGCTTCGGTCCCATTTCCTCCATCACCTCGCGGAGCCGCACTACCTGCCGCTCTTCGTTGGGCACTTCAATGCCCACGGTGTTCTTGCCGGGAATAGGCGCCACAATACGCACACTGGGCACGCGAAGGGCAATGGCCAGGTCGTCGGCGAGGTTCGTGATTTTCGCGAGCCGCAAGCCGGCCTCGAGCTCCACTTCGTACTGGGCAATGACGGGCCCCGTTTCGATTTCAACCACCTTCACCTTGAAACCGAAATCGAGAAACGTCTTCTCGAGAATCTTCGCTTTGCGGCGAACTTCTACGGCCTGCTTCTCGAAATCGACGTTTTCGCTCTCGAGCAGCAAATCGAGGCTCGGCAGCTGATACTCAACCGGCTCTTGCTTCTGGCTGGCCGCCTCGAGCTGTTCGATCACCTGCGTCCGTTCGTCGGCCGGCTTCGCGGGCGTGCGATTGATCTTCACGCGCGCTTCCTTTTCAGGCGCCGGCGGTGGAGCGGCGGCAACCTCCTCTTCCTCGTCGGCCTCTTCTTCGTCGTCTTCCTCGGCCTCTTTAGCCTTCACGGGGGGAGCCGTGCCGTTGCGCGCGGCCAGGCGTTCGGCGAGCGAAATCGTGGCGGGCGCGTCATCCTCTTCGTCTTCGTCTTCCTTCGCCGCGGTCTTTTCCGCGATCTTCTCGGCAATTTTCACGGCGACCAGGTCATCGCGCTTCTTGCCTTTAATTTTCACCGACATGCCAGCCTCTTTGGCCGCCTCGTCTTTACCGTCGGTCTTCTTCGCGCCTCCGGCGGCGACCCGACCACGGCTCGACGCGATATTCAACACACGCTGGACGCACCACACGCCAGCGCGAATGAGGGCGTAATCGGTCGAGAGCATGAGCCCGGCCACCAGCAGGCAGCCGGCGACGATGATTCCGCCTGCGGTGGCGAAATGCGTTTCCATCATCGCGCGGCCGAGGGCGCCGAGGTATCCGCCGGGCCCAATGACCGGCCCCGGACCCGCGCCGGGCGCGGCCATGGCGGCGAGCGTAGTGAACCCCGCGAGCGCCAGGAGAAACCCGGCGGCGCGAGCCACCGGCATAGAAATCGATTGACGGCGCAAGAGCCGCACGTCGAGCGCCAGCTTTCCAGCACATTGGGATCCTAAGCTTAGAATTCCACGTGGACAAGTTGT